>LWDU01040516.1_pt1 | contig 12068 bp, 11 predicted proteins | sample 727161 | NCBI WGS metagenome assembly LWDU01 (sample SAMN04566230, study PRJNA314399) | hydrothermal vent metagenome | isolation source: deep sea hydrothermal plume seawater | place: Mexico: Gulf of California, Guaymas Basin | collected 2004-07-11 | reverse complement strand
CCGGAATCAAGAGTGTGCGGGAGATCGAGATCGGCGATACGATCACGCTGTTGGATCGCCAGGCAACGGAGCCGATTCCTGGCTATCAGGAAGCAAAACAGGTCGTTTTTTCTTCCATCTATCCGATGAGCACGGACCAGTACCCGGATCTTACGAAAGCCCTCGACAAACTGGCGATCAACGACGCTGCACTCACCTATGAAAAGGATAGTTCAGCGGCGCTCGGGTTTGGCTTTCGCTGTGGGTTCCTCGGTCTTCTTCACTTGGACGTGATACAGGAACGTTTGCAGCGAGAATTTGATATCGGCCTGGTGATCTCCGCGCCATCGGTGCAATATAAATTGGCGCTGAAAGACGGCAAGAACATTGATGTAGACAACCCTGGCTATTGGCCCGATCCGTCGCAGATTGACTCGGCCTCCGAGCCGTACATTCGAGCTTCTATTCTCACCCCCGAGCTCCACGTCGGGCCGGTTATGGAGCTCTGCCGTGAGCACCGGGCCGAGAATCCGACGATGAATTATTTATCCGCAGGGCGAGTGGAAGTGGTGAGCGAAATGCCGCTTGGCGAGGTACTCTTCGACTTTTACGGTAAGCTTAAGACGATCACGCGAGGATACGGATCGTTTGACTATGTTCCAATCGACTATCGAAAGACCGATGTCGTGAAGGTGGATATCCTGGTCAACAAGGAACCGGTAGACACGCTTTCCTATTTGGTTCACCGTGACAAGGCGCGAGTTCGAGCGCTGCACTACTGCGAACAACTGGCCGAGGCGATTCCCCGCCACCAGTTCAAGATCCCGATCCAAGGCGCCATTGGGGGCACCATCATCGCCAGGTCGACAATCCAACCGTACAGGAAGGATGTGACCGCAAAGCTGTATGGCGGCGACGTCACCCGCAAGAACAAGCTGCTCGATAAACAAAAGAAGGGCAAGGCGAAAATGAAGCTCTTCGGTCGGGTCAACATACCTCAGAAGGCATTCGTTTCTGTGCTTCGCGCCGACCGAGATTAAGCCATACGCGCCAGCGTCGGGTTTGATCGACGTTGTCGAATTTACCCCACGGGATCTGTGCCGGTGGTACTAGGTTTGAAAACTACATCGAGGCTAGCGCCTTCGGCTCAGAGGTACTTGACATCGCCAAGGCTATTCCGGTTGTGATCGTCTGCTCAGCGGCGGGAGCTCCGGCACTACCGGGGGGTGGACCCCGACGTGATCCTTGAAATAAAGAGCCTCCAGCGGTAAGGTCAGCTATTCAGACTGGTCAGGCGGCGATCGTCGACCATCTGCTCGCCCATGAAACACTAGAGGGTGAACAGGTGGAAGAGATTGTCGAGCAGTGGTTACCGTAGCAGTCAGCAGTCGCTACTTCATACACCGCTCAGCTTCGGTGCTTTTTCCAGTAGACGGGCATCAGTTCTTGTACCTGCGTTTCCAGCTCTTCGTCACTGATCGCCGTCATTCGGCCGTGGACTTCGTATTGGTCCATGACCCAGCGGGCAACTTTGTGGCATTTGATCTTACTAATGCGATCGTCTTTTTTGAGTCCAAAGAACTCGTTGATCCAGTGCACGACACCATCCGTACCGCTCTTGTCAGTCAACGCGACTCTTGGTGGACGGTTCAGCAATTTCGTTGTATCGAAAATGTTGTAGATCCGTTCGTCGCTTCTCAACCCTCCCGCGTGGATACCAGCTCGAGTAGTGTTGAAATGCTTACCAACAAGGGGGTAATTATCCGGGATTGGCAGACCGATCGATCGCATGTAGTCGGCCATTTCACTGATGACTTCAGTGCGGATCCCGCAAAGATCGCCCTTGAGTGAAATGTACTCGATAATCGCACCCTCGACGGGTGGATTACCGCAGCGCTCTCCAAAACCAAACAGCGTACCGTTCAAGGCATCGCAACCGTAGAGCCACGCCGAGGCACCATTGATGTGCGTCTTGTGGAAGTCGTTGTGTCCATGCCACTCCAGCCGATCGCTAGGTACGCCACATTCCTGGTTCAATTTGTAGATCATCTTGGGAATACTGCGCGGCAGTTCGACTCCTGGATAGCTGATGCCGAAACCCATCGTATCGCAAATGCGAATCTTTACGGAGAGTTCATCGGGCACCTGCTCGCTCATCCGCATCAGCCGATCGACAAATGGCATGATGAACCCATTTCCAGGTGACAACGAGGCCTCACACCTGCCTCAAAAGCGGCGTCTACCACTTCGCAGTACGAGTCCATACAAGCCTTGCGACTCTTGAATTTAAGTTTGTTGAAAATGTGGTAATCGGAGGAACTGGTGAGCATGCCAGTTTCTTTCAGACCAGCTTCCTTCACCAGGCGAAAGTCACCCTTGACGGCGCGGATCCAACCGGTACATTCCGGAAACTGGTGTCCCAATTCGCGACAGCGATCTAGCGTTTCGCGGTCGTTCTTGGTGTACAGAAAGAATTCGGTTTGGCGAATGATGCCGTTAGGGCCACCCAGTTTTGCTAGTAGATCATACAGATGGACCATCTGTTCGACCGTGTAGGGAGGCCGAGCCTGCTGGCCGTCGCGGAAGGTGGTGTCGGTAATGAAGATGTCACGCTGCACCGCCGCGACCGGATCAAACTCGACAGGCTTGCCATCGATATGTTCGATGATCGGGCCGTCGAAGACAATCTTCGGAGGCAGGTTGTAATCGAATGTTTGCTCGAGGAGATTCGGTTCGGTTGTGTCAACCAAGGGGTGATCTGTACGGGCTTTGATGGTCGACATAATCGGCTCCTGTTGGTCGGGTTCACGATCCCGAATTACATTTTCTGACTACAAAACGCCATGATACCAGATTGACGCCGTCAGTTCTAAACTTCCACACCCTGCTCTTTACAGACCTCTGTAATGTACTCCACGGCACTTCCGACAGTTGAAACGGCCAGGGCGGCATCTTCCTCCATTTCGATTCCGAATTCCTCCTCGAACATCGCGACCAGTTCGATGGACTGTACACTTTCGGCGCCGAGGTCGGCAGTAAAGTCATCCTGTGGTTTGATTTCGCTGGTCTCAATTTTTAGTACGCGGGCAGTCACTGCCACGACTCTTTCATCTACAGTTGCCATTCAAAGATCTCCTCTTTGTTTTCCTCTTTTGAAACTAGGAATACTTAGCACGCATGGCCCGTCGGCCTTGTTTAACAGCCTCGAGACGTGGCGACGCTGTAATCTTGAAAATCTCTTCCCACATGGAAACCTGCGCGGCGGACCATTCCCGACCGCGGCGGCCGACGACGGTGGCAGCCGTTTCGAAGAGCTTCTTTTTGCCGAAGCCCTTGGTCACCACACCTTCCAGGAACCACGCGAACGAGGGAATGAACTTTGGTAAGGGCTTGCCCGTCGCGGCAATCACTGCCATTGCACCCACATACGCACCTGTGTTGAACAGCGTTCCAATCGAGGTTTTCGTGTGATCGCCAATCAAGGCTCCAACTTTGGTCGAGCCGGTGTCGATCGGAGTTCGACCGTCGAGCGTCACGGAAACATTTGAGTAGTCGTTCTTTAGGTCACTGTTGGTCGTCAAAGCACCGAGATTGACCCACTCCCCGACATAGGCATGGCCGAGGAAACCATCGTGGTACTTGTTCGAATAACCCTGGATGATCGACTCTTCGACTTCACCGCCGATCCGACATACCGGGCCGATCGAGTTTCCCTCACGGCACTTGGCGCCTAACAGGATCGATTTTTTACCGATGTAACAGGGCCCCTCGACTCGCGAGAATGGGTGAATCTCGACCTCTTCATCAATAAAGACGGGACCGTGCTCGGCGTCGATGACCACCATCGGGTGAATGCAGGTCCCGGCACCAATATAGACATCATCCTTGTTGCCGCGGACGACGAACGGATCTTCGATCGAGTCGGAATGGATTCCAGACCTGCCGGCCGCGGCAAAATCGCTCGTAATCTGATCCGCGTTGGCGAGGACTAGTTCCCAGGTGTAATCCCACGTTGCCGGGCTCTTGTCGGCCGCCGGTAGGGCCTCTCTGGCCGACTCGATCAGCGCATCGATCGATTCGGTATTTAGATGATCCAACTTCTCCTTCGGTATTCGCACGAACAGGCAATCGCCCGATTCGTTGAAGGAAATGAGTGCAGATCCTACCGATTCGATATCGAAGTCGTCTGCCTTTAGGCGGGGATTCAGAAGCAGCAGGTCGTCGCCCGTCAAGCTGGCCGGGTCATTGACCTGCCATTGCGATTGTTCTCGATACGCATCAGCCATGTAAGGCGGAACAAAACAGGCCGTTTCCATTGCACCCGTTTTTGCAATGAGTTTTTCAGCCAATGAGGTGATCCCGCAACGCAGCTCCCAAATCGGGCGACTCAGGACTAACGGATAGAACTGGGAACGCGAATCAGCCAAGCGATCGAACAGAATCAGGCGCATCTGGTACCGTCTTTCCTAACCTTAGAACTGGGTGTTACTCTTCAGTCACATCTCAGTTTTCACAATGCGACCGTGTCGTTTAATCGTTCGAAGAACCGTACATCCGAAATCGCTTGCGGAACCGTGCGAATTGGTTCTTGTTCAGGCCGTTGGCATCGAGTTTCGGCGCTGGTCCAATTCCGGTTGAAATACCCACAGCGGCAACTCGGGCTGGTCCGCCAACTCGCCGTCGATGTGCTGATAAAAATCGAGGTTCTTCAGTTTCGCAGCGGCGTCTCTATCGGAGATGGCAATCGCCCACGGATGGAGTTGCAACGCAGACGCCGTGACCTGTGACGTGACCGGACCTTCGATCATCTGGGCCCAGACTTCGGACTTGGCATCGCCCGCGGCCAGGATCAAGCAGGACCGCGCCTCCAAGATTGTGCCGACTCCCATCGTCAGTGCCTTCCGGGGCACATCTTCCTTCTTGTCAAAGAACCGAGTGTTGTCAGCGATTGTTTTTGGGTGTAGGGCCACAAGGCTGGTCCTGCCTGCTAGTGACGAACCCGGTTCGCAGAAGGCAATGTGTCCATCGCCACCGATGCCGAGGATCTGGAGATCGATTCCTCCCGCTCGACGGATCATCATCTCAAAATCAGCACACTGGGCGACTGGATCTATATCCATGCCGCTGAGAAGATTTGTCTGCTGTTCGGAAAGGCCCAGACCGTCGAACAGATTGACCTGCATGAAGGTATGGTAGCTTTCGGGATGCGATGCAGGCAGTCCCTCGTATTCATCGAGGTTGAACGTAGTGATTCCGCTGAAGTCGATGTTCTCATCCTTGGCGATGCGGATCAGATTCTCATACAGACCTACCGGCGTTGAACCAGTGGCAAGACCGAGAACGGCATCGGATTTTTGTTTCACCAGGTCGGCAACGATGCGCGCCCCGCGTTGAGACATTGTTTCGTAATCACGTTCAACTTTTACAAACATATAAAGGCTCCGAGAGGATTTCCATTCCTTGAGATTCTAGTGCATCTTGCAAGGGAGCAAAGAATCGAGTAGGGCAGGGGGGAGTTGATTTCGAGTGGTTGAGATCAACGGTATGTGGATACTTGCTGAAAGCCAGCTTACGGATTTGCAGTCGAAATGCAATCCGTCGAAAGCAAAACCGGAGGAAGGATGCCGCCAGAGAGTAGTAAACTTTTCGCAATCGGTACAACGTACGAGTTGACAAGGCCTGGATGCACGAAGAGGACGAAACAAGGAGAGGAGGCAAGGAGACTGGACGTGCGATCGGCTGCAGGGTAGCTTCAGGAATTGGATTGGTTAACAGCGAGCCAACTCCCTACATTCGAGATCCAAAAAAGGAGCCCACCATGGTCGATTCGGAAGCCGCGTCCACTCCGGAACCACCGTCGAAAGAGGAACTCCGATTGGCCATGAAGGCATTTCGTAAACGCATCAAACTGATGCGATTAGATGACGAATCGCGAATGGGCTACGGCCCGACATCATCCGGCCAGAGGTCCAGTGTCGTGGCCATTACACCGCCGAATCAGTTTCCCAGAGTCGTCTGGCAGGAACTGGCGAAACAGGGGCGACTGAAACACGATGGGGGCGGGCTCTATTCACTTGTTGAATCTTGATTCGATCGCACTGCGATGCGTCGGGGTCCTCATAAGGAACGCCGGAAATGCTCAACGCCTTTAAGGAACTCATCACGAATCAGTTTGCGGCGACCTTCTGTGCCATGAACACATGCGTTGACAGATGTCCTGAGTCGAAATGGAATGAACCGATTGCAAACCTGGCGTTCTGTCAGGTGGCGTTCCACCCATTAGTTTTTTGCGGATTATCATCTTGAGCTGGATGAAGAATCATTTCGGCAGCAGACGTTTCATCGCGGCAACGCACATATTTTCCGCACTTTTGAAGAACTCGAAGACCGTAAACAAGAGTTGATGTACGACAAACCGTTCATCACTCGATACCTGGACCACTGTCGTACAAAGGCGTCGCAGGTCATTGCCGCAGAGACGGAGGAGCGACTGGTGTCACCGTGCGGATTCCGGCGGCGGAATTTCTCCAGAGCCGAATTGCACGTCACGAACATTCGACACCTACGGCATCATTCGGCGCAGCTAACGTTGCGGTTGAGAATCGACACGGACGTGGACATTCCTTGGGTCGCGTCTGCCTGGCGAGACGTGTAGGTGTCTACAGCCGAGTTGCTGTCATCGCCGGTCGTTTCCAGTCGGTTGGTTGATAGCCATCCGGTTTTTTCGGCTTGTTTACTTCGATGATGTCGTCGTGTTCCACATCGAAGAGTGGCCAGTTGTCTGTCCGAAACGGTGATGCTGGCAGGCCCTCTTTGTTGTACAGCAAATTGCGCTGCGAAGGATTCATGGCCCAGGCATAGCGAACCGCGATGGGTCGCTCAACGAGCGGCGAGGAAAGGACCACTGCGCCAACATCGATCGTCGCTTCGGCCCATTGCCACACCCGGTCCTCGCCGGCGATGGCGAAGGAATTCAGCTTGCCCTCCGTTGCCCCCATCAACCCTCCGCCAATCGAGTCGAAGTGTAGGAAAATCCGATTTCCCTTGATGGTCTGTTTTCTGTAACGAGGGCCTTGATCGACGATCTCTTTTCCGTACGTCCGTCCTAGCGCCAAATAGGCGTGGCGAAGGCCGATCGGCTTCTTGTTCCGCGGATGCAAGGCGATCGCGTCACCCGTGTCGATTGAGACCGCCATGCCCGTATTGGGCACATCCAATGACACCAACCGCATCATCTCCCTGTTGACCACCCAAGGTGCTTCAATGTCTTCGATTGGTTTTTGCTGGGCTGGATTCCAGCTGGGAAGTTGCGTGAAGTAAAACGGAAAGTCACTCGCCACGTTGCCATTGGAGAGATCGTGCCAAGAGGAACGATAAAAACTGATCAATTTCGCCAGCTGATGGCGATAGTGCAGCGCTTGCGGCACGTTTTTCGAGTTCCGCTCACCCTGGTACCAAATCGCACCGCGAATGCCGTAGGGACAGACTGGATGGATCATCGCATTGTAGATATGCGACGGAACCTGATGCCCCAGATTGGCGGGCTTCGTAATGAACGGCGGCTGAAGTTTTCGAAACGCGTTCTTCATGGTCTCACCGGCAGCGATTTTTGCTTCGTACTCCGTGAGTTCCACGGCAAACGTCGCTAGTGCGTCGGCTTTAGAAAAACGGCGGGACCTCTGTTCGATTTTCTCGATCTCGGCAATAGTTCTCGGATCGTCGGCCTGAATCTCTTTCGGCATCCAGCCTTCGATCGGAGTTCCCGCATACGCTTGAACAATGATGCCGATGGGAACGTCGAGGGCGGTGTGTAGCGTTTTTCCGAAGTAGTAAGACACGGCGGATGTCGCCAGCGCCGATTCGGGCGAACACGCGGACCACTCGGCCAACAAGTCTCGCGACTCTTTCAGCGGTTCGTGCCAGTGTTCGCGTTGAGATTTGAAAATACGGAAGTTTGGGGCGTCTGCCGTGGCAGCTTCCTCTTCTCCGCCAAATGTGTTCGCCAGCGCCCAGCCCATATTGGATTGGCCGGCGCAGAGCCAGACTTCGCCTACGGCAACGTTTTCAATTCGAATCGTATTGTCGCCGCGAATCGTAAGAGTGTGGCCCATGCCGTGACTGGGAGTCTTCAGCATCACTGCCCAGTCGCCAAGTGAATCGGCGACTGCGGTGGTCTCGGCTCCCCAGCTGGCTCGTACAGTTATTTTTTCGCCGGCTGTCGCAAATCCCCAAATCGCATTGCTGCACCGCTGTTGGAGAATCATGTTGTCGCTAAACAGTCGAGGTACACGTACCTCGGCCGATGCACCAACGCACGAGAGCATGACAATAAATAGAGTCGTTATGTTTCTCATTGGTGATTCCGGGCGGCTGAAGCGATCCCTTGAGTGAGATTTCTTTACCCAGTTTAACCTGGCCGGACAACGTCACCAACTAGCCGTTCTGGTTCTCGTGAGCCGAAGGCGCTAGCCTCGGGTTTCGGATTCACACGACCAACGGACAAGACCCGACGCTAGCTCATTTGTGTCGGACCTCAAGCCGCCAGCCGGGCTGAAGAACCTGCAGACGCTTCGACTCGAGAGAACGCTTGTATCCGACCTGACGCCTCTGGCTGGTCTGAAAAGCGTCATGGTCCTCTTGGGTAAATCTCAAGAAGTCCTTTGGGCCCCGGACATCCCTAGTTCGAAACAGTGTTGATTTTCGTCGCCTAACGGTTACGTTGAGTGCTGCGTGGCGACTGGCACCTTCGTCAGAGAAACTGGACGCCAGTGGCTGACGGCGGAAAACGATTCTGGCCCACGGAGCAATACGTTGTCCGACCCATCCGTACTCCATCGCCGGATAACGCGGCGCCGAATGGTTCAGGCGGGCGGCGTCGGTCTGTTGGGGCTATCGCTACCCGATTTGTTGCTCTCGGATTCACTTGACGCGAACCGAGGTCAAAGTCAGAAGTCGTGCATCTTCATCTTTCAATACGGTGGGCTCAGACAACTCGACTCCTGGGATATGAAGCCCGAGGGACCGGTCGAGATACGCGGTCCGTATCGATCGATCGCGACGGCGACGCCCGGTTTTCGCGTCTGCGAGTTGATGCCGAATCTGGCGCGACTATCGAGTGAATACGCAGTGATCCGATCGCAGTCACACAAACAGTCGGCTCACCCACAGGCCAATCAGATGTTGTTGGCCGGCTCCTCACAGCCAGCTCGGGATTCACCTTCATTTGGTGCCATCGTGACCCGACTCCGTCCCACCAAAGCCAACGTACCACCTCACGTCTGGTTGCAAAAGTTTGGCGGTGGGGCGATGCCGCCGGAGTCGGCCTACACGACTGGCGGCCACCTCGGGATGCGTTTTGCTCCGATGGTGATCGGTGAGCGGTACGATGATAATCCGGCCAACCCAGATTTCAGAGTGCGTTCGTTCGACGTGGCAGAGGACACCTCCGTCGCCCGTTTGACCGGCCGTCGCGACTTGCTCGGGCGATTGCAGAACTCACGTGCCTATTTGGGCGACACAGCCATCGGTAAGTCGACCAGTATCTATCAAGATCAGTCGTTTGGATTGTTGATGGGCAACGAAGCGAGGCGTGCCTTTGATGTACAGCGAGAACCTGACGCGTTGCGAGATCGCTACGGTCGGAACCCGCTTGGTCAGAACCTCCTTCTCGCCCGGCGGCTGGTCGAGGCCGGGGTTCGACTGGTCAATGTCGTGGCATGGACTGGGCTCGCACCGAATGAAAAGTTCACGAGTGTCGAGACTTGGGACATGCATGGTAACGCGGGAATCGGAATTTTCGACGATGGTTGGAATGGACTCGGCTGGGCACTGCCCAGAGCCGATCAAGCGGTTGCCACTCTGTTGGAAGACTTGAAGGATCGAGGTCTGCTCGACTCGACACTGGTCGTATTGGTGGGAGAGTTTGGGCGGACACCGAGGATCAGCCGAGGAGCCAAAGCGATCGGTCGTGACCATTGGCCGAATTGTTACTCGTCGATGATCGCTGGGGCTGGGATTCGCGGCGGCGCCGTCTATGGTGAGTCGGATGAACATGCGGCGTACGTAAAGAGCAACCCGGTCTCCCCGGAGGACTTCAACGCAACCCTCTTTCGGGCCCTCGGCATTGATCCGGCCTCTCGACTCAGCCCCGACGGGTTCACGCAACCAGCCAGCCAAGGTCGGCCGATTGACGCACTGTTCTAGATTTTTATACATACATTTTTATACATACAATGTGTGGCACTGGCTTTGCCAGTGTTTTGAACCACGATCGAACAAGCGGTCACTGATTGACCACTATCTTGGAAGAAAACGAATGGCGTTCACACTGCGATTGGTGCTCACCGTTTCACTGCTGTTCGCCCACGGGGTGGTCAATGCTGACGAACCGTTGCGTTTGCGCGTCTTGTGTTACAACATTCACTACGGGCAAGGCACCGACGGTCGTTACGACGTGGAACGGCTCGCCGCCGTGATCAACAAGGCGAAGCCTGATCTTGTCGCGCTGCAAGAGGTAGACGTCGGTGTGAAAAGGTCGGGTCGCGTGCACCAGGCGCGTCGCCTGGCTGAATTGACAGACATGGCCGTGCGATTTGGGCCGACGCAGCATTACGAGGGCGGATTGTTCGGAAATGCGGTCCTGACACGGTTACCGATCCTGGATGTCGTGATCCAACCGCTCCCGTACACCGAGAGCACTCCCCAGCGCGTCACGTATCCCCGCGGCTCAATTGCGGTTACGGTTCGAGTAGACGAAGGGTTGGCGGTGCGATTTGTCAGCACTCACTTTCAGCACAACGTGCCAGAGGATCGGCTGGCCGAGGCCCGAGCAATCAATGAGCTTTTCGGACAAGACGATAAAGTGCCGACAATTCTCGCTGGTGATATGAACGCCGTACCAGACGCCAAGCCGATCGACGAGTTGTTAAAACGCTGGTCAAATACATCCAATGACCCGCCACCGCCGACGGCGCCTTCCACGGATCCGAAATCCCGAATCGATTACGTTTTCTATCGGCCCGCGGCCTCGTTTCGCGTCCTTCACTCGGAGGTCATCGCCGAGTTGATCGCCTCGGATCACCGACCCGTGCTGACGGTTCTTGAACTGCGGTGATTCGCTATTTTTATTTCGAATCAAACACTGGCAGAGCCAGTGCCCCACATTTTTACATCATCTGACAACAACACTTGATGTAAACGCAACACCGATGCTAGCGCGTTCGGCTCAAACACTGGCAGAGCCAGTGCACACATGACGGTAAAGCGTTTCATTCACGGGTGAATTTCGTCACATCGCAGATCAAGACAGAGTTGTTGGCACACGCTACGGCCATGCTCTTTCGGTCGGGAGCGGCGTCCGGTGAATGGCGCAAGTGCCGATCCACTCCATCGTGAATAGCGCCGCTGGTGGCGAGTTGGCGACCGCTCTTCTAGCCCCGGATCCGGGCAGCAACATACGAATTATCACGTACGTTGTCAACGAGATATTTCGTAGTTTCTCGGAACCCGAAGCGTAAGCGAGGGAGTCCAGCGGTGGACGGCGCCTGGCTGACGGTTCTTCCGCGCCGGGGCGATATCGTTGGATTAGACTATAGAGCGTAAAACACCCTTTGGTATGCCTCGGAGAGTCCCATGTATCGCCGCTTCTGGATCGCCCTTTCTGTTGTTCTACCGGCATGGTTTTTTACCGCATTGTTGGTCGCCCAGGATTCGGATACGAACAAACCGTTTGACCCGTCGCCCGGCGTTAACTCAGGTCTCGTATCGGCGCTAAAGTTCCGCAGCATTGGCCCGGCGCTCATGTCGGGGCGTATTCTCGATATTGCCGTGGATCCTGTCCGCCGAAGCACTTGGTACCTCGCCACGGTGGGCGGCGTCTGGAAGACGGAAAACGCCGGCGTCACTTGGCGACCTATTTTTGACAACCAGGGATCGTATTCGATTGGCTGTGTCACCATCGATCCAACGGATCGATTTACGATCTGGGTCGGGACGGGTGAGAACAACTCACAACGAAGTGTCGGCTATGGCGATGGACTCTATAAGTCAACCGACGGTGGAAACAGCTTTTCCAAAGTGGGCTTGCCGAA
>LWDU01037953.1_pt1 | contig 12069 bp, 9 predicted proteins | sample 727161 | NCBI WGS metagenome assembly LWDU01 (sample SAMN04566230, study PRJNA314399) | hydrothermal vent metagenome | isolation source: deep sea hydrothermal plume seawater | place: Mexico: Gulf of California, Guaymas Basin | collected 2004-07-11 | reverse complement strand
CGATCGGGGGTCAGCAGCACGGCATGGTGGTGCTGGATGCCGATGGTCGCGTCATCCGTCCCGCGCTGCTGTGGAACGACACCCGGTCCGCCGGGGCGGCGACCGATCTCATCGCCGAATTCGGTGCTGAGGACCTTGCTCGGCGCACGGGTCTCGTGCCGGTCGCCTCGTTCACCATCACGAAGCTCCGGTGGCTGCGCGATCACGAACCCGAGAACGCAGCCCGAGTGGCGGCAGTCGCACTCCCGCACGATTGGCTGACGTGGGAGTCTGCTCGCGGTCCCGTGCTCGAAGAACTCGTCACGGACCAGTCGGATGCCTCGGGCACGGGGTACTGGTCGCCGGATGCCTGGCGTGCGGACGCGGCAGGGAAGGTCGTGGCCGACGGCTACGACCGCGATCTGCTGGCCGCCGCGCTCGGCCATGACGCCGCGCTCCCCCGGGTGCTCGGTCCGCGGGAGTGGGTGGCAGATCGCGACGGCCGGCGTGTCGCGCCCGGCGCTGGGGATAACGCCGGCGCCGCGCTCGGGGTCGGTGCCGGCCCCGGCGATGTCGTCATATCGATCGGAACGAGCGGAACCGTCTTCGCCGTGAGTGAGCATCGGACAATCGACCCCACCGGGACCGTTGCCGGGTTCGCGGATGCCGACGGGCATTTCCTGCCGCTTGTCGCGACCCTCAACGCGGCGCGGGTGCTCGACACGATCGCGGCGTTGCTCTCCGCTGGCCGCCGAGCCGGGAGCCGCGGGCCTGACCCTCCTCCCGTACTTCGAGGGGGAGCGCACGCCCAATCTGCCGGATGCGACAGCTGCCCTCACCGGCATGACCCTCGCCTCGACAACACGCGAAAACCTGGCCCGCGCCGCCGTCGTAGGCATGCTGTCTGGGCTCGGCGCTGGCCTGGACGCCCTGCGCGCTCTCAATGTGCCGCTTCGCCGCGCGGTACTGATCGGTGGCGGCGCTCAGTCCGAAGCAGTTCGCGAGATCGCCCCGGCGGTGTTCGGGATGCCCGTGGAGGTTCCGTCGCCCGGTGAGTACGTGGCGCTCGGCGCCGCTCGTCAGGCTGCGTCCGTCCTGGACTGATCTCCCCCTCCCGTCCGTGCCCGCGGGGAGGGGGTCGCGCTCGGCTGCCGGACTCACAGCGATCTCGTACCCGCGGTCCGTAGGTTGGCGGCATGAGTCACGCGTCGGCCATGCACCCCGCGACCTCGCAGCTTTCGCACCCCGCTTCCGATGAGGTGACTGTCTCGCTCTCGCAGTTGAGGGCCGCCCGCGACGAGGTGCAGCGCTTCTTGTTGCCGTACCAGTTCGGCCTGAAGGAAATCGAGACGAAGGTCGAGATCCTGCGCGACGAGTTTCTGCAACTGCACGATTACAACCCGATCGAGCACATCTCCAGCCGCGTGAAATCCGCCGACAGTCTCGTCGCCAAGGTCGGTCGTAAGGGCATCGACGGGGACTTCGACTCGATCCGAGCGCACATCACCGACATCGCGGGCATCCGGGTCACCTGCAGTTTCGTGGCAGATACGTACCGCCTGTTCGACCTGCTCACCCAGCAGGACGACATCGAGGTGCACTCGGTGAAGGATTACATCGCCGATCCGAAACCCAATGGCTACAAGAGCCTGCACGCGATCGTGCGGGTTCCCGTATTCCTCTCGACCGGCCGCGTCGACGTGCCGGTCGAAGTCCAGTTCCGCACGATCGCGATGGATTTCTGGGCGAGCCTCGAGCACAAGATCTACTACAAGTTCGACCGCCAGGTACCCGAGACTCTGCTTGCGGAGCTGAAGGATGCCGCGGCAAGCGCCGCAGAACTCGACGAACGGATGCAGCGCCTGCACCGTCAGGTGCACGGCATCCGTCCGGCTCCACCGCGAACTCTCGAGGTCTGATCTTCCGCCGCTCTAGCAGGGCTGAGCTCCCGGTAGCAACCACCCCCACCGGGAAACCCTGCTCGACTAGGGTGGAATCCCACCAGGAAGGGGTGCCGTGCAGACATGGCCAGGGTCGGCGTATCCGTTGGGTGCGACCTTCGATGGGAACGGAACCAACTTCGCCCTCTTCAGTGAGGGCGCTGACCGAGTCGAGCTGTGCCTGTTCGGCGAGCGCGGTCGGGAGACACGCGTCGACATGCTCGAGGTCGATGCGTACGTGTGGCACGCGTACCTCCCCAACATCGCACCGGGGCAGCGCTACGGGTACCGCGTCCACGGCGAGTACGACCCGACATCCGGCAAGCGGTTCAACCCCAACAAGCTGCTCCTTGACCCCTACGCGAAAGCTGTCGACGGGCAGGTGAACTGGGGTCAGTCGGTGTTCGGTTACACCTTCGGTGACCCCGACTCGCGCAACGACGACGACTCCGCCGCCGACATGATGAAGGGCGTTGTCATCAACCCCTTCTTCGACTGGGGCGGTGACCGGCCGCCGCGAATCCCGTACTCGGAATCCTTCATCTACGAGGCCCACGTCAAGGGGCTGACGATGCGGCATCCTGACATTCCGGATGAGATCCGCGGCACCTACAGCGCCATTGCGCACCCGCTGATCATCGAGCATCTCAAGCGACTCGGGGTCACGGCGATCGAGCTGCTGCCGGTGCACCAGTTCATCAACGACTCGATGCTGGAAGAGAAGGGCCTCTCCAACTACTGGGGTTACAACACGATCGCCTTCCTCGCGCCGCAGAACACCTACTCCTCGTCGGGGCAGCGGGGGCAGCAGGTGCAGGAGTTCAAGGGCATGGTGCGCGCCCTGCACGAAGCCGGTATCGAGGTCATCCTGGATGTCGTCTACAACCACACCGCAGAGGGCAACCACCTGGGTCCCACACTCTCGTTCCGCGGCATCGACAACGAGGCCTACTACCGCCTCGAGGACGACGACAAGCGGTACTACACCGACTACACCGGCACGGGCAACAGCCTGAATGTCGGCAACCCGCATGCGCTGCAGCTGATCATGGACTCGCTGCGGTACTGGGTGCTCGAGATGCACGTCGACGGCTTCCGCTTCGACCTCGCTGCGACCCTCGCCCGCGAGTTCTACGACGTCGATCGACTCGCCACGTTCTTCGAACTCGTCCAGCAAGATCCCGTGGTCAGTCAGGTCAAGCTCATCGCCGAGCCCTGGGATGTCGGCCCCGGCGGATACCAGGTCGGGAACTTCCCGCCGCAGTGGACGGAGTGGAACGGCAAGTACCGCGACACCGTCCGGGATTTCTGGCGCGGCGAGCCGCAGGCGCTCGGGGAGTTCGCCTCCCGACTGACCGGTTCGAGCGACCTGTATGCGCACTCCGGGCGCTGGCCGGTGGCATCCATTAACTTCGTCACAGCTCACGACGGGTTCACGCTGCGCGACCTCGTCTCGTATGAGCAGAAGCACAACGAGGCCAACGGTGAGGACGGGCGCGACGGCGCTGATGACAACCGGTCGATGAACTTCGGGGTCGAAGGTCCCACCGACGACCCGCAGGTCAACGAACTGCGGGAGCGGATGCAGCGCAACTTCATTGCGACGCTGCTGCTGTCGCAGGGTGTGCCCATGCTGCTGCACGGCGACGAGCTCGGGCGCACGCAGGGCGGCAACAACAACGGTTACGCCCAGGACAACGAGATCACCTGGATCGACTGGGAGAACGTCGACGCGAGTCTGATCGATTTCACGTCGGCACTGGCCCGCCTGCGCCGCGATCACCCCACGTTCCGGCGTCGCCGCTTCTTCGACGGGCGTCCCGTCCGCCGCGAAGAAGTGGAGCGCATCCCCGACATCGTGTGGCTGCGGCCGGACGGCACGCAGATGCAGCCGGAAGACTGGGACTCCGGATTCGGACGCTCGATCGGCGTGTTCCTCAATGGGAACGGCATCCGTGAGCGCGACCGCCGTGGCGAGCCGATCACCGATCTGCACTTCCTCGTGCTCTTCAACGCCGGCGACGAGCCGGTCGAGTTCACGCTCCCGGATGTCGAATTCAGCCCCAACTGGGACGTTCTGGTCGACACCGCCGGGACGCTCGCCAACACCGAGCCGGTCCATCCGGGCGCGGCAGTGGACCTCGCTGCCAAGTCGGTGGTCGTGCTGTGTGAACACGTCGAGGAAGAGGTCGAGGTCGACAGGTTCGTCGCAGCCTCCCTGGCCACCGGAACTGTCTCGATCGACGAGGTCCCGGGAGCGGCCCCCAAGGAAGAACTGTCGAGGTAGCGATGCATCCTGAGTCGACCTACCGCCTGCAGATCCGCGCCGCGTTCGACCTGGATGCCGCAGCCGCCGTCACCGGGTACCTGCGCGACATCGGCGTCGGTTGGGCCTATCTTTCCCCGCTGTTGCAGTCGACTTCCGGCTCCGATCACGGATACGACGTCGTCGACCCGACCCGCGTAGACCCCGCCCGCGGCGGGGCGGAGGGACTCGAACGCTTCGCCGCTGCCGCGCGCGCCGCGGGCCTCGGCATTCTCATCGACACGGTTCCCAACCACATGGGGATCGCGGTGCCCGCCGAGAACCCGTGGTGGTGGGACGTGCTGCTGCGTGGTCGCGACTCGCGGTACGCCGCAGCGTTCGACATCGATTGGGAGTTCGGCGGCGGAAAGGTGCGAGTGCCGGTCCTCGGGTCGGACGCCGACGAGATCATCGATGCGATGGAGATCCGGGTGGATCCGGCGCCGACGGCGCTCGCGCCCCACGGCACGGTGCGCTACTTCGACCACGAGTTCCCGCTCGCGGAGGGGACCGCGCCGGCGGAAGCGACGTCGTACCCGGATGCCGTCCGCCAGGTGCTCGCTCGACAGCACTTCGAGCTGATGTTCTGGCAGCTCGAGGCATCCGAGCTGAACTACCGGCGCTTTTTCGCGGTCTCGACCCTGGCGGGAGTGCGCGTCGAAGACCCGGTGGTCTTCGACGAGGCCCACGAAGAGGTGGCGCGGTGGTTCCGGGAGGGGCTGGCCGATGGCCTGCGCATCGATCACCCCGACGGGCTTGTCGACCCCGGCGGCTATCTCGAACGGCTCGGCTCGCTCACCGGCCGCCGGTACACGCTGGTCGAGAAGATCCTCGAGCACAGCGCGACGGAGCATCCTGAGTTGCTGCCGGCCTGGTGGGACACCGACGGCACGACCGGGTACGACGCCATGGCCGAGATCGACCGCGTCCTCATCGACCCTGACGGTGAGGGTGCCCTTGACGCCCTCGACGAGCGGCTGCGCCGCGCGACCGGCCTGCGGCCGGCGCAACCCTGGCCCGATCTCATCCACGACACCAAGCGGATGATCGCGGACACGATCCAGGGCAGCGAGATCGCCCGACTCGTGCGATGTCTGCCCGAGCACGTGGCGCTCGCTGCTCCGGATGCCGCCGATGCCCTGGCTGAGATCCTCGCCTGCTTCCCCGTCTACCGCTCCTACCTCCCCGCCGGGCGGGAGGCACTCGATGAAGCCCTGGCCGAGGCATCCGCTCGCCGCCCCGACCTGGCCGCGGCGATCGATACGCTCTCGCCGTTCGTGGCCGACCCGGCGCTCGAGGTGGCCCGCCGCTTCCAGCAGACGACGGGCCCTGTTATGGCCAAGGGCGTCGAAGACACCGCGTTCTACCGGGCCACGCGCCTGGGCACCCTCACCGAGGTCGGCGGGGATCCGTCGGTGTTCTCGCTATCGGTCGCGGGGCTCCACGAGGCGTTTGCCCGCAGGCAGGCACAGCGGCCGACATCGATGACGTCCCTGTCGACGCACGACACGAAGCGCGGGGAGGACGTGCGGGCGCGCCTCTCGGTGCTCGCCGAGATCCCGCATCGCTGGGCGAACGTGCTCGAACAGTTGCGAGGAATCGCCTCGACGGGACACGGGCCGTTAGACGCCCTGCTGTGGCAGGCGATCATCGGATCGTGGCCCGCCACTCCTGAGCGCCTGCACGCCTACGCCGAGAAGGCAGCACGGGAAGCGGCAGAGGCAACGACCTGGTGGAATCCCGATGCCGACTTCGAGCGCCGGATGCACGCCGTCGTCGACGCTGCGTACGGTGAAGCCAGGGAACTGGTCGAGGCTTTCGTCGCCGAGATCGCGCAGCCGGGGTGGAGTAACTCGCTGTCTGCGAAGCTTGTGCAGGTGGCTGGGCCCGGAGTTCCCGACGTTTACCAGGGGTCGGAGTTGTGGGAGACCTCTCTGGTGGACCCCGACAACCGTCGCGCTGTCGACTTCGCGAAGCGCGCGGCGATGCTCGCCGAGCTCGACCGTGGCGAGTCCGAGGGGAACGTTCCCGCCATCGACGCTTCGGGGGCAGCGAAGCTGCTGGTAACCTCGCGCGCGCTGCGGTTGCGGCGCGACCGGCCCGAGCTGTTCACGCGCTATCTGCCCGTCGAGGTGCTGGGTTCGGCGTCCGGGCACGCCATAGCTTTCGACCGGGGTGGGGCGATCGCCGTCGCCACCCGGCTGCCCGTGGGCCTGGTGGCGGGGGGCGGCTGGGGCGACACCCGGATGCTGATTCCGGGCGGAACCTGGACCGATGCGCTCACGGGCCGGGCCTATCCCGGCGGAGACGTGCCCCTGGGCGAGGTGCTGAGCGCGCTTCCTGTCGCGCTCCTGACACGTCAGACACCCGAGAAGCGTCGAGACACCGCACGTGACGGGGTTTCTCACACAGGCTCCGGTGTCTCGGGTTCCAGAGAAGCGGAGGAAGCATGATCGAGGTCTGGGCTCCCCGAGCGGAGCGGGTACGGATGCGTCGACCCGGCCATGCCGACGCGGAGATGACCGTGCGTGAGCGCGGATGGTGGACGGCAGACGTTGAGCTTGCTGATGGTGACGAGTACGGGTTCGTCCTCGGGGACGGCGACGCGCTGCGCCCCGATCCGCGGTCGCGGCGTCAGCCCCGGGGAGTGCACGAAGCATCGGCGTTCTTCGACGCCGAAGCCTTCGCGTGGACCGACGGCTCGTGGACCGGACGTCAGTTGGCCGGCGGCCTGATCTACGAGATGCACGTCGGAACCTTCACTCCCGAAGGCACCCTGGATGCCGCCATCGAGCGGTTCGATCACCTGATCTCGCTCGGGGTCACGCACGTCGAGCTGCTGCCGGTCAACGGGTTCAACGGCGTCTGGAACTGGGGCTACGACGGCGTGCTCTGGTACACGGTCCATGAGGCCTACGGCGGCCCCGCCGCCTATCAGCGGTTCGTGGATGCCGCGCACGCCGCGGGGCTGGCCGTCATCCAGGACGTCGTCTATAACCACCTCGGCCCCAGCGGGAACTATCTGCCCGAGTTCGGCCCGTACCTGCGTGATGCGGCGCGCAACACGTGGGGACTGTCGGTCAACCTCGACGCGCGCGAGGTGCGCGAGTTCATCATCCAGAACTCCCTCATGTGGCTGCGCGATTACCACGTCGACGGGCTGCGGCTGGATGCCGTGCATGCCCTCCGTGATGAGAGCCCGACCCACATCCTGCAGGAGCTCGCCGAGGCCGCCGATGCCCTCTCGGCGCACCAGGGTCGGCCGCTGACGCTCATCGCGGAGTCCGATCTGAACGACCCGACTCTGATCCTGCCGCGGGAAGCCGGCGGGTACGGTCTCACCGCACAGTGGAGCGATGACTACCACCACGCGCTCCATGTCGCAGTCAGCGGCGAGACCGTGGGGTACTACGAGGACTTCGGCGCGCTGGGCGCCTTCCCCAAGGTCTGGACCGAAGGGTTCTTCCACAACGGCACCTACTCGTCGTTCCGGGGGCGGGACCACGGCTTCCCGATCCCACCGACGGTTCCCACCTGGCGGCTGGTGACCTTCGGCCAAGACCATGATCAGATCGGTAATCGCGCCGCCGGCGACAGGCTCAGCCAGTCCCTCTCCACCGACCGGCTTGCCGTCGCAGCGGTCTTGACACTGACTACGCCCGGAACGCCGATGCTGTTCATGGGCGAGGAATGGGGAGCATCCACGCCGTGGCAGTTCTTCACCTCGCACCCGGAGCCCGAGCTGAGGGAAGCTACCGCAAAGGGTCGCATCGAGGAGTTCGAGAAAATGGGCTGGGACCCGGCGATCGTCCCCGACCCGCAGGATCCCGAGACCTTCCACCGCTCGAAGCTGGACTGGGCAGAGGCAGCCACCTCACCGGAGGTGGGGGTCGACCACGCGCGGCTGCTGCAGCTGTATCGCGACCTCGCCGCGGTGCGTCGCGCGCGGCCCGAGCTGACAGATCCCGCCTTCGCGGACTGCGACGCGCTTTCGGGGAGTGGTGCCGACAGCGATGATCCGCGGGCGCGGTGGTTCGTGCTCCAGCGCGGTGAGCTATCGGTCCTCGTGAATCTCACCGGGTCGTCGCACACCTTCGCCGTGGCGCCGGATGCCGTCATCCTGCTGAGCACGGGAGGGGGTGAGGTCGAGCCCGTCATCACCGCGGCATCCGGCCCCGACCCGTCGGGCGCGGCATCCGTAATCACCCTCGCCCCCGACTCCGCCGCGATCGTCGCCCCCGCTCGCCCCTGACCCGGGCCCCGAACCGAGCGCCGAACCCACAGGTTTGGGTGCGAGCCCACACGTTTCTGCGTGCGGATCGTGTGGGTTCGCGCAGAAGAGTGTGGGTTCGTGCCGGTGGTTGCCCCTGACCCGAGCCCGGGCTGGTGCTCGCTATCGTGAAGGGATGTCCGCGAATCTCCTGATCATCCCGCTGCTGGCAGCGCTCGCACCGCTGCTGACCCGGGTGATCGGGCGGTGGTTCGCGGTTCCGATCGTCGTGTTCGAACTCGTGCTCGGCATCCTGGTCGGGCCGTCCGTGCTCGCCTGGGTGGAGCCGGTCGACTTCTTCGCGACCCTCGCTCAGTTCGGACTCGCGATGCTGTTCTTCGTCGCAGGATCCGAACTCGACTTCACGGCCTTCCGCGGGCGAACCGGCCGCAACGCCGCGGTCGGATGGCTGCTCTCGCTCGGGATCGGCATCCTGATCGGCCTGCTCGTCGGCCCGCTGGGCGCTGCGATCATCATCGGCATCGCGCTGTCGTCGACGGCCCTCGGGACGATCCTTCCCATCCTTCGCGACGCCGGCGAACTGAAGACTCCGTTCGGCAAGGCGGTTGCGGCAGTCGGCGCGGTGGGCGAGTTCGGTCCGCTGGTCGCGATCTCCGTCTTCCTCGGCGGGCGAGACCCGGGCGTCGCCTCGATCGTGCTCGCTGCCTTCCTCGTGATCGCGGGGCTTGCGATCTGGCTCGCCTTCCGGATCCCGCACGGGATGATGCACCGCGTGGTCAGCGCGACGTTGCACACGTCGGGACAGTACGCGATCCGTGTCGTGTTCCTGATCCTCGGGGCGCTGCTCGCCCTGAGTATTGCGCTCGATCTCGACATCCTGCTCGGGGCGTTCACCGCGGGAATCGTGTGGCAGCTCATGATGCGCGACGCATCCGAGGAGAACCGTGAGGCTGTCGAGAGCAAGATCGAGGGGATCGCCTTCGGATTCCTCGTGCCGATCTTCTTCATCTACACCGGCGTCACCTTCGACCTCGCGGCACTGCTGGCAAACCCCGCGCTGCTGCTGTTCGTGCCCGTCGTCCTCGTGGCGTTGCTGATCGTGCGCGGTGTGCCGTCGATGCTCGTCGCACCGCCGGGGTCGCGCGTGCGCGATCGGATCGCTCTTGGTCTCTTGGGTGCGACGGGCCTGCCGATCATCGTCGCCGTCACCGCGATCGGCGTGGACGAGAATCTCCTCACCTCGGCGCAGGCAGCCCTGTTCGTGACCGCGGGAATGCTGTCGGTGCTGATCTATCCGCTCATTGGAATGCTGTTGCGAGGGGAGCGCGTCAGCCGCGTTCCCGCCGAGCTGGATGACGCGGTCTAGCGCGGTGAAACCAGCTGATCTGCCCGGTCTGCTCGCGTGGGCCAGAGCTGAACTCGCCGCGGCGCCGCGGGAGCTGCTCGGCGAGGTAGTGACACCACGGATGCTGGGCATTCCGCGCGCACCGAGGGTCGTCCTCCGCGATGAGGCATGGCATCTCGGCGTGCTCCTGCTCGGCCCCGTCGACCTCTACGCGACCGGCGAGATCGTGAGGTCGCGGGAGCCGGCGCGCCGCGGATACACCGCGGAGTCCCAGCGTGCGCGGGCTGGGCTCGCCGAGGCGGCGTTTCGTGGCGGCATCCTGCCCGGCGCCCCGGTCCACCTCGGGTGGCGGCGCATCGACACCTCGACCCTCGGTGAGCAGCCATCAACACAGATAGCGCCGCTCGCAGTGAGCGACGGGCAGCTTCGCGTGCGCTGGAGTATGGCCGGCGGCTACGCGGATGCCGAGACCTACGTTCGCGAGCGGGTCGAGCTGGTTCGGCATCCGCCCCAGGGCGCCACCTGATCCGGTTGCGGCCCTCCCCGAGGTAGGAGAAATCACGCAGGTAGGTGGGTTCTGGGGGCTAAACATCCTACGCCGCGGATTCTTCCTACCGTCGCGAATAGCCGAGGCGCCTGATCCGCCGCTAGGAGCGGGAGGAACGGGTGCTGCGGCCGCGCACGATGCCGACGAAGGCCTCGACCTCGGGTGTGGTGCGCTCAGCTACCCATGCCAGCGCGATGCTCGAGGTGGGACCGCCCGCGAGGGTCCGATACGTGACGTCCTTGCGGTGATGCAGCCGCGCGAGCGACATCGGGACGATCAGGATGCCGACACCCGCCGCCGCCAGTTCGACAGCCGCCTTCGTGTCCGTCGGGGTCACGAAACGCGGCTCGAGGGTTCCCGGGGCTGTCACCCGAAGGACGTCATCCTCCGGGACGATGAGGACCTCGCCCGCCAGGTCCTCGGGGGTAAGCTCCTCGGCCACCGACAGTGCCGAGTCGCTTGAGAAGACCACCACCGGGACCTCGTCATAGAGCGGGATGGCATGGAGGTCGGTCTTGTCGATGGGCAGTCGGACCAGCGCCGCATCGACGCTCCCGGCCACCAACTGGTCACGCTGCGAGGCCGGGCTGATCTCCACCAGCTCCAGGCGCGTGCGCGGCATCCGTTCTCGCCACAGCGAAATCCACTTTCCCGGCGTCGCCCCGGGCACAGCTCCCAACCGGAATAGCTCAGCCGGAGGCGTGTCAGGTGGCACAGGCGCATCACGTGATCGGGGAGATCGGTCGCGCCTGGCCATCCCGTCAGGCTACCGCCACGACAATGGCGATGAGGTTGCCCAGCTCAGGCAGCGAGCCGGAGGCCGCGACGATCTGTCGCTACCCGCTCGTTCTCACCGACGGTCTCGTCGTCGCCGAGAAGCGAGCCGACCGCTACGCGCGCGTGAGCGCCGATGACGGTGCGGATGCCGATCTTGGAGCCGGCGCCGATCGCCGCTCCCGGGCCGATGTGCGCGTGCGGCGCAACGACGACCTCCGGACCGATGAGCGCGTCAGACTCGATCCACACGCCGCGGCCGATTCGGGCGCCAGCAGCGATCTGAACTCCCGGCTCGACATACGCCCCAGCCTCGACGATCGCCGTCGGGTGCACCTTGGCCCCGTGCGCGATCAGCCCTCGCCCGTTGGCGTGCTTGCGATACCGCAGCGTCTCGCCGTGGTCGTTTTCGATGTCGACGTAGTTCTTGCCCACGATCTCCTCCACGGGGCCGTTCGTCCCCAGTACCTTCCCCAACGCCGTGGTACGGAGATTCATTCCCCTGCATCCGTTTGCCGCTGATTGCTTCGTAGCGGCAATGGTGCCGGATCTCGGGTTCGTCGTCTCCCGGCTTGACAATTCTTCGGAACGGGTTCGATTTCGGATTGGCAGAGAATGGGAGGCATGCCAACCGACGATCTCGGCGACGCGCAGCAGGCTGATCCGGCGACCCCGAATCAGCCTTCGACCCCGTCTCCGGAGGCCACCCGCACCCTCGTATTCGATGAGCGAGCCACCGCGCACTCGCCGGCCGAGGACATCCTCGGCATCCTCACCGGAACCTTCACCGCATCACTGGGGCTCTATCTGCTGCAGTCCTCGGAAGCGGTCACCGGCGGCACGGCGGGACTCGCGCTGCTGATCCAGTACGCGTCCGGGTTGCCGTTTTGGATGCTGTTCCTGATCATCAACCTTCCGTTCGCCGTGCTCGCGGTGTGGCAGCGCGGC
>LWDU01034175.1_pt1 | contig 12072 bp, 10 predicted proteins | sample 727161 | NCBI WGS metagenome assembly LWDU01 (sample SAMN04566230, study PRJNA314399) | hydrothermal vent metagenome | isolation source: deep sea hydrothermal plume seawater | place: Mexico: Gulf of California, Guaymas Basin | collected 2004-07-11 | reverse complement strand
CCAATAAATTATTTGAATATAAATAATATAATTATAGAGGCACAGAAAAAGAAAATCAAAACACCTGGAGATCTTAAAAATATTGTAAATATTGTACTAAGAAGTGCTGACAAAACAATACTGATAGCCATTTACAACAACCAAAACCAAAGAAGATATATTGGTGTTAAGTTAAATTAATTAATGGACCATAAGTCCAAAATCATTTTAATTGCTGGACCGACGTCAAGTGGCAAATCAAATTTTGCATTAAAATTAGCAAAAAAAATTAAAGGAGAAATTATTAATGCTGATAGCATGCAAGTCTATAAGCAACTTCAAATTTTAACCGCAAGACCAAAAAAAAAGGATCTAAAAAAAATAAAACATCATCTATATGGTTTTTGTGATGTAAAAAAAAAATATTCAACTGGAGAATGGCTGAAAATTTTATTAAATAAGATTAAAGATATTCGCAAAAGAAATAAAGTACCGATTGTTGTTGGAGGAACAGGCTTGTATTTTAAAGCTCTTACTGATGGTTTGGTAAAAATACCCAACATTCCCATGAAAGTAAGAAACAAAATTAGATTGATGCAAAAAAAACTAGGTCAAATAAAATTTTATAACAAACTATTAAAACTTGATCCTTTAATAAAAAACAAAATTGATAAAAATGACATCCAAAGATCTATCAGGGCATATGAAATCAAATATCAAACAAAAAAATCAATTATTGAATGGTTTAAAAAAACTAAAAATTTTTTTTCATCAGATGAATTTATTAAGCTTTACATTGACTATCCAAGAGAGAGCCTGATAAATAGAATTAATTTAAGAGTTGAAGGCATGTTTAAAGATGGCGCTATTGAAGAAGTTAGGAGATTTAACAAAATTAAAGTAAAAAAAGAAAATAGCTCAAACAAGGTTATTGGAATTAAAGAAATTACAAATTTATTGAACAAACAGTGCACTCTTGAGCAAGCCAAGGAGTTAATTGTTATCAAAACAAGGCAATATGCTAAGAGACAGGTCACATGGGCAAGAGGACAAATGCAGTCTTGGCAAAAAATTAGTCCTAATAATTTAAGCCTAACTTTAAAAAAGTTAAAATAATTACTTCTTAAACTTGACCTATTAGCACAACTTCAGCTAGATTGGTTGAATGTCAAAATTGTATTCAGGTGCTGAAATATTATTTAAATGCTTGGAAGACCAAGGCGTAGAATTCGTTTTTGGTTATCCTGGTGGTGCCGTTCTACCAATTTATGATGAGTTAAAAAATTTTAATTCAGTAAAACATATATTAGTTCGTCATGAACAAGGAGCAGGACATGCTGCTGAAGGATATGCAAGATCAACAGGAAAACCAGGAGTGCTTATAGTTACTTCGGGTCCAGGAGCCACTAATGCAGTAACTGCTTTAACAGATGCTTACATGGATTCTGTTCCACTAGTTTGTATTTCTGGGCAAGTTCCAACACACTTAATTGGAACTGATGCTTTCCAAGAAGCTGACACAACTGGAATAACGAGACCATGCACAAAACATAATTGGCTAGTTAAAGATATAAAAAAATTAGAAAAAACTATTCATAAAGCTTTTGAAGTTGCAACTACTGGAAGACCCGGACCTGTTTTAGTTGATATTCCTAAAGATGTTCAATTTCAAAAAACAAACTACACAATATTTAAAAAACAAAAAAAAATAAATGACAAATCTCATAATCATTTTTCACAAAAAGATATTGATGAATTGATAAAATTAATGGACAAAGCTTCTAAACCAATTTTTTATACTGGTGGAGGTGTTATTAACTCAGGACCAAAAGCAAGCGAACTTTTAAGAGAGCTGGTAAACACAACTGGCTTTCCTATAACGACAACATTACAAGGACTAGGTTCTTATCCTGGTGAAGATAGTCAATTTTTGGGTATGCTTGGTATGCATGGATCATTTGAAGCCAACAACGCAATGCATGATTGTGATTTAATGATAAACATTGGCGCAAGATTTGATGATAGAATAACAGGAAAGATAGATGAATTTTCTCCTAAATCAAAAAAAGTTCATATTGATATAGACCCATCTTCAATAAACAAAAATGTTAAAGTAGATTTACCAATCATAGGAGATGTTGCGGAAGTTATTAATTCTACAATTAAAACTATAAAAAAAGTAAAACCTAATTTTACGAAATCAAACAAGCAAAGGGTTTCTAAATGGTGGGAACAAATTCAAAAATGGAGATCTGTTAATTCATTTAACTTTGTTAATAGTACTGAAATTATAAAACCACAATACGCAGTTCAAAGACTTTATGAACTAACTAAAAACAAAGATACGTACATAACAACCGAGGTAGGTCAGCATCAAATGTGGGCAGCGCAACATTATAAATTTAACAAACCTAATCGTTGGATGACCTCTGGTGGCTTGGGTACAATGGGTTATGGACTGCCAGCAGCTGTTGGAGTACAGGTTGCCCATCCAAATAAATTAGTAATTGATATTGCAGGAGAAGCATCTGTTTTGATGACCATGCAAGAAATGTCTACCGCAGTTCAATACAGCCTTCCTATTAAAATATTTATTATAAACAATGAATACATGGGAATGGTTAGGCAGTGGCAGGAACTATTGCATGATAAAAATTATTCTGAAAGCTATACTGCTGCATTACCCGATTTTGTAAAACTTGCAGAAGCATATGGTTGTGTTGGGATAAGAGCTACATCTCCAGAAGAATTAGATGACAAAATAATAGAAATGATCAACACTGATAGACCGGTGATATTCGACTGTAGAGTAGATAACACATAATCAAATGCTTTTAGGACCAAAAGACCAAAAAGAAAATAAAATAACTGGGAAAGGAAAGACTTTAGTTTAATGGCTAATTCAAAATCAGCTTATAGCACACCTGGGAAACAAGGAAAACTTAGTACACATATAATTGTTGTATGGGTAGATAACGAAGCTGGAGTTTTAGCTAGAGTTGTCGGTTTATTTTCTGGAAGAGGTTATAATATCGAGTCTTTGACTGTTGCTGAAATTGATCCAAAATTAAATATATCTAGAATTACAATTGTAACAACTGGAACACCTCAGGTTATAGAACAAATTAAGTTACAATTAAAAAAACTTATACCTGTACACAAAGTTGCTGATTTTAAAAGGGAAGATAAAAAAGTTATATTTAAAGAAATGGCTTTATTTAAAGTAGTAGGAAACAAATCTAAAAAAGAAAAGGCTTTAAAAGCTTGTAAAAAATACAATGCTATAATATTGGACAAAACAAATACATCTTATGTTATACAAATAACAGCTTTAAGAAGAGAAATAGATTTAATGGCAAAAAATTTAAAAAAATTTGGCCTAGTGAGTATTTCAAGAACAGGTGCAGTTGCAAAAAAATATGAAAATGTTTTATGAAAAAGATACAGATGTAAATTTAATTAAAAATAAGAAGATTGCAATCTTTGGCTATGGTAGCCAAGGACATGCACACGCTCTTAACCTTAAGGACAGCGGAGTGAAAGAAGTAGTAGTTGCTCTAAGAGAAGGTTCTGCCAGCAAAGCAAAAGCAGAGTCAAAAGGATTGAAAGTTATGAATTTGTCTGATGCAGCAGAATGGGCTGACGTGGTTATGATTTTAACTCCTGATGAACTTCAGGCAACGATTTATAAAAATCACATAGAACAAAGAGTTAGAGAGGGAACTTCAATTGCTTTTGCACACGGGCTAAACATTCATTATGATTTAATAAACGCAAGAAAAGATTTAGATGTATTTATGGTTGCACCAAAAGGTCCGGGGCATTTAGTAAGAAGTGAATATGAAAAAGGTGGAGGAGTGCCTTGTTTATTTGCTGTACATCAAAATGGATCAGGAAAAGCAAGAGAACTAGCTATGTCATATGCTTCAGCAGTCGGCGGAGGAAGATCAGGAATTATTGAGACTACATTTAAAGATGAAGTCGAAACAGATTTATTTGGTGAACAAACGGTTCTTTGTGGTGGATTAGTTGAGCTAATTAAAAATGGATATGAAACTTTAGTTGAGGCAGGCTATGAACCAGAAATGGCATATTTTGAAACAGTTCATGAAGTTAAATTGATTGTAGATTTAATTTATGAAGGTGGAATTGCGAATATGAATTATTCAATTTCTAATACCGCAGAATATGGAGAATATGTTACAGGTCCAAAAATTATTAACAAAGAAGAAACAAAGAAAAGAATGAAAGAAGTGTTGACTGATATCCAATCAGGAAAGTTTACTAAAGCATGGATGGATGAATGTAAAAATGGTCAAAAGAACTTCTTAAAGACTAGAGAAAAACTGGCAGAGCATCCAGTTGAAAAAGTAGGAGCCGAACTGAGAGCTCTTATGCCATGGATTGCTAAGAAGAAATTAATAGATAGTGATAAAAATTAATTATTAAATTTAGACAAAATCTCTAATTTATTTTACAATCTCTGGTAGAGGTAGTAGTATATCTCGTCTAAAATAATTAAAAATGACCGATAAAAATAGAGTTTATATATTTGATACTACGATGCGGGATGGTGAACAATCGCCAGGAGCATCAATGAGCTTGGAAGAAAAAATCCAAATCGCAAGAGTATTTGATGAACTTGGGGTTGATATTGTGGAAGCTGGTTTTCCAATTGCTTCGCCAGGTGATTTTGAAGCAACATCTGAGGTAAGTAAAATTTTAAAAAAATCTATTCCAGCAGGTTTATCAAGACATTCTAAAAAAGATATAGACAGATGTTATGAAGCATTAAAACATGCACCAAGATTTAGAATTCATACATTTATTTCAACTAGTCCACTGCATATGAAACATAAGTTAAATAAATCTCCAGAAGAAGTTTACGAGTCAGTTAAAGAACATGTGACTTATGCTAGAAAATTTACCGATGATGTTGAGTGGTCATGCGAAGATGGAACAAGAACTAACATAGATTATATGTGTAAAACAGTTGAGCTTGCAATCAAGTGTGGTGCTAGAACAATAAATATTCCTGATACAGTAGGCTATACAGTGCCATCTGAATTTACAAAAATTATTCAAACTTTGATGAATAAGGTTCCAAATATTGATAAAGCAATTTTATCAGTTCATTGTCATAACGATTTAGGTTTAGCAGTTGCAAATTCTCTAGCAGGAGTTTCGGCTGGAGCAAGACAAGTTGAATGTACAATTAACGGAATTGGTGAGAGAGCTGGAAATGCATCTCTTGAAGAAATTGTTATGGCAATAAAAACAAGAAATGATTTAATGCCATATGAAACAGGAATTAACACTACTCTACTAAGCAAAGCTTCAAAAGTAGTTTCTAATGCAACTTTTCCAGTTCAGTTTAATAAAGCAATTGTTGGAAAAAATGCATTTGCACACGAAGCAGGAATTCATCAAGATGGAATGTTAAAAAATAGAAATACATATGAAATTATGACGCCAGAAAGCGTGGGAGTTAAAAAAACTTCTTTAGTGATGGGAAAACATTCTGGAAGACATGCTTTTAAAGACAAATTAAATGAACTTGGTTATGCCAATGTTACAGATGATGTTATTCAAACTGCTTTTGGTAAATTTAAAGTTTTAGCCGATAAGAAAAAGCATGTTTATGATGATGATATAGTGGCTTTAGTAGATGACAGTTTAATTAAGGAAGATAATGTAATTAACCTTAAATCTTTAAAAGTATTTGCTGGCACTGGCGAACCTCAAAGAGCAGAAATGACATTAGAAGTTTATGGAGAAATAAAAAATGCATCTGAGACTGGAGATGGACCTGTGGATGCAATATTTAAATGTGTAAAAAAACTTTATCCTCACGATGTGAATTTACAACTATACCAAGTTCATGCTGTTACAGAAGGAACTGATGCTCAAGCAACCGTTAGTGTTCGAATTGAGGAAAATGGAAAAACAACTGTTGGACAAGCAGCAGATACTGATACATTGGTTGCCTCTGCTAACGCTTATATTAATGCGTTAAATAAAATGATTATTAAAAGAGATAAAATTGCTCCTGGGCAGAGTAGTGAGCAGAACTATGAACAAAAGATGAAAGGAATTTAAATGGGATTATTTAATAGTGTAGCAAAAATTTGGTCACAAGATATGGCAATTGACCTTGGAACTGCAAACACATTAGTAGTATTAAAAGGTCAAGGGGTAGTTTTAAACGAACCTTCAGTTGTGGCCGTGGTTGATAACAAAGGAAAAAAATCTATTTTGGCTGTGGGAGATGAAGCAAAAACTATGCTTGGAAGAACCCCTGGAAATATCGAAGCAATAAGACCTTTAAGAGATGGTGTAATTGCTGATTTTATTGTTACAGAAGAAATGATTAAACACTTTATAAAAAAAGTTCATAAAAGAAGCACTTTTGCAAATCCTAGAATTTTAATTTGTGTACCAACAGGATCAACTCCTGTTGAAAGAAAAGCTATTCAAGATAGTGCGCTTGCGGCTGGCGCAAGAAGAGTTCAACTAATTGAAGAACCGATAGCAGCAGCTATTGGAGCAGGATTGCCTATTTCAGAAGCTACAGGATCTATGGTAGTGGATATTGGTGGTGGAACTACAGAAATGGCAGTTATGTCTTTAGGAGGGGTTGTTTATGCAAATTCTCTAAGAGTTGCTGGTGATGCAATGGATCGTTCATTACAAAACTTTATGAGAAAAGAATACAATCTTTTAATAGGAGACAGCACTGCTGAAAAAATTAAAAAAGAAATTGGCACTGCAATTCCAACAAATAACAATAAGTATCCTGTTAAAGGTAGAGATATACGCTCAGGAACTCCTAAGGAAATTAATATTACAGAAGAAGATAGCACAGAAGCATTAAATCCAATATTAAAAGATATTATTGATGGTATTAAAGATGCGCTAGAAAACACTCCTCCAGAATTATCTGCCGATTTGGTTGATATGGGTCTAACGCTTTATTAAAAAATATTGATAAAAGATTTTCTAAAGAAACAGGTTTGCCTGTACACATAGCCGACGATCCTTTGGCATGTGTTGCAATTGGCACAGGTAAAGCTTTAGATCAAGAGGAGATTTTTTCGAGCATATTATCCGAGTATTAAAAATTTATGGCAACGAGTAGAGATGACTTTGTAATAGCTATTCGATCTGCCTTTATAAAAAAAGGTAACAAGCAAAGATTTTCTTTAATTGGATTAATTTTTTTTTCTATAGGATTGTTATTTTTAAGTAAAATTAATCTACCTGTAACTAATTATCTTAAAATTACTTTAAATGAAGTAGTTTACAGATCTTCATTCATTATATCTGTTCCTGAAAAAAAATTTCAAAATTTTATTAACAAAATTAAAGATCATTACAATGTTTATAATGATTATTTGTTAGCTAAAGAAAAAATAAATTTGCTTCAATCTGAAAAATATGAAACTCAATTTCTTAAAGAAGAAAATAAAAGACTAAAAAAAACAATTGATGACTATATTTATAGCTCCAAAGAAATGGTTGCTAAAGTTTTAATTGATAAAAACAGCCCTTTTTTAAAATCAATAATTGTGAACAAAGGCTCCAAAGATAATGTTAAGCTTGGAATGGCGGTATTAGATGAAACTTATTTAGTAGGTAAAATTGTTGAAGTTAACTATTCTACCGCTAGAGCACTACTTGTTTCAGATCTAAATAGCAAAATACCGGTTGGAATAGAACCTGGTAATATTCAATCTATTTTATCAGGAACTGGAAAACAAAATGGAAAAATAGAGTACTTAAAAAGTGAAGTAAACATTGAGAATGAAAGCATTGTTTATACTTCCGGCTCTGGAGGATTATTTAAATCAGGAATTCCAGTTGGCATTTATAATAAAAAAAATACAGAAGAACAAACGGTTACATTTTTTTCTAAATTATCACAATTAACTTTTATTAAGTTAATATCATTTGAAGAGGATAATAATTAATGAGTTCAAAATTTAAAAATACAGTTGTAAACGCATTTTTTTTATATTTACCTCTTATATTGTTGTTTATATCCGTATTTAATGAATTTGATTTTAATTATCTAAATTATCAATACTTTTCATTTAATTTTCCTTTTATATTAATTTTTTACTGGAGTTTAAAAAGAATAGAAACGCTTGGTTACGGATATATTTTTATTGCAGGGATGTTTAACGATGCAGTTTTAGGATTTCCAATTGGAATTAGCAGCTTAACATATTTAATCATTTGTGGGTTTGCCGCTTATCTTAGAAATATTACTTTAAGACCAAGTCTAACAAAAGATTGGTTATATTTTTTATTTACAATTCTGGTTGCAAATTCAATAAATTATTTTTTACTAACATTATATTTTTCAATAGAGATTAATTATTATGAAATTTTAGGGAATATAATATTTACTTTTCTTCTATATTATATTTTTTCATATATTTTTGATATTTATAGAAAAATTATTTCTAGGATTCAAATATGATTGGCGGAGGCGGAGAAGATTCAAGTTTTAAAAAATCAAATATTGTTAATAGAAGAATGTTTATTTTTGCTGCCGCCAAAGCAGTAATATTTTGTGGAATTGTTGGAAGATTATTTTCACTTCAAATTAGTGAAAATAAAAAATATTTAACTTTATCAGATAAAAATAGATTAAGAGAAACAAGACTTCCACCTGTAAGAGGAGAATTTGAGGATTATTTTGGCAATAAGATTGCAAAGAATCTTACTGTTTATCAATTACACGTTGTTCCTGAACAAGTAGAAGATTTTAAAACTTTAATGGTTAGATTCAAGGATATTTTAAATTTTAGCAATAATCGTTTACAAGAGTTAATTAAAAAAAAGAATAAACAAAAACCATGGGAAACTTTAATTGTATCTGAAAATTTGACATGGGATGAGTTTACAAAAATTAACTTTTATCTCCATGAGCTATCAGGAGCAAGACCAGTTTTAACAGTAGGTAGAAATTATCCATATAACGAAACTTATACACATGTTTTAGGTTATGTTTCGCAAGTAAGTGTTGAAGATTTAATTAGCAATGAAACAATTAAACAGAGAAATGTACCAGGATTAAGGGTGGGTAAAACAGGATTAGAAAAAGCATTAGAAAATGAATTGATAGGTACAAATAGTATTCAAAGATTTGAAGTGAATGCTTATGGAAAAAGAATAAATCAAATAGATTTTCAAGAAGGCGAACAAGGAAAAACAATAAAACTTACAATAGATACAGAAATTCAAAAATATACTGGGGAACTTTTAAATGAAAAAGCAGGATCTATATCTATTATGGACATTTATACTGGAGAAATAATTGCAATGAATTCATCCCCATCTTTTGATCCAAATTTATTTTTATATGGAATTGAAAAAAATAAATGGAGTGAAATCCAAAAAAATCCTTTGAAACCTTTATTAAACAAAACTGTTTCAGGTCTATATTCTCCAGGTTCAACAATCAAACCTATCGTTGCGCTTTCTGCTCTAGAAAATCATGTGATTTCACTGGAATTATATGGCATGAAATATCACTGCTGGAAAAAACAAGGACATGGATATATGTCACTTAAAAATGCGATTAAACAATCTTGCGATAGATATTTCTATGAAACAGCAAGGTTATTGGGAGTAGATAGATTAAATGAAACGGCAAAAAAATTTGGTCTAGGAAACCTTGTTTTAGGGGAATATTTTAATGAAAAAAAAGGTGTCATTCCATCAACAAAATGGAAAAAAGAAGTCATTGGTCAAAATTGGTATTTAGGAGAAACGTTGATAAATGGTATTGGACAAGGTTATATCCAAACAACTCCTCTACAATTATGTTTAATGACAGCCCAACTTGCAAATGGGGGTCATAAAATTTACCCGAAAATAATTTCAGACAATGAAGAGTCTATTGAAAGCATTAAACAAAAAATGAAACTTGCTTCAGAAAACAATGAAAAAAATTCTAAGCTTCTCTCGGTACCAGAAAAATTGTTTAATACTAATGAGAAGAAATATCATGCATTATACAGAAATAAGGAAAATGTTAAATTTGTTTTAGATGCAATGTTTAGGTCTACGAACGAAGTTTACGGAACTTCTTTTTCTTCTAGAATTGAGGACCCCAAGTATCAATTTGCAGGAAAAACTGGAACTGCCCAAGTAAAAAGAATTACTAAAGAAGAAAGAGAACTTAATTTAAAAACAAGTCAAATTCCTTATAAAGAAAGAGACCATGCTTGGTATGTAGCTTTTGGTCCATATAATAATCCAAGATACGCAACTAGCATTTTAATTGAACACGGAGGATCTGGAAGTGCAACAGCAGCACCAATTGCTAAAAAATTATTTAAATTTGTTATAGATAGACACGAATTAAGAGAACAAATTAAAAAAAAAATTTAATTAATATATAATGTATATACAAAGTTCTTTATCTGATAGATCAACTTTTTTTCAAAAGCTAAGATCTTTAGACTATATAATGCTGCTTTGCATATTAATTTTAGGAATAATAAGTTCATTTGCAATGTATTCAACAGATGGAGGTGAATTATTATATCATTCCAAAAGCCATATAATAAGATTTGTGGTTTTTTTTACTATGATGATCTTAATATCATTTGTAAATATTAAAACATGGCATACTTTTGGATATTTATTTTATTTAGTTGTTCTAATACTTTTAATATGGGCCTCTTTATTTGGCATAACTGCCTCAGGCTCTCAAAGATGGATTAATTTATATTTTATAAATTTACAACCATCTGAACTTATGAAAATTGCAATTATTATTTGTTTTGCAAAATATTATCACAGGATTCAACTTTCTAATGTAAATAGAATTAAAAACATTGTTATTCCTATATTGATTTTATTTATACCTATTACACTTGTAATAGGTCAGCCTGATCTTGGAACAGCTATATTAATTGCTTTAAGTGGAATAATTGTTTTATGGCTTGCAGGAGTAAACATTAAATACTTTTTTTATTCATCTTTAACTTTTATAATTTCTGCACCATTTGTTATTTCTTTTTTAAAACCTTATCAAAAACTAAGAATTTTAACTTTTTTTGATCCAGATAAAGATCCGTTAGGTGCCGGATATCAAATTATACAATCTAAAATTGCTGTTGGATCTGGTGGTCTTACGGGAAAAGGTTTTTTAAAAGGGACTCAAGGATATTTAGAATTTCTACCTGAAAAACACACAGATTTTATTTTTACATTGTTCTCAGAGGAATTTGGATTTTTAGGATCAATTTTTTTACTTTTAGTTTATGCAATTTTAATTTTTAGAATTTTAAGAATTGGAACATTATCTAGAAGTTTTTTTGGAAAATTCTTTTGCTATGGTTTTGGTTCTGCAATATTTATATATATTACTGTAAATATGGCTATGGTTTTAGGCTTACTACCTATAGTTGGCTCTCCTTTGCCCATCATGTCTTACGGTGGTTCATCAATGTTAGCTACAATGATTGGGCTTGGCATAGTTATGAGTACAAAAGTCTACAGTCGCCAGTTAATATCATAAATTAAATTAAGTATAATTTGTCACTTTAAACAATTTCAAATAAAAATGTATTATAAAAAATAATGACAAAAAAATTAAAAGTTGGAATTATAGGTGCTGGAATCCAAGGTTTATGTAATGCACTTTTTTTACAAAAAAAAGGCCATCAAGTAACTTTATTTGATAGGGAAGAGCCTGGAAGCCAGACAGCTTCGTATGGAAATGCTGGACATTTTTCACCTTATGCTTCTATACCTTTAAACAGACCTGACATCATAACAGATGTGCCAGCCATGCTTTTGAGCTCGACTGGACCTTTAGCTTTAAAATGGAATTACGTTCCAAAAATGATTCCTTGGTTTATAAAATTTTTAAAAAACTGTAGTACAAAAAATATGATGCATACTGCTAAATATATGCACCAGATATTAGATATAGCTCTACCTGCATATGATGAATTATTTGAGGAAATTGATTTATCTGGATTAGTAGAAAATAAAGGCATCATGTATATTTGGAATGATCAAAATCTTAAAAGTAGAGAACTAGAAATTAAGATTAGAAATGAAATAGGA
>LWDU01000653.1_pt1 | contig 12075 bp, 14 predicted proteins | sample 727161 | NCBI WGS metagenome assembly LWDU01 (sample SAMN04566230, study PRJNA314399) | hydrothermal vent metagenome | isolation source: deep sea hydrothermal plume seawater | place: Mexico: Gulf of California, Guaymas Basin | collected 2004-07-11 | reverse complement strand
AAATGTTTCATCTGCTTTGAAATTGTCTTCGATATTCACTTTCTTTAATAATCTTGCTTTCGGATCCATGGTTGTTTCCCATAACTGTTCTGGATTCATTTCACCAAGCCCTTTAAATCTTTGAACATTTATTTTTGTATCTCCTGCTTCTTCAAGTATCTTTTTTAATTCATTGTCTGAATAAATATATATGTCTCTTTTCTTTTTAATTTTGTAAAGTGGAGAAACTGCAAGGTAAACATTTCCATTATCTATCAACTCTTTCATAAATCTATAAAAGAAAGTCAACAACAAAGTCATAATATGGGCACCATCCACGTCCGCGTCAGTCATAATTATTATTTTATTATATCTTAATTTACTAATATCGAACTGATCTCCAACTCCAGTGCCTATCGCAGTTACTAGATTGGAAATTTGTTCACTTGAGAAAACTTTTGCAGGGTTAGCTTTTTCGACATTTAAGATCTTTCCTTTCAATGGGAGTATTGCTTGAAATTCTTTATTTCTTGCTTGTTTAGCGCTACCTCCAGCAGAATCACCTTCAACTATATACAATTCTGTTTCTTCAGCTTTTCTTTTTGAACAATCAGCTAATTTTCCTGGAAGTCCTCCCACGCTAAATGCGCTTTTTCTTCTAACTAATTCTTTAGCTTTCCTAGCTGCATTTCTTGCTTTTTGAGAATCAATTGCTTTACCAACAATTTTTCTTGCGACGCTTGGATTTTCTTCGAAAAATTCTACCAAGGAAGACATACAAATTCTATCAATTATTCCCTTTATTTCCGAATTTCCCAATTTAGTTTTTGTCTGTCCTTCGAATTGTGGTTCTGGAACTTTTACAGAAATAATTACAGCTAATCCTTCTCTAACATCGTCACCATTCAAATTACCTAATTTGATCATTTTGTTTTTCTTAGCATAATCATTAATTGCTCTTGTTAAAGCTGTTCTAAATCCTGCTACATGAGTCCCTCCTTCAACAGTATTAATTGTATTTACAAATCCCATGATGTTTTCTTGATATCCTTCATTATACTGTATTGAGATTTCCGCTATAATATCATTTTCAGTTTTTTTGAAATAAATTGGTTTATGCAACGCTTCCCTTGATTTGTTTACCCATTTAACAAACTCTATAATCCCTCCTTCATAATGGAATAATTCAGATTTTTGAGTATTCTCATCTAACAATTTTATTTTAATTCCTTTATTTAGAAAAGCTATTTCCCTGAATCTGGTTTGTAGAATAGAAAAGTCGAACTTTGTTGTTGAAAAGATTTCTTCATCTGGAAAGAATGTTATTTCAGTTCCAGTATTTTCTTTTTTGGTAGTTCCTAAAGTTTTTAATTTGTATAAGGGTTTTCCTATTTCGTATTCTTGTTGGTAAATTTTTCCATCTCTTTTGATATTTACTTTCATTAATTTAGAAAGAGCTGAAACCACGCTAATTCCTACTCCATGTAAACCTCCAGAGATAGCATAACTTCCTTTATCGAATTTTCCACCAGCATGAAGTTTTGTTATTACAACTTCTACTGCTGGAATTTTATATTTTTTATGAATATCTACCGGTATCCCCCTGCCATTATCTCTCACTGTTACAGAACCATCTTTATTTAAACTAATTTCAATTAAGTCACAATAACCTGCCATTGCTTCGTCTACTGCATTATCTACAACTTCGTAAACTAAATGATGCAATCCTGACTTGCCAGTGCTTCCAATGTACATTCCAGGTCTTTTTCTAACAGCTTCAAGGCCCTCCATAACCTTTATCTGTTCAGCTTTATAATCTGATTTTTTAGTGTCCATTTCTCTCTAGATTCTTAATTTCCATACTAAATTTTTTAGAATTTAAGTATTTATATTCTTTAAAAAAAGGAGAGATTCATTTAAAAACCTTACTCTAAATATGCTCTTATAGACGATACATTTTGTCCCATCTATAATTTTGAGGAGCATATAATTTTAAATAAATAGAGTTTTCTCCATTTTTAGCTTCATAAAGATATTCAAATTGTATTTTTAAGGGGTGTCCATTAATTGATTTTTTCTCTCCAAGAAATAAAGAATATTCTTCTGTATTTCTACCATCTATAACATCAAAATTAACCATTTCAAAACCTTCAGAAGGATTTATATCTTGGAGAATTAAATCCAAATGCTTCCTTTTTGATTCGTAATGAACTCTAAATCCTTCTCCTTTAAAAACGGCCATTTTATTTTTGTTTAGTTTTTTTTATTTTTTCAGCTTCTCTTTTTTTACGTTTTTCTCTAGTAATATGAAATGCTTCAGCCCATCTCACTTTTCGTTTATCTCTTTTTAATTTAAGATGGTTTTTTATTGCTTTTGATGAAGAATAGTAATTAACCGAGCCATCGTTTTTCAATAAATAAACTCCTTTGTAATCTTCTTGTTCTTTTCCGCTAAAAATACATTTTGCTTTGACCATTTATGCGTGAGCCCCTTTAGTTACTCCCCTTACTCTTCTTGCTTCAATTTCAGTTTCCCTAAGAGTCAATAAATCTCCAATTCTTACGGGCCCTTTAACATTTCTTCTCATAATTCTTTCAGAATTCTTTCCTTCTAATATTTTGCATTCAACTTGTGTAACTTCTCCTCTTGCTCCAGTCCTAGCAATTAATTTTAAAACAGAAGCTTTAACTGGTTTATCACTGCTAATCTTTTTTGTGGAATCTAAGTCCCTTTTATTCTGATTCTTTTTCTCCGCCATTTGTAGTTTCTATCTTTAGCCCATTTAATTCTTTTTGAGAATCTCCAGCATCAATTATTGCAATAGAGGATGTAGAAACTGAGATTCCTGCAGCTATGCCTAATTTTTGTTTTGAATCAACTTCAAAAGAAGGAATATTTTTTTCTTTGGATATAATTCCTAAATGTTGAACTATTTCTTTAGGGTTAACATCAGAAGCATAAAAAACTGCTTTCGCTACTCCTCTCTCTATAGCTTTGGTAACTTCGTTTGTACCTTTGTCTATTTTACCAGTTTTTCTAGCTTTTTCTATTATGTTATATATGTCCATTTTATCTCAGTTTTTAGAGCAACCTAAATCCTCATTGATGAGAGATGATTGAAAAACGAGTTTATAAAGTTTGCTCTCATAAATAATTTGAGCCCGATAGTAGAGTGTTAGCGTGGAGATCTAGTTTAAGTAAAAAAATTTATCTCCAATTAATTAATACTTCGTCAGTCCTTTCTCTTGGGAGAATATCTATTGTTTCTAAATCTTTTTTGTTTCCTGATTTAGACATTATTTCTCCAGTGAAAGCTATCATTGCGCCATTGTCTACTAAAAGCTGTTTATCTGGACAAAAGAATTTTGCGTCCCTTTCTCCACACATAATTCTACACATTTCTTGTAATCTTTCATTACAAGCCACTCCACCTCCCAAAACAAGCTCATTTTTTCCGGTGTGCGCCATTGCTCTTTCTGCCGCTTCTACTAACATTGCAAAAGAGGTTTCTTGCAAAGAATAAGATAAATCTTGTAAAGTATACCCCTTATCATATAATTGTTTTAGTTTAGTTAACATTCCGGAAAAACTTGAATCCATACCCTTTATTGAGTAAGGAAGTTCTATTAATTTCCCGTTTTTCGCTTTTTTCTCTATTTCTGGACCTCCTGGAAAAGGTATTCCAACATATCTAGCAAAACTATCTATGAAATTTCCAATTCCCATGTCCAAAGTCTCTCCAAATACTCTGTATTTATTAGATGAATAAGCTATAATTTGTGTGTTTGCTCCGGAAGCGTAAAGCAAAACAGGATCTTTTGATCCAACATTTTGACCAATTTCTAAATGAGCTATGCAATGATTGACGGGGATTAGAGGAAGATTCAAATCTTTTGCTTTCTTTTTAGCAAATCTTAATCCTTCTAATAAACAAGGAGCAAGCCCTGGTGAAATAGATATGGCAATTCCTTTCAATTCTTTTTCGGAAATCTTTGCTTGTTCTAAGGCTTCTTGGTAAATAATCTCAGCTACATCTTTATGATGTTTGGCACTTTCCATTGGAATTATCCCTCCCTTCTCTGGTTTATACATGTCTTTTTGATTAGCTAAAATTTTTCCAGCTCTAACTATCCCAACCCCAAAAGTATGTGCTGTACATTCAATTCCTAATATCATAATAGTGATCAGGGATTATTTTTTTGTCAATAGTATTAACTATATATTCTCCTACCGGACTATATTCTTTTTCAGATAGTTTCTGATTTGAGGCTACAAAAACTTCAGGATATTGATATACAAAATTAAATTCTTCCTTCATTGAATAATAAATTACATCTAGATATTTTTGATTATTTCCTTCATAGTTCCAAAGAGCAAAAATTCCATTTTCATTTAAAGATTCTTTTATTATATTGAATGCTTCAACTGTGTATAGATTTGAAGAAGAAATTGCAAGAGGGTTTTGGACATCAATCAAAATTACATCGTATTTTTTATCTTTCTTTCTTAAAAAATCTAATCCATCATCTATGATTAAATTTACCCTTTTTTCTTTTAATACATTACTAATTAATTTGTTTGCTAAAACCACTTTAGGATTTATTTCCACAATATCAATTTGCACATCATAATTTAATGCCCTTTCAATTGTTAATCCACAACCAAGACCTATGTTCAAAACATCTATATTTTTCTCCTTTTCTAAATTGCTCAAAGCATAATCAGCCATTAATCTTTCAGACGCATCTTGTCCATAATTAGAACTGCATTGACTCTTTTCGTCTATATATAAAGTTCCTTCTTTGATTTTAACAACTCCATAAGGGGAAGTGGAATAAAAATCATATTCTTTTTGTTCTCCAATTACAAAATTTCCCAAATTAATAAAGAGAATAAATAAAATGATGGAAAAAAGTAATGGGAGAAGTTTATGTTTTTTTGGAAAAATAAATCCGGCTGAAATAAGATTTAACCCTCCTGCAAATATTATTGTTGCTTTATGCCCATATAGGGGGATAAGTAAAAAACCTGCAATTAAACTTCCTGCAATAGCACCTAATAAATCTACAGAATAAATTAAACCCAGATTATCTTTTTTAGGTTCTTTCAATATTGAACCTGCTAATGGAAATATTGCTCCAAGAAAAATAGTTGGAACTAATAGGAGTATAAAACTTACAAGAAATGTCCCTAAAGTAGAAATTCTTCCAATTATTTCAGTTAAATTGAACAAAACTAGGAATGCGTAAAATGCTATAAAAATTTGTAAGAACCCAAATAGAAATTTTTTATTTTTTATTTTAGGTAATAAAATATATATTGATAATGAACCAACACCTAAACCAAATAAAAAAACACTTAAAACTGTGGCTAAAGAATAAGTGCTTTCTATAAAATAAAAAAATAAAGTATCTGTTACAACAATTTCATATATTAAAGCTGAAGCTGCGCTCAGAATTAAAGCAATCTGTACAAATAGATTACTAAATCTTAAGTTCATAATTTGAAAAAACAAAAAGAACTATATAAATTTGATTAAAAAAAATAAAAATAAAAATAAAAAAATATTCTATTAAAGTTCTGCTTCTATTGCTTGTTGGAATACTTGGAATGGTTGTGCACCGCTTACAAGATTTCCATTGATAAAGAAGGCAGGTGTTCCTTTAACTCCAATAGTTGAACCATAACTCATGTCTTTCTTAACATCTTCTCCATATTTTCCTGATGTCAAGCAACTATCGAATTTAGAACTGTCAAGTCCAAGATCTTTAGCATATTGTTTGAATGAATCAACTCCGCCCACTACTCCTAATTCGAATAGCTTATCATGCATTAAATAGTATTTCTCATCTCCTCCTTGATCTCTAGCACATCTTGCCGCTTCTGCAGCTTTTTGAGCATTTTGATGAAATCCTAGAGGGAAATCTTTGAACACTAATTTAACTTTCCCTGTATCAATATATTCTTTTTGAATTTGAGATAGTGTTTGTGAATAGAATCTTGCACAGAAAGGACATTCGTAATCTGAGAATTCTACTATTGTAACTGGAGCATTTTTATCTCCTTTAATTGGTGAATCTCCTATTTCTACATCTACTTTGACTCCAGGTGTTGGAGCTCCAGGTGCTGCAGAAGGTTGATCAGCAACTACATTTCCAGTAGTTCCATTTCCTGGAAGAACTCCAAATACTACTACTAATAATAAAACTGCTGCTAAAACAAAAGTGGATGTTTTCCACAAAGTTTCTTTCTTAAAAGTTACGGTCTCACCAGATTTGTCTTCTTTTTTTTCTAAATTCTGTTCTTCTTTAGATTCTTCTTCAATGTTTTCTTTTTCTTCTGTCATGTTGAACCTCCTTTCATTTTCTATTTAAGTTAGTTTGGCAAGAATTACACCCTAATAAAGTTTTGGATATTTTTAGAACAGAAAATGCTAGGATACCTACTGCAAGTAATGAAATTTCTATTCCTTTTAATGGAAGAAAAGATAGGAAGGTTCCTGTAAATCCGAAGAAAGCTAATAATCCCATTCCGCAAGCGGCACAACCGGGTGCAGCTATCCCCAAGAATAATCCTACTGATGGGATCCAACCTATTTTTTTTTGATTTTTATCTACTTTTAAAGATTTAATTCTGAAAAAAATTAAAGTTAAAAGAATTGAAGTTAAAATGCTAATAAATAAAAGGGTTATAAATGACCATAGAGTGATTGTTTTGTGATAGTTTTTACTTAGTAAAAATAAAAATCCAAATGCTTTGATAAATCCCTCTCTTTTAAAATACAGAGTTACATCATTATAATGCGTTATAAATACGTTTAAAGTGTAAACCAAAGAGGAGATAATTGTTGCAGAAATGGTATATTTCCAGTCAAAATAAATTTTTTTCCAAGCTTTTAATATTTCTTTGTTTATCAATTTGCTATTCTCTTTTTATTTAATAAAATTAGATATTTATATATTAAAATGTATGCTCTTAGTAAATATTTGGTAAATTTGATTAGTAAACTTTATAATACATTTTGATAATTAATTTGTATGAATAAAACATTTAAAATAATTCTAGGAATAGTTTTAGTTGTTTTTTTATTTTATCTAGTTATGCCTAAATCAGATAAAGCTGGGATTAGCGGAAATTTTGCTAAATGTTTGTCTGATAATGGGGCTAAAATGTATGGTGCTTCTTGGTGTGGTGCTTGTAAAAAACAAAAAGAGATATTTGGTTCAAGTTTCAAGCACGTAAATTATATAGAATGTGCTTCATCTGGTGGAGGGCAATCTGCTACATGTTCATCTGCGAATATAGAAGCTTATCCTACTTGGGAATTTTCTGATGGATCAAGAACTTCTTCTGTACTTGGGGTAAATCAACTGGCCCAATTAACTGGCTGTTCTTTAGAATAATTTATTTTATTTTTATAGCGTTTTTAATTAATTCAAGATTGCAACTTTTATATTTTTTACAAAAATCTTCACATTGCTTGGCTATTATTTCTTTTTCAAAGCAAAGATTGCAAGATTCACATTGAAAATATATTTCATTTTTTGATTTTATTCTTTTTACCATATAAATTTATAGTTTTATAGATATTAAAATGTATTCAGCTATTATTTTTGATAAATTTATATAATCTTTTATTCTTTACATTTTATGAATACGGCAAAAGTAGCATTTATTTTGTTATTATCCATAATACTTTTTGTTTCTATTTATTACCTTTATCTTAATTTTCCGCAAGAAGAGAGGGAGTTCACTTTTGTTGGTGGTAATGGGGAATCTGAATTGATAGAATATTCAAGAGGAAAACAATTCTCTGAAAATATGAGGTATCCTTCTAGAAAAATTAGTTATACAATTGATGAGATTTGTGATTCAAATAAGAAGGAACAGGTTTTAGAAGCTTTTAGAATTTTAGAGGTTAAAACAACTTTAGAATTTTATCCATCACAGATTGGACAAATAAAGATTCTTTGTTCAGATATTCCTCCAGAATCCGAAAATGAAGATTATTTTATAGCTGGAGAAGGAGGTCCAGCATCTGTTTTGAATACTAGTATTTATGATGTGATTTTAGAGGGAAAAATTTCATTATTTAGACAAGAGAGATGTAATGATCTTCCTATTGTTGCCTTGCATGAAATTTTGCATTCCTTGGGATTCGAACATAATGATAATCCTGGAAGTGTTCTATACCCTACTTTAGAATGTGATCAAGAAATTGATGATTATATAATTGAAGATTTGAATGATCTATATGAGCAAGATTCTGCTTCTGATCTGAAAATAGAGAAAGTTGAAGCTAGTAAGTCTGGTAAGTATCTTGATTTTTATATAGAAGTTCTTAATCAAGGACTGATATCTGCAAAGGATGTTCCATTAACTATCTATCATGATGAAGAAGCTGTCGAATTTGATGATGGTAAAAATTATGTAAATCTTGGCGAGATAGGAGTAGGAGTAAAAAAGATTCTAAATGTTACTAACGCCAAGATTTCTAGATCTTCTGAAAATTTGAGATTCGTTATTGATGTAGAAAATAATATAGCAGAATTATTTGAAAATAATAATGAGGTAAGTATGATTTTGAATTGACTTTTTTTATGTTAGTCCATTCCCGAGAATTGTGGAGGCAATCCTTTTGGACTCATTGGTCCTGCTTTGCTTGAAGACATAAGGACATCATCTATTCTTAAAATCATTGTCGCTACTTCTGTTGCAGAAGTAATTGCTTGAGTTTTTATTTTGGCTGGTTCAATAATTCCGGCCTCAAAACAATCTTCTATTTTATTTGTAAAAAGATTTAATCCATCTTTGGTTCGTCCTGACTCATGGCTTTTTTTTAATTCTGTTAAAATATTTATTGGATCTAATCCAGCATTTTCTGCAAGTGTTTCAGGAATTGATTCTAATGCTCTTGCAAATTCTTCTACAGCTAATTGTTCTCTTCCAGCAAGAGTTCTTGAATATTCTCTTAATCTTTTTGCTAACTCTATTTCAATTGATCCCCCTCCAGCTACAACTCTCCCTTCTTTGATTGCTGAGCAAACATCTCCCAATCCGTCTTTAATTGCTCTTTCCATTTCGGCAGTTATATGTTCTGTGCTTCCTTTTAATAAAATTGTTACAGCTTTTGGATTTTTACATCCTTTGATATAAATCAATGATTCTTCATTCTTTTTCACTTCTTCAACTATTTCTGAAAATCCAAAATTCTCTTCTGATATTTCATCAATATTTGAAACCATTTTTCCAGATGTAGCTCTTATTAATTTTTCCATGTCAGATTTAGCTACTCTTCGACATGCAAAAATATTAGCTTTAGCTAAATAATATTGAGCTACATCATCAATTCCTTTTTGACAGAAAACAACTTTTGCCCCAGAGTTTATTATTTTATCAGTCATTTCTTTTAGAGATTTTTCTTCTGATTCTATAAAATTATGTAATTGTTCAGGAGTTGAGATTGAGATTTTTGTTTCAATTTCAGGATTTTTCAATTCTAATGGAAAATCTAATAAGGCGATTTTTGCATTTTCTATTTTTCTAGGCATAGATTCATTAGCTACTTCTTTATCTAATACTAATCCTTGAATAAGTTGACTATCTTCAACATCACTTCCATTTTGTTTTTCAATCTTTATATCATTTAAATCAACATTATTTCCTTTTGATACTTGATCTATAGCTGATACAATAATTTCTGAAAATTTTTCCCTATTCCCTTCTGCTCCCTTTCCAGTCATCGCAGTCATCGCAATTTTTTTTAATATTTCTCTATCAGTGATTAACAAAGATAATTCTTTCACATCTTCATTTGCTTTTTTGGCTGCTAGATTATACCCTTTGGTAATAACTGTCGGGTGTACTTTTTTATCTAAAAGTTTCTCTGCATTTTCAAGTAATTTTCCTGCCAACATAACTGCAGTAGTTGTTCCATCCCCTACTTCTGCTTCTTGTGTTTTTGCTATCTCCACAATCATTTTTGCAGCAGGATGATCAATTTCTAATTCTTCTAATATTGTTACACCATCATTTGTAACAATTATTTCTCCAGTTGAATCGACCAGCATTTTATCCATCCCTTTAGGCCCCAATGTTGTTTTAACTATATCAGAAACAATTTTGGCTGCTAAAATATTATTTCTTTGTGCATCCCTTCCTAAAGTTCTTGAAACGTTTTCTGGAAGAATATAAACTGGTTGTTTCTCTGACATGAAATGTAGTTAAGAAATCAATTTTTAAAGATTTATGAGATAGAATTCTAATCTTTATTACTTCAAACTATCTAAATGCTTAAAATATAGTTAATCATTCGAATAATATGTTGCAAAGGAAATTAGCAGTAGGCGATGTAATGACTAGAAAAGTGGTCAGTGTAAATCCGAAAGATAATCTCCATGTTTGTACAAAGATAATGGTTAGAAAAAGTATGAATAGTATTCCCTTAATGGAAAAAGAAAAACTTGTTGGAATGATTTTTTCTAGAGATATTTTATGGGCTTTTTTAAAAAAACCGGATTTAAATTTGAAAAAGATTAAAGTTATAGATATTGCTAGAAAAAAAGTGGCAGTTATTAAACCATCTGCCATGATTTCTGAAGCTCTTGTTAAAATGAGAAATTATGGTTTCAAAAGACTTCCAGTATTATCTAATGGGAAAATGATTGGAATTATAACTATTAAAGATATTTTGAAAATAGATCCTAGTTTGTATTCTGATCTAGGAGAATTAGCAGAAATTAAGGAACAATCTTATAAATTAAGTAAAGCGGAAGATCCAGAAATTTATTCTGAAGGTTTTTGTGAAGAATGTGATTCATTTTCTTCTTTATTAAAAATTGATGGAAAAATGCTTTGCCTAGATTGTAGGTATGATCTGGATTAATTACAAAACTTTATATAGAATATTCTGTATTTTTATTTAAATGGTGGAAAAAGATACAGTTATTAAAGAAAATGTAAAATTTTCAGGAGTTGGTAATTTTAAAGAAGCTTATAATCATGCTCATGACTTGCTTTCAGAGGAGGACTATTCCATAACTGAGAATACTTACTCTGAGAAAGTTTCTGGAAATGGAAAAGATATAGATATTGTCTGGTCTTGCTCTAAAAAATTAACTGATTATTTTAAATCTTCAATTGCTGTTAGATGGAAAATAATTGGTATGTCTGATGTTGAGGGAGAGATTGATGGAAAAAAGGTTAGAATGAATAAATTTGCCGATTTTAAGATCGACATTAAAGGAGTTCTAGAAAAAGATTATAGTGGTAAATGGGAAGGTTCAGCAATTCATAAATTTTTTAAGGAAATTTATCATAAATATGTAATCCCTGGAAGAACTGAGGAAATGGAAGAAAAAGTTGAAAATATTGTGAAAGGTTTTAAGGAAGAAATGAAATCTTTTCTAGAATTGACTGCTAAAAGATAATTCTTTTATTTTATCACATATATCTTTATATATAATTTCTGGGATTTTTCTTGATGAAAAGATTGTTATTTTCCCTATTCGTGATGTTTAGTTTGATTTCATTAGTTTCTGCTACAGAATTAGAGGTAGTAGTTACTGAAAATGAAATTTTAAATATTATCGGATTAGACTCTCCTGCTAAAATGACTCTTGATATAACCAATAATAACGGAAAAGATGATAACTTTGAAATTTATTCCCTTGTAGGAGTTGTTATTGAACCAAAAGATAGATTCTTGATAAAAAATGGTCAAACTAAAAACCTTGAGATAAGTATTTCCCCACAAAAGAAAATTCTTGAGGAAATTAGGGGATATTTTGTATTTGATTATGAAATAAGAGGTTTAGAAACAGGCTATTATAATGGCAAATTAAAAATAAAAATTATTGATTTGGAAGATGCTTTCTTTTTTGATTTTGGTTATATTAATAGTACCAGCGAATTTTTCGAGTTTTCTATAAAAAATTTAGAAAATTACGATTTTGAAAATCTAGAAATTAAAATGGAAAGTGTTTTCTTTGAGTTTTCTGAAACTATTAATCTTGCTGCTGATGAAGGGAAATCATTTTCAGTTAAGTTGGATGCAAATGAAAGAAAAAAATTATTTGCTGGAACTTATGATTTGG
>LWDU01042459.1_pt1 | contig 12081 bp, 14 predicted proteins | sample 727161 | NCBI WGS metagenome assembly LWDU01 (sample SAMN04566230, study PRJNA314399) | hydrothermal vent metagenome | isolation source: deep sea hydrothermal plume seawater | place: Mexico: Gulf of California, Guaymas Basin | collected 2004-07-11 | reverse complement strand
GCCAGTCGCATTGCCGAGTAGCTATGTGTGGAAAGGATAACCGCTGAAAGCATCTAAGCGGGAAGCCCCTCCCAAGATTAGGTCTCCCTGAGAGTTTAACTCTCCTTAAGATCCCTCGAAGACTACGAGGTTGATAGGCTAGGTGTGGAAGTGCAGCAATGTATGAAGCTAACTAGTACTAATTGATCGTGAGGCTTGACCATATAACACCCAAATTATTTGAATAATTTATTATTCAAGTCCATAATTTTTGTGTTGATGTGTCATGCAATACACTGTGTAAGTGCACAAACTTTATTTCATTTCAAATTCGTTAAATCATAAAAACTTTTTAATTCGTTTACGTTGAGATTTATCTCAAACTAAACAACCAGTTTGCTTAGCGACAATAGCAAGTGTGACCCACCTGATCCCATATCGAACTCAGAAGTGAAACCACTTAGCGCCGATGGTAGTGTGGGGTCTCCCCATGTGAGAGTAGGACATTGCTAGGCTTTTATTCTAAAATACCCCAGTCATCGTAGATGCTGGGGTATTTTTTTATCTACAGTTTGTAGTTGATGCAGATATGGCAAAAACTAACCACTCCACCATGCCAGGGTGCGACTCTCGCTACGCGTGAGCAAGTAATTGACAGGCTTTTGTTTGAAAAAGCGCTAACACCTTACGAAGTCTTGGGGTTTTTATTGCCTGCTTGAAGGAATGCAATAAATGTCAATATCCAAGTTTTCTTAAATTTTCTAAATTAACGTTTCTTCTTGTCGTAAGCCCTGATAGTTTTATATAATACATACTTAAAACACACCATCCTCAACATGTCAGATTACACCCCTCTTGCCCTCGCGGCTAAAGCATTATCAATTAATTTAAACGAACAACAATACGGTAGTATTGTCGAAATTGGGGCGGGCCAAGAAGTTGCTCGTAATTTCTTTAGAGTTGGGGCTGCTGCGGGAACCATAGCCAAAACCAGTTCGGCTTATGATATGGCGGTTAGTGATGCAATTTATGGCAAATCAGGCCGTTACGTTAGTCGAGAGCGGGTGGAGAAGATTCTTAATTATGAGTTTCAATTGTGCGTTGCGCGTTTAGAGGAAACCCGACCAGATGACAGTACTTTTTTTGCTTACGCAGCAAGTGTAGAAGCTAAGGCGTACAAACGAGAAAATGAATGCCATGGCTGGATTGGCATTCAATTTCAAGGGGAAGCCAAACAGAATCCCCCCAATCAGGTTGTTTGTCATGTGCGTATGCTTAACAAAACGAACGAACAACAGTCAGAGGCGCTTGGTATATTGGGTGTAAATTTAATTTACGCATCTTTTCATTATCGACACGACGTGAACGCTTTTATTAAATCACTCAAGGATAATCTTGGTGATGATCGTATAGAAATTGATTTAATTCATTTTTCTGGCGAGCACTTTAAGAATGTTGATAACCGTTTGGCAAGTCTATTGCTGGTTGAAAATTGGCTAACTCGAGTAGTAATGTTTGACACTCAAGGCAACCCTGCGGTGCCTCGTGATGTGCTCTATAAAAAACCGACGGTAGTCACTCGTGGCTCTTTTAAGCCGCCCACTAAAGCGCATTTAGATATGACAGAATGTGGCGTTCGTTTATTGGCTGAAGCTACACAATCAGACGAAGAGAAAGTGGTTCGTCTGGCGGAAATTTCCATGTCTCAACTAGTGTCTGAACAAAAAGGGGATAACAAGGATTTTCTTGCACGAGTCACATTGGCTAACTCACTGGGCATGCACGTTTTGTTGTCAGATTATGTACGATATTTCAGCCTCAGCTCATGGCTTCGCCGACACACCAATCAGTCGATTGCAATTTTAATTAAATCGATCGATCTTCCATATATTTTTAATCATGATTTGTATAAAGGGTTAGAAGGCGGCACACTGGAGGGGTTGGGCAAACTATTTCACAGTGGCACTAAAGTGCTGGTCTATCCTGCTTTCGAAGAGGGTCGCTTGATGAATCTATCCAATGCACCAAAACCAGACAGCTTAAAACATATTGTTGCACAATTGATTGAGGATAATAAATTGATACCCATTGAGCGTTTTTCAAATGATGTGGTTGGGATTTCTGCTCGCGAAACGATGAAAATGATTCTCGCAGGCGAGAGTGGCTGGGAAGAGAATTTACTGCCAGAAACGATTGAAATAATGAAACAAAATAATCTTCACGGGATTAATTCAATTGCCGATGACTAACCGGTGCTGTCGTTAGATTTTAGCCCCCTTTGTGTATTATAGAAAGTATTAGAAAAAATGACTCAACGGGCCCTCTCTTGCCTCGTGTCCATTTTGCTGAATATACTTGACCTAAATTGACGGTGATAATTACTCAACTAGCACCCTATTAAGGCTTTGTATAATGCAACTCCTTGACAACAATTGTCAGTTACAACCATCATCTGTAGTTTGCTTGCCGTTAATAGATAGCGGTATAGACAGCAGTTAATGCTAATTTATTATACAAAAGGAAATAATATGAGTCACATTGTTCACGAAAACGTTATGCAAAGATTACAGCGAAGCGAATTAGCTGTACCAGGGTCTAGTCCTAAAATGTTTGAAAAGGCCTTAAAAAGCGAAGCTGACTATGTATTTTTAGATTTGGAAGATGCTGTTGCACCAGATGACAAAGTACAGGCTCGTAAAAACGTCATTGAGGCACTGAACGACCTAGATTGGCGTGGTAACGGCAAGACGGTTTCTGTACGTATTAACAGTATTGATACGCATTATATGTATCGTGATGTTGTTGAAGTTGTTGAGCAAGCGGGTCCGAACTTGGATACTATCCTTCTTCCTAAAGCGGGCACTTTTTCTGATGTTTACATGCTTTCTGCGATGTTAAATCAAATTGAAACATCAACTAAGATGAAGAACCGTATCGGCATCGAAGTCCTTATTGAGACAACTCTTGGTATGGCCAATGTATTGGATATCGCCAAGAAAGGCCGCTATGAACGCCTTGAAGCGATGCATTTCGGTGTGGCTGATTATGCCGCTAGCTGTCGTGCACGTACTACCGTTATTGGTGGTTTGAACCCAGATTACCCTGGCGATCAGTGGCACGCAGGTCTTTCGCAGATGTTAGTTGCTTGTCGTGCCTATGGCATTCGTGCAATTGACGGTCCTTTCGGTGACTTTAACGACCCTGATTCTTACACTGACGCAGCTCGTCGTGGTGCAGCTCTTGGCTTTGAAGGCAAATGGGCGATTCACCCATCTCAAATTGCATTGGCTAACGATGTATACACACCGCCGCCAGCTGAAGTTCAGCACGCAAAAGACATTCTTATCGCACTTGAAGTAGCGGCTAAAGAAGGTCGTGGTGCGGCGCAATTAAATGGTCGTATGATCGATGCTGCTTCTGCAAAAATGGCAGAAAACATCGTCAATACGGACAATGCAATTCAAGCTAAATAACAAAGGTTAACTATGAATATTCATGAGTATCAAGCCAAGAAAGTTTTGGCAAAATATGGCGTTCCAGTGCCGAAAGGCGGTGTTGCGCATTCAGCTACTGAAGCAATTTATCAAGCCAATGAATTGGGCGGTGACAAGTGGATTGTCAAAGCACAGCTTCATTCTGGCGCACGCGGCAAAGCAGGTGGTGTAAAGCTATGTACAAGCCATCAAGAGATCGCAGATCTTTGCGACAAACTTCTTGGTAACAACTTGGTAACTCACCAAACAGGCCCCGAAGGAAAGATGGTTTCTAGCATGTATGTCGAAGAAGCAAGCGATATCGCAAGAGAGCTTTACTTTAGTATCGTTTTAGATAGAGCTACTCAACGAGTGACCCTAATTGCTTCTACGGAAGGCGGTATGGATATTGAAGCGGTTGCAGAGGAAGCTCCTGAGAAAATCTTTACAATTACTATTGACCCAGCGGTTGGCATGCAGCCATTCCAGGCACGTCAATTGGCCTTCTCGTTAAATTTGCCGAATGTGGCCATTGCTGCGGCAACCAAAGCTGTTATGGCATGCTACCGTTGTCTTCGTGACACAGATGCAAACCAATTAGAAATCAATCCGTTGATTCTCACTGCTGACAACAAAATCTTAGCGCTTGACGCCAAGATGGGCTTTGATGACAACGCGCTTTACCGTCAACCAGAAATTTCTGAGTGTCGTGACAAGACACAAGAGGACCCGCGTGAAATCAACGCTGCTGAGCACGATCTAAGTTATATTGGCTTAGACGGCAACATCGGTTGTATGATCAACGGTGCCGGCCTTGCAATGGCTACGATGGACATGATCCAGCACTCAGGTGGCCAGCCAGCCAACTTTCTAGATATTGGTGGTGGCGCTTCTCCAGAGCGTGTTGCTACTGCAATTGAGCTGGTGTTATCTGACACTTCTGTTGAAGCATTGTTGGTTAACATTTTCGCCGGTATTAACCGTTGCGATTGGGTTGCTCAGGGCATTGTTGACTTGTTGAACAAGCGTGATATTGATGTACCTTTCGTGGTGCGTTTGTCAGGCACTAATGTTGAAGAAGGTCAGAGAATCTTAAGAGAGAGCGGCAAGAAAGTTATTACAGCCGACACCTTAGCAGACGCAGCTACTAAAGTTGTTGAAGCTTGGAAAGAAGCAACAGGAAAATAAGGATCAATTATGAGTATTTTTATTAATGAAAAAACACCCGTTATAGTTCAAGGCATCACTGGTCGTATTGGCTCGTTCCATGCTGAAGATATGATTAAGTATGGCACGAATGTGGTTGGTGGCGTTACCCCTGGCAAAGGTGGTACAACGCACCTAGGCAAGCCTGTTTTTAATACGGTTCAAGAGGCTGTTGCAGCGACAGGCGCTGAAGCAACTATCACTTTTGTGCCACCTGCTTATGCAGCAGATGGCATTATGGAAGCGGCTGAGGCTGGCATTAAGTTTTGTGTCAATATTACAGACGGTATTCCGACTCAGGACATGATTCGAGTTAAGCGCTACATCAATAGTGCCAAGCCTGCAGATCGTATGATTTTGACAGGCCCTAACTGTGCTGGCACAATCAGCCCGGGTAAGGCGATGTTGGGTATTATGCCTGGTCATATTTATAAGCAAGGTAACGTTGGCCTAATCGGTCGCTCAGGTACTTTGGGTTATGAGGCGGCGTCTCAAATGAAAGAGCTGGGTATTGGTATCAGCACCAGTGTTGGTATTGGTGGCGATCCAATCAACGGCAGTTCGTTTACTGAAATCTTGAAGTATTTTGAGCAGGACGATGAAACACATGCGATTATGATCATTGGTGAAATTGGCGGTCCTCAGGAAGCTGAAGCGGCTGAATATTTCAAAAATCATATGACTAAGCCAGTAGCGGCATATATTGCGGGCTTAACTGCTCCTCCAGGACGTACCATGGGTCACGCGGGTGCAATTGTTAACTCTGCTGGCGAGAGTGCTGCAGAAAAAGTAGAAATCCTTCAAGAGGCAGGCATTATGGTTTCGCCAACGCCATCTGAAATGGGTACTACTATGCAAGCCTTGCTTAAAGGTATGTAAAAATTCAATGCTAGAGTTTAGACTCTAAGTTGCGTTTTTATTCAAAATACCCCGACCTTTTAAAGGTGGGGTATTTTTTTGTCTGTTCAAAAATAGTCAAAATCCCAAAGCGGGCTAACCACTTTGATATTTTTTGAGCATCAATCGATGTGCAGTTCTTAGGTGTTTTCTACGGATAATTTGATAGAGGTTTAGTCTTTTCGGGGGTATAGTTGTTATTCTACGGATGAATAAAGCCTTTATTCTCAGTCTAAGCGAGCCGTCATGAAGCTGAAAACAATACTCTTATCTTTGCCCGTTACAGCCACACAAAGGGCGCTAAAGCACAAGATTTTTTCTGCTGATATCGATCCTCGAAAACAAGAAGGCGTCTTTGATTTGCGACGTTTTAAAAAGCGCACGATAAATTAGTAATATTGAGTTTTTGGTGCACTAGTTTGTCTAATCTGCGTTGCCGCCAGTAGTGTTACCGATACTGGCATATCCTTAACAGCACCTAATTGCTATAGCACTTTCTAACTCTATGTTGGCTTGGTGCTTAACCATTTATTTCCTGCAGGGATGATGCTGTACCATAATTCTATTTTGGCACCATCTTCATAGTCAAAAGTAATAATCTTGTTATGGTCTGTATGGACACCTTTGATGTCATCGTCTAACTTGCCACTGTGAAATAAAACAAGCAATTGGTCGTATATATTTTTTGCCCTTTTATCTGTGTAAGTTGCATCCATTTCAATCTCCTGTTTTTATACAGTTACCACTCATTATACTACTCGTTAATCGTGATGAGTGGCACCTGCAGTGGCACAACTACTCGCCTAGAAAAATTCTCAACGCAATGGCAGTTTCGTGTTTTAAATAGTAACTGTTATTCTTGTATGTGATAATAGCTCAGCTGTATTTCAATAGGGGTGCCTCATCTTTCACATAGCACTGCATTTCATCATCCCCGCCATTATTGTCGGCTTATTTTTCAGGCGAGATTGGAAGTTTGTCTATTTTGTGATGATGGTGACGATGCTTGTTGATGTCGACCATCTTTTGGCTGTACCGATTTACGACGCGACGCGTTGTGGTATTGGCTTTCACCCCTTGCACGGTTTTTTTTCTATAGCTCTATATACGGCCTTTTGTTTTATTCCAAAATTACGCATTGTCGGTATCGGCTTAGTTATTCACATGGTGTTGGACTCTCTAGATTGCCAAATGACGAATGGCATTTGGTTTCTTTAGTTATACTGAGTGCATGTATTATTTGAAATTGTTTTTTTTACCGTTTGGCGCCTTAGGAAGGGCGCCACTTTCTCTCGGCAATTTGGCGCTGATTTTAGTTTGTGTGGTGCTGTCTAATTCACACTCCTTATTGGGCCTGGAAAACACCCCCACAACCGGTCTTCCACTGGTATTTTATGTGCCCATTGTGAGTTGGGCATTTTTGTTGAAAAAGCGAATTTGGGATATTGGTATATCCGGGTTTCAAATTCCTTTTTTGCTTTTTCTTCCTGGAAAAAAGAAAGACATACCACGAGATAAAAAAGAGTGGTAGTTGAGTGCCCGCTGATCACTGCCAGCTTAATAATAAGATTATGAAGTCATTAGTAAATTACCAAATAAACGATTCAGTCGCCACCATTACAATGAATGATGGCAAGGTTAATGCTATGTCGCCCGACATGCAGGCCGAGCTTAGCGCCGCTCTGGATCAAGCCGTTAAAGATAAGGCGGTTGTTGTGCTTACAGGGCGTGAAGGAATCTTCTCAGGCGGGTTTGATCTTCCAACATTGAAAGCAGGCGGAGAAACAGCCCTACAAATGCTCATTGGTGGCTTTGAGCTATCAGAGCGAATATTGAAATTTCCAACTCCAGTAATTATTGCTAATCCCGGCCACTGCATTGCGATGGGTGTATTCATTATGCTGAGTGCCGATTACCGTATTGGTATCGATGGCCCGTTTAAAATGGGCGCCAATGAAGTGGCTATTGGCTTAGTTGTGCCAGAGTCTGCAATTGAAATTTGCCGCAATCAACTCACGTCAGCGTGCTTTAATCGCAGTATGTTGACTTCGGAATTTTTCCAACCAAAAGACGCCCTTCAAGCTGGATTTTTAGATAAGCTTGTCGCGCAAGAGGAATTATTGGCAGTGGCGCAAAGCTTGGCAAGTGAGTACGTTAAGCTTGATAACAGAGCGTATCAAGCCACCAAAGCAAAAGTCAGGGGTGATCTTTATAAGAGGGTTCGAGCTGGCATTGAAAACGATGAGATCTTTTTAAGGAAATTTTTTAACATATAAGAGGCTCAGTCAAAGGGCTTTAAAGCAGGACAAAAGATGAATGAATTACTAGATGACTTTGCCATTGTGGTGGATATTAAAGTTGAATGGGGCGATATGGACGCTCTACAGCACGTCAACAATATCGAATATTTTAAATATTTTCAAATAGCGCGAATTGCCTACTTTGAAAATATTGATGCTAATGGCCTGCTTGGTGATAAGCGAATTTCATCCATACTAGCAGCAACTCAGGCTAAATATATTTACCCGCTTAACTATCCGGATACTGTCTCTGTTGGTGTCAGGGTTGACAAAATGTCGGATCAGTACTTCACCATGAAATACGCTGTGGTTAGTCATAAGCATAAGAGATTGGCCACTATTGGTGATGCCAAAGTGGTGATGTTTGACTATGTCAATAACAAAAAAACCTCAATTCCAGACGCCATTCGCAAGACAATCTCTGATCTGGAAAAAGTAGAAGTTGAGATAATTGATTAGGGCCTAAGAATCTAAATATTATGAGTCGATATCTAGTTATCTACAACCCTATTGCGGGTCGCGGCCGTGTTCAAAAGCACTGGCCAGAGGTTGAGCAAGGGCTGATTGAGGCGGGTGTGGAGTTTGATGTGGCTAAAACCTCTGCACCGCTTGATGCTGTTTCACTTGCGGAGAAGGCGTCAGAGAAATATTCAGCTGTTATTGCAGTCGGTGGCGACGGTACGGTTCATGAGGTTGTTAATGGACTGCTGCGAGCGTCAAGTGAAGGCGAGACAATCCCACTCGGGGTGATACCGCTGGGTAATGGCGATGATTTTGCCAAAGTAATTCCACCAGAAACGCAAATTGGAGGCAAGGTGTTTGACTGGCGTGTTGCCGTTGATAAAATTGCGAAAGGACAAGCCAAACTGTTTGACGTTGGGCGCCTAACAGGCGAACAATCGGGCGAAGATCCTCAATATTTTATGAACGGCATGGATATTGGTTTCGGCGCACAAGCGGCACTTAACTTTACCACGGTACCAAGTTTTCTCACAGGTATGGCGGCATACCTTGCGGCAATTATGAAAACGCTGATTGATTACCGCATCCCAAAAGTTAAAATTCAGATTGATGATCAACCGCCTTTTGAACAATCGACAACGATGACAGTCGTTACCAATGGTCGCTGTTTTGGCAGTGGGTTTTGGGTTTGCCCCGATGCCCAGGTTGATGACGGCTTGTTGAATGTTATGGTGGCGGATGGCATTGGTCGTGTACAAATTCTCGGCTTGATACCCAAAATAATGAAAGGCACACATGTCAACGAGCCAATCCTTAAAAACTTCCTTGCCAAGCGCGTGGTGATTAGCGCCGATGAGCCCTTTGCAGTTGAAGCGGATGGTGAAGTGCCTTACCCTCAAACAACGCGTCTTGAAGTGCAAGTATTAGAAAGAAAATTACGGGTGATTATTTAGCGGTAAACTGAGATTATCCAAACTAAGGGCCAAAAGCAGTGAAAGTAGAACGCGCCACAATTGAAGACATTCCCGGACTTTGCACTTTGCTCGATTATCTTTTTGAGCAAGAGTCAGAATTTGAGCCCGATAAAGAGATCCAGTCACGCGGCTTATCGGCCGTCATCAATGGCGAAGATGTGGGCGATATTTTGCTTGTTCGTCAAACTAGTGAGATTGTTGCGATGGTTAATTTATTGTACACCGTGTCAACAGCCCTGGGTGCGCGAGTGGCAATCCTAGAGGACATGGTGGTATTGCCTAAGTACCGAAATCAAGGCGTTGGTTCAAAATTGCTTGATTACGCAATTCAATTTGCGAAAGAACAGGGCTGTCAACGAACCACATTACTAACCGATGATGACAACGAAGGTGCGCATCGCTTTTATCAGCAACACGGTTTTTCTCGCTCATCTATGTTGACGTTTCGACAGTCACTCGACGACTAGCGTAAAATGTCCGCTATTGTTTTATTGAGTAATTATTGTGAGTGACACTAGTTTTGAGTCTGCTGGGTTAAGCCCTGAATTAACGACTAATTTAAGTACTTTGGGCTACCATACGATGACGCCTATCCAGGCGATGAGTTTGCCGGCTATTCTGTCGGGCAAGGACGTCATTGGCCAAGGTAAAACCGGCTCCGGTAAGACAGCCGCTTTCGGCTTGGGCTTGTTGCAAAAGCTTGATGTTAAACTTTTCAAAACGCAATCTTTGGTGCTGTGTCCAACGCGTGAGCTTGCTGATCAGGTGGCGAGTGAGTTGCGTCGACTTGCTAGGGCAACACATAATGTCAAAATACTAACATTGTGTGGCGGTGTGCCTATCGGCCCACAAATTGGTTCGTTGGAGCGTGGCGCACATATTGTGGTGGGTACGCCTGGGCGTATTGATGACCACCTACGTAAGAAAACGTTGAGACTTGGCTCGGTAACTACTTTGGTGCTGGACGAGGCGGATCGCATGCTGGACATGGGTTTTCAAGATACGATTGATGATATTATCGACTGTATTTCGACCAATCGCCAAACACTGCTCTTTAGTGCAACCTTTCCTAGAGAGATTGAATCGATTGCAGAGCGCGTTATGCTGGATCCAATCACCGTTAAAGCGCCCTCTACTCATGACGAGGAAACCATTAAACAAGCCTTTCACCAAGTGAGCGACGCATCTTCGAGAATGATTGCTTTGCGTTTATTATTGGCAAAGCATAGCGTGAATTCAGCTTTGGTTTTTTGTAACACCAAACGCGACACTCAAGATGTGGCGGACGAGCTCAATGACTGGGGTTTTTATGCGCTTGCCATTCATGGTGATCTTGATCAACGAGAGCGCGATCAAGCGCTGATTCAGTTTTCCAATAAAAGCATTCCAGTGTTGGTGGCAACCGATGTGGCGGCGAGAGGCTTGGATATTGACGCACTCGATTTAGTGATTAATTATCATATCGCTCACGACCCAGAAACGCATGTACACCGTATCGGCCGCACCGGTAGAGCGGGTAGTAGTGGTATTGCTTGTACTCTGTATAGCAATAGAGAAATGCATAAAGTGAATGCGTTGGAGTTGGGCGTTGATTCTGAGAAATATAGCGACCCTTTACCATCCGAAAGTTTGCTGGATAAACCAGTGAAAAAACCATTAATGGCCACAATCAAAATTGATGGCGGAAAAAAACAAAAATTACGTCCTGGTGACATTGTGGGCGCCTTGACGGGCGAGAATGGCATTCCAGGTGATTCGGTTGGCAAGATTAACGTTTCGGCCAATTGGTCTTATGTGGCTGTTCAGTTAAATTTGGTCAAACCGGCATTGAAAAAACTCTCTAATGGTAGGCTGAAAGGTCGCTCGTTCCGCGTCAGGCTGGTTTCATAATTCGTCAAGCTTGTGCTATCATGTGATATTCACTCACATATAGCTCAATATGAAGGAAATTTTGTTATTGGTGCATATCGTTGGCGGATCAGTCGCTTTGATCTGTGCGTTGATGGCGGTATCGAGTAAAAAGGGCTCCAACTTTCATCGAAAAGTTGGGCGTATTTACGCACTAGGCATGACAGTAATTGGCGTCACTGCAATACCCATGGCCATCATCAGTGAAAAAATATTTTTATTTTTAATAGCGCTCTTTAGTAGTTACCTAGTTTTTGCCGGATGGCGTTTTGCCGTTAATCGCTCTGGCAGACCAAGTAAATTGGACTGGTTTGCGGTATTTATTATGCTCTCAACAGCGCTTACCATGTGCATTGGTGCCTACTTTTTATACACTGAGGCCAATGACCAATGGGTGACTTTGTTGGCATTTGGATCTCTTGCTGCATTTCTGGGCTTGGCTGATTTAAAGAGTCATATTTCAAGACGCACTATTGGAAAAAAGCGAATTGTACGGCATTTGACCAATATGCTGGGAGGCACAATTGCAACGATCACAGCTGCTCTTGTAACAAATCTCTCAACAGAGCCTGTTTTGTTGGCTTGGATTGCACCAACAATGATAATCACCCCTTTGATTGCTTATTGGAATCGTAAGGCTTTAAAGGGGTAGTTTTAGTGGTAAATTGTCATTTATTGCACTGCATAATTTTTCCAATTAAAGACCACATTAAACCATATTAAAGTTTTGAATAGCTGTTAGAATAAGCACTCAAATTTCAATATTTATAATCGCCATTTAGCATGAAAAACTTACTGTTAGCACTCAGTCATTATTTTGCAAAAGTACCTGGTCGGCTCAGGTCGCATCGTAAATTAGTGCTTGTTTTAGCACTGCTTTCC
>LWDU01000645.1_pt1 | contig 12084 bp, 16 predicted proteins | sample 727161 | NCBI WGS metagenome assembly LWDU01 (sample SAMN04566230, study PRJNA314399) | hydrothermal vent metagenome | isolation source: deep sea hydrothermal plume seawater | place: Mexico: Gulf of California, Guaymas Basin | collected 2004-07-11 | reverse complement strand
AACAAGGTTGCTAGTGGTCCAAGGAAACCAAGCAATGGCAAGACGAACAGTTATACTCTAGACACGGATAAGAAACAGAAGGTTCATATTCAAGTTTATAATACTGGTAACAAGTATGAACTTAATATGTATATCAGCTAAGTAACTTTAAAGGTGAATTATAGTGAGGATTTATAAAAGTGGAAATCGTGGAAGATACCAAAAATCCATCAGGACTTTCAGAGTTTTTTAGTGCGTTATCTAAAGAAAAAAATGAGACACGTCAAAAAATAAAAGAGAATATTGCCAATCCCGAAACTGGATTGTCAGGACTTTTCCAACAATTAGAAGAAGCTCTACAGGAAACACAAAAAGTTTCTGTTGAAGAAATTCCCGACAATACAAGATTATCAACTGATGACCAGAATAAGTTGGAAGTATTTTCTAACTTATTAAATACTCTTGACTCTGATAAAGAAATTCCTATCAAAGTTGAACCCATCGATTTTGTAGAAGAACTTGAGCCAGAAGAGATAATTCCCGAAGAACTTGTCGTTGAGAGTGAAGAACTTCACGAAATTATTGAACCACAAGATGAGATAATTGCAAGTGTCATCCGTAATCTTGATGACATGAAAGGGAAAACTCAAGTCAAAGAAGAAGTTGATCAGATTTCTTCAATCCGAAAAGAATTTGATAACTTTAGATCACTTATTGCACAACAGATTGCATCATCACAAATGTCTGGTGCTGGGTCTGGTGAAGTTCGACTTGAATTCTTAGATGATGTTGATAGAGATACTGCTAAGGTAAATGATAAAGCACTTGTATACGATTCCAGTAGTGGTAAATGGAAAGGTGAAACAATTCTTACTAGTGCTATCACTGGTCTTGACATTGATGGTGGAACAGATATTGGTGCTGCTCTTGTTGATGCTGACCTGTTTATTGTTGATGATGGCGCTGGTGGTACGAATAGAAAAACTGCTGCATCACGAATCAAAACTTATGTTGCTGATATTACATTGACAACAGCTGCCCAGGGCAACGTCACTTCACTTGGCACATTGACTGCCTTAACCGTAGATGATGTTGTTATTAATGGCGCGACAATAGGACATGGCGATGACACCGATTTGATAACTGTTGCTGATGGAGTGTTAACTGTCGCTGGTGAGCTAGATGCTGCGACATTAGATATTTCTGGAAATGCTGATATAGATGGCACATTAGAGGCAGATGCTTATACGGTAGATGGTACGGCATTGAATGAATATATTGCCGATACAATTGGCGCAATGGTTGGTTCCAATACGGAAACAGGAATTACTGTATCTTATCAGGATGGAGATAATACTCTAGATTTTGTAGTTGGAACTCTTAATCAGGATACCACGGGAACTGCTGCTACAGTAACAACAGCTGCTCAACCAAATATTACCTCACTTGGAACCCTGTCAGCACTTCAAGTAGACAATATCAATATAAATGGTAATGCCATTACGAGTACCGCTGGTACAGACCTAACGATTACACCATTATCAGGTCAACAAATTGTTCTTGACAGTGCAATTGTTGTTGATGCTGGAGTAGTCACTGGTGCAACAAGTATTACTTCAACAGTATTTGTTGGTGATATAACTGGTGATGTAACAGGTAACGTCAGCGGTACTGCTGCTACGGTTACAGGTGCGGCTCAGTCCGCTATCACCTCATTGGGTACATTAACAACTCTTACTGTTGATAACATTGTTATCAATGGTGCAAATATTGGTCATACTTCTGATACAGATGCTCTTGCTATTGATTCGTCTGGTAATGTTACAGCTTCTCAAAACTTAATAGTATCAGGTAACTTTACAGTAAATGGTACAACTACAACAGTTTCCTCAACAAATACAGTTATTGCTGATAATCTATTTGAACTAAATAATGGTGCAGGGTCGAATTCAAATGACAGCGGTATTATTATTGAACGGGGTTCTACAGGTGATAATGCAATTATTATGTGGGACGAAAGTGCAGATAAATTTCAAGTTGGTACGACAACTGCGACAGCATCTGCTACAGGAAACCTATCAGTAACAAGTGGAATATTAGTTGCATCATCTTTTGAAGGTAATTTAGCAAGTGCGGTAATAGAAAACTCTGGTCAAATCACATCAGATTCTTTCAATCTTCCCATTACTTTAAATGGTACAAATGGTTCTAGTGCAAATGCAGGAGATAATATTGTACAGGATACCGCAGCTAATGCAAATGACAGAATAGTATATGAAGATTCCACACCAACACATTATGAAAGACCAATAACGTGGGATCGAACCACATAAATAGATGACTGGAGAAATTTAGATATGATTAAGGTTTATTTGTTCTTGATAATTATGGGTGTGTTGGGTGCTGTAGGCTACGGCGGGTATATGTATTACAAAGATACACAATCTCGTATTGCTACTCTGACTGCAAACAATGCTAAACTAGAAACAGCGGTTCAGATTAGTGAGCAGAGTATCGAAACTCTACAGGGTGATATTGCAAAAAATGCAGAACTAAATAGAGAACTGCAATCAGAGTTACAAGTAGCAGAGCAGTATGGTGATCAGTTGCGTAACACTCTGCGAAAACATAACCTAACACACTTGGCAAATAAGAAGCCTGGTTTAATAGAACGGAAGATGCAAAATGCGACTAATCGCTTATGGGCTTGTCTTGCTGACATCACTGACCCTAATGGGCTGCAGCCTGATGCCGGAACCAAAAGTAGTAACTGTCACAAAAACAGTAAAAACGGAAGTTCCGATAGTAGCAAGGCCAAAGCAAGTCCAGCTAAATGATGTCAAAATCTATGTAGTTTCAAAGGTGAACTACAAAGAGTTTGTTGCGGCCTATGCTAAGAAAAATGGCGCAGATTCGTATATTGCGTTATCAGTTAAGGATTATGAGAATCTGGCGTTAAACTTCGCTGAGCTGAGGCGCTATATAGAACAGCAGAAGCAGATTATTGTATATTATGAAAAGGCTGTAGCGCCGGAAAAGAAGGAAGAGAAAAATGGGAAAATTCAATAATAAAATTTCAGCAGAATTTAATCCCCCTCGTAAGTGGGTTTTGGAACGTGCGTTGAGCTATCAGAATGATGATATCGATGCTGATAGTTTAGAAAAAGTTGGTGTGAAATGTCCTGCTAATAGGATAACTTGTAAAAAAGGATTCGAAACTGATCTTGCAAGTGTTCCCCGTGCTATTTGGTGGTTGATCGCGCCTTGGGATATTGCTCGCGCTGCAATCATTCATGATCTTCTCTATAAACGTATCCGTCAGTATCGCGCAAAAGAGGGTGAACTTGACGATCATAAAAATGCAAATATGATTGTTAATACATATACACACGCAAAGAAATCTGCTGATAATGTATTCCTTATGGCAATGTTAGATGCTGAACCTTCAGTCGCAAAGTGGAAAATATATTCTGCTTATTATGCTGTTGTTCTTTGTGGTCGTTGGTCGATTATTCCAAGAGATGATGACTAGTAATGGAAGAAGATTCCGGCATGATTTGTTGTAAAAATTGTGGTCATGAATCTCACTGTGGAATTAAACTCATGAAAGATTTTAGAGGCCTGTCTGGAACTGGTGGGATTGAAGGCCAGATAGAAGTTTGTAAATATTGTCGCTGTAATAAATGTACCCAATTAGGTTAGGGCTAGGAGATATTGATGCAAAAAAAATGTTTATCTTGTGGCCATGATTGTCATTGTGCAACTGTTGACTGTATTTATTCTAATCGAGGCATTCGGACAAAAGAGGGTTTAGTGCTTCGCGAAAAAAGTAAGAGGTGTGGATGTACAAAATGTAAATGCTTAAAAACTGATAAGACGGTTTAAATGTGGTTTTTTTTAATTAGTAGTGTTGCCTCCAGCATTATTGGTAGTGCCGCAGATTCTTGGTTCTCTGAAACCAAGATGGGTAAGTGGTTCTACCGTAAGGTTGATGATGTTGCATCATGGGCGTCTAGGAAATTGGGTTTGAAGGTTCTTGCAGATGAAATAAATTGGAAGACGAAGTATCCAAATGTCGCACTAAAAATCGACAGCCTAGAAGCTAGAATTAAACAACTAGAGGAGAAAAAATAAATGGTAAATTGGATTAAAGATAGAATATCGGAACGTACTTCATGGGACGGCAGCGCACTTATTGCTGTTGGTTTGGTAGGATTGTTCTTTTCAGCAATCATACCAATGAATATTATTTGTTGGGCAGCAATCGCATGGGGCGTTGTTACCATGATGAAGTCTGAAGATTAATATAATGGGTGAGTTGGAAACAAAGGTTAAGATTCTTGAAAAGGAGCTTCATGATCAATCAAAGATACATGATCGGTTAGATATAGCAATAGAGAAATTAACTGATGTTTCCAACTCAATCCATAGGATGCTTGCAGTCCATGAAGAGAAGATTGCTAATCAACAAGATGCAATTATTGAAGCAGAACAAAAAATAGAGGTTCGTAGAAACGAACTGTCCAAACAAATAGACGATCTCCATTCTCGTATTACCACAAATACCAAAGATATTATGACAGCGGCAGCTCAACAACATATCGAACAAAATAAAGAAATTCAAAAGATCAAGGAAGAACTTGCCGCAAGGGTGGGTGTCCTAGAGAAGTGGCGTCATGTTCTCATAGGATGTTCCATCGTCGCTGGATTTATTTTACATAAATTTATAAATTTGTCTTGACATTTCCTCACAGGTATGTTATTATCTGTAAATGTCGTATATTGATACCAAATATTTAAATATTATCAGCCCATATCTTCAACAATTTAAGAAGAAGGGCGATAATCTGTGGAACTTCCGTTGCCCCTATTGTGGGGATTCTAAAAAATCACGCACCAAAGCTAGAGGATTCGTTTTCCGTAAGAAGAATGATTTGTTCTTCAAGTGTCATAATTGCGGCGTGGGAGCATCTTTAGGTAATTTGGTTAAGACGATAGACTCAAAAACTTACAAAGACTATATATTTGAACGATACAAAAAAGGGGTCGAAACTCATAGTAGTCCCCAACCGGAGTTTCATTTCAATGCACCAGTGTTTCGCAAAAAGGGTATCCTTAAAACTCTTAAATCTATTTCTGAATTATCCACAGACCATCCAGCAAGAAAAATTATTGAAAAAAGGCTCATACCTTTCGAATCATTCTCTGATTTATATCTATGTGAGTCATTTTTTAAATTCACGAATTCGATAATACCAAATAAATTTCCTACTTTGAATGGTGATCACCCAAGGTTGCTAATACCATTTCGGGATGAACAAGGAGAAGTATTCGCATATCAGGGAAGAGCATTCGGAAACGAACAACCCAAGTATATCACCATCAAGTTGGATGATGATAAAGACAAAATTTTTGGTCTGGACAGAGTAGATAAGAGTAAACCTATTTACGTTGTTGAGGGCCCGTTGGATAGTCTATTTCTGGATAATTGTGTTGCAGTTGCTGGTGCAGATTTTAGTAATATGAAAGGTGACTTGATAATTATCTATGATAACGAACCAAGAAATAAGGAGATCAACAAACAGATAGAAAAGACGATTAATCAGGGAAAGAGCGTATGCCTGTGGCCTGATAATATGAAGTGGAAAGATATCAACGATATGATTATCGCTGGATATTCTAAAGAACAAATACAAGAAATTATAACAGATAATACCTTTTCTGGTGCTGCGGCTCAGTTAAGGTTTGTTGAATGGAGAAAAATAAATGCCTAACAATTACCTACCCACAGCTTACCAAGAATTTATTCATCTGTCACGTTATTCACGCTGGTTGCCTGAGAAGGAACGAAGAGAAACGTGGGCTGAAACTGTAGGAAGGTATTTTGATTTCTTCAAAGAGCATTTGGATGATTTGCATGGATTTAAATTAACTAAAGCTCTGAGGGATGAACTAGAAGAAGCTGTCCTCGCTCAGAGGGTTATGCCATCTATGCGTTGTATGATGACCGCTGGTGAAGCGTTGAAACGTGAGAATATTGCTGGGTATAATTGTTCTTATATTGCAATTGAGCGCCAACAGTCTTTCGATGAGATTCTATATGTTCTCATGAATGGCACTGGTGTTGGGTTTAGTGTAGAACGTCAGTATATATCAGAGCTACCTCATATTGCAGAGGATTTTCATCCGTCTGACACCACGATCACTGTTGCAGATTCTAAGCTGGGTTGGGCCAAGGCATTTAAAGAACTTATTGGCTTGTTATATATCGGTCAGATTCCTCGTTGGGATTTGTCAAAAGTACGGGCCGCAGGAATGCCGCTTAAAACTTTTGGGGGTAGAGCATCCGGCCCAGAACCTCTAGAGGCTCTATTTAACTTTTCTGTTACGACATTTCAACGTGCAGCAGGACGCAAACTATCGTCTCTTGAATGTCATGATATTGTATGCAAGATTGCAGAAGTGGTTGTTGTTGGTGGTGTTCGTAGGTCTGCATTGATTAGTCTCTCAAATCTCTCAGATGATCGTATGCGCGATGCGAAGTCTGGCCAATGGTGGATTAATGATGGTCAACGTGCATTAGCAAATAACTCTGCATGTTATACAGAGAAACCAGATATGGGGGTTTTCATGAGTGAATGGAAAGCCCTTTATGATTCCAAGTCAGGTGAACGTGGTATCTTTAATCGTGCTAGTGCAGTTAAGATGGCAGCTGCCAATGGCCGAAGGAACACAGAAGATTATGCTTTTGGTACGAATCCTTGCTCTGAGATTATCCTACGCAATCGTGAGTTTTGTAACTTGTCAGAAGTAGTTGTTCGTTCAACTGATACACGGGAGTCTCTTTTGGAAAAGGTGCGTCTTGCAACGATTCTGGGCACATTCCAAGCTACTCTTGTTAACTTCAAATATGTTTCATCTGCATGGAGAAAGAATTGCGAAGAGGAGAGACTTCTTGGAGTCTCTCTAACAGGAATCATGGATTCAAAGCTTACCAATGGTAAAGGACCAACTCAGACCCTGCCAGCACTACTGCAAGATTTGAAAAATGAAGCAATTAAAACCAATGCAGAGTTTGCAAAAAAGATAGGTATCAACCAAAGTGTCGCTGTAACGTGCGTTAAACCGTCAGGGACAGTCTCACAGTTAGTTGATGCTGCATCTGGTATCCATGCAAGGCATAATCCTTACTATATCCGTACTGTACGCGGTGACAAGAAAGACCCTCTGACACAGATGATGACAGAGACAGGTTTCCCTGTTGAGGATGATATTACGAATCCTAGTCATACAGCTGTTTTCTCTTTCCCTCATAAGGTGGATAATGGTGCTGTATTCCGTACAGATATGACTGCAATCGAACAGTTGGAGTTGTGGTTGACATATCAGAAATATTGGTGTGAACACAAACCTTCAGTCACTATCTCAGTGAAAGATGATGAGTGGTTTAAAGTTGGTGCGTGGGTATGGGAAAACTTTGACTATATGAGTGGCGTCAGCTTCTTGCCATTTACGGAACATACATATAAACAAGCACCGTATCAAGATTGTACAAAAGAAGAGTACGAATTTCTTGTTGACAGGATGCCTCAAAAAGTGGAGTGGACTAAATTGGCCGAGTATGAAAAAACAGATATGACAATCGGAGCACAGGAGCTAGCATGTGCAGCAGGGTTCTGTGAAATACAATAATGAAATTAGTAGTCTGTGAAAGTTGTGACGCAGAATTTAGAATCAAACATTCGATGGATGAACATTATTATTCTTCGAAATTTTGTGTTTTTTGTGGAGAAAATGTTGGAGAAGACTACATAAATGAATCTGTGTGGGATGGGGATGATTGACAGGAGATAAAGGTATGAGGCAAATAATGGAAGATATGGAGAGATTTTTCGAGGTAGAAATGCCTTCTCCTATCAACTATCCTGAATCATTTAAATATTATATAAGGGTTTATAAATATTTNNNNTTTCAACAGTGGGTCCGTGACCAGTTAATCGAGACACTGAACGTGCATCCAGAGGATGTTGAGAGTCGTTCTATGGGCGCTGGTGGTGAAGACCTCATCATGGCTCGTGCTGCTAGAGAGAAATTCCCATACTCAATTGAGTGTAAGAACCAAGAAGCACTTAATGTGTGGAAGGCATACGAACAAGCAGAGGCCAACTCTGGTGATTATGAACCTATTGTTTTTATTAAACGAAATAATCAGAAACCTCTAGTAGTTGTTGATGCAGATTATTTTATTAGGATACATAATGAATTGGTGGATTGAAGAATATAAAAAATATCATGCAGAAAAGGATACAAATTATCCGGGCAATAATTTAAAACCCCAACTACATCATATAAAAGATTTAGTACAAGATACTAAAGCTGAGACACTTTTAGATTATGGTTGTGGTAAGGGATTACAATATACCAAATACAAATATCATGAAGAGCTTGGTATGATGCCTGCGTTGTATGATCCAGCTGTTCCAGAATATGAAGAACTACCAGAGGGTAAATTTGATGGCATTTACTCTACAGATGTGATGGAACATATTCCTAAAGAACAGTTGCCAGAGACGTTTGAAAATATTTTTGGAAAGTCAGAGAAATTTGTTTTCCTTGCAATATGCACTAAACCCGCTATCGCAATATTACCTAGTGGTGAAAACGCTCATTGCACCGTTGAACCTATTGAGTGGTGGAAAACTATGATAGAGAAATACGCACCTAAGCGTGTTTATACCCACCTAAAAACTTATGGTCATTGCAATAATTACGAGATACTTAATGAAGACCTGTATCTAGAGTGGTATATGCGTCAAATTGACACTTAATTCAACCTACATAAATAAAAATCCATAAATAATAATAGTAATTATTATATATTGGAGTAACCCATGGAAGCATTTAAATTAATTGCTGACCTAGGCTTCTCTATCGCAGCTGTAATAGGTGGTGGATTTTTTATAATTATATTATTGAAATATATTCTTGATTCTGTTGTGAGCAAAGCTCAGGGATTGAACAGTATGATCTCAGCACTAGATAATAGAGTTAAAACAATTAATAATGAGATTGTTAGACTTGATGCGTTGGTTTGTCATGCACTTGGTGTTAAACCAGATACTAGACGACTATCTGCAGCAGACGGTAAAGAAGATTCTAGGAAAGACTGATGAATGAAATAGCAGAGGCTATAAATCAATATGGCGTACCGACCGTAACAGCTGTGGGTATGGCATATTTTATATTTTTCGTTTGGAAGTTTGTTACAACTAATATCCTTCCAGCGTTGGGCTCAGCTAGTACCACTTTAATAGGATTGATAGATAGAGTGCGTATGCTTGATAATGATATGATAAGGTTGGATCAAAAAATTAATACTATAATAGAAATACAAGATCAAGAAAACGATCCTTTTGAAAAGGCAAACCAAAAACGTAAAGATATGAGACAAGACGAAAAGATTGATGGAAACACTAAGAAGATAAAATTATTAAAGGAGAAAAAGGATGGTATATAGATGAAAAAATTATATGAAATATCAATGTTAAAAATAGCATTATTTCTCGTGTCTATAGGATTTATTTTTATGGCAGTCTTTTTTATAGGTGTTGCAATTGCTGGAGATTTAACGCACCAGTGGAAGTCTCCTGCTTTCAGTGGTAATGGATACAGCGCACATGTTCTGACTATTGAGAACCAAGAGTTCTCTAGGAAGAAGGCACTTAAAGAAAAGAAGGAAGCAGCAGAGAGGCAAGCAATACGCGATGCTGCAAATACAAACCTTTCCAAATTCATGAAGAATGTGGAATCAAGAATTTACGCCCAGCTATCTAAGCAATTAGTAGACAGTATGTTCGGAGAAAATTCTGGTACTTCCGGCACAGTTACTTTTGAGGGAACAACAATAAGTTACGTCAAGAGTAGCGATACCGTGGAATTAACGATTGTGAGCCCTGATGGTAGTTCGACTGTTATCACTGTTCCTATTGGCGACTTTACTTTCTAGTTGTGTTGCTATCCAAGAGATAGAAGCACCAAAGAATGTATCAGCACCGTTAGTAGATGAACTAAAAAATATGCCGCCGCCAGCGCGGAAGGTTCCTGTAGCAGTGTATAAATTTTCTGATGTAACAGGACAAAGGAAGCCCGGTAATACTCTTGCTTTACTAAGCAGTGCAGTTACACAGGGTGGTGATATATGGTTGTTGCAAGCATTAAAGAAGGCTGGACATGGTGAGTGGTTTCTAGTTATTGAAAGAATGGAATTAGACAGTCTTCTTAAAGAAAGACAAATTATACGAAACACAAGAAAGTCACATGAAGGAGATAAAGCAGAAAAGATTAAACCGTTATTATTTGCGGGAGTGCTGCTGACAGGGGGCATAGTTGGGTATGATACCAATACAGAAACAGGCGGACTAGGTGTAAGGTATTTGGGTATTGGTATATCTGATGAGTATCGTAAGGACATGGTAACAGTAGCCTTGCGCTTGATATCGGTACAGACGGGCGAAGTGCTACTAGCAGTCAGTTCTCAGAAGACAATTCTGAGTACTAAGTTGTCTGCTACAGTATTCAAGTTTTTGGATATGGGAACTAAATTGTTAGAGACAGAGGCAGGGATAACGGATAATGAATCCACTACCTATGCCGTGAGAAAAGCAATTGAACAAGCAGTTATAGAAATTATTAAGGAGGGTGAACGTAAAAAACTTTGGAAATTTAAAAAGGAGAAACTCAAATGAGAACGAGCATACTTACAATACTCGCTTACTTCGTTATGTGCAGTGTGAGTTATGCGAGTGACGTTTATATAACACAGTCAGGCGCAAGCCTTACTGCGAACATTAATCAAGACGGAACAGGCAATATATTTGGTACTTCCAGCACAAAGGTTACACTAACAGGTGATAATCAAACACTGGACATTGATCAGGTAGGAAACACAAATACGATTGCTGCGTCTGTAATTGGGGCAACACAAACACTAACGCTTAATCAGACGGGTAGTAGTAATACATCTACAGTGTCAGTTGGCTCTAACTCTGCTGCTGATGATAATAGTATTGTCCAAACATTGACTGGTAGTTCTAATACAACCACTGTAAATGTTGGTAGTGCTGCTGCGTCTGGTGATGCAGATATTGATCTTATTGTTACAGGCAGTAGCAACACTGTGACTATTAATGAAAATAGTACTGCAACAATGATAGGCTCTGATAAGAAGGTGACGAGCATTACAGCAATTGGCGCTAGTAATACTATAACATCAACGCATCTAGGTGCAGGCGATATGGATACAACTCTACATCATACCGGCGCATCTAGTACTTTTGCTATTACACAGGATGGCGCAAATGATGGAACTGTTGACATTATAACAGTAGGGTCTGGGCACAGTGTTACGGTTACTGTGGACGATTAGTATCATTCTCTTTAGCACCAGTGCTTATGGTTCTATCGGGAATGTGGTACAACACAAAGGAAATGCTTCAGTAGAGAGGTCAGGTAAATCGACCGATCTAAAGAAGGGTTCTGGTATTGAGTTTAAGGATAATGTGCGTACTGGCAAGGGTGGTGTTGGTATCAAGTTTATTGATGATACTAACGTGGCCGTCAGCGCACATAGTTCTCTGGTAATTGATGAGTTCATATATGATCCTAATTCTAAAACAGGATCGAAGTTAGTTATGAATATTGCCATGGGCACAGTAAGATATGCTAGTGGTAACATTGCGAAGTTAAGTAATCAGAACGTGGACATTCGTACACCGACAGCTAGAATTGGTGTGTTGGGTACTGCATTCAGTATGACGGTAGATGAAATAGGAAAGTCTCTGATTATTCTACTACCCAACAAAGACGGGACAGTAGGTAAAATATCAGTAGAGAGTGGTGCTGGATTTGTTTTAATGACTAAGGCATTTCAATCCACTTATGTCAGTACTGGTGAGGGTAAACCATCGAAGCCCGTGGTGCTTGATCTTACGCTTGATCAGATTAACAATCTGTTAATCATTAGGCCACCGAAGGAAAAGATTATTGAGTTATTGAAAGAATCTAAATCTAGGAAGAATTTACTTGATATCGATTTCTTAGAGTTCA
>LWDU01039265.1_pt1 | contig 12086 bp, 13 predicted proteins | sample 727161 | NCBI WGS metagenome assembly LWDU01 (sample SAMN04566230, study PRJNA314399) | hydrothermal vent metagenome | isolation source: deep sea hydrothermal plume seawater | place: Mexico: Gulf of California, Guaymas Basin | collected 2004-07-11 | reverse complement strand
TGGTTGTGTGGCGCTGTTCTCCATCAGGGCCGATACCTTCATCCAGACCTGCCGATGCGCGGCGGCCTGACTCATATCCTCCAACCATCGGCGATCCGGCTTATTTCCATCAACGGTTACGCCGGCGATGTGTTCAATCACAACGCGTAGTTCAGGCAACCGTTCGAGCATCATAAGAAAACCGTTCATATCTTCCTTACCGAACCCCACGTCGAGTACCAGGTCATGTTCGGCCAGCGTTTCCATATCTTTCATGAAACTGCCGCGGTCGATATCATCAAAATACCGTTTCCCTCTGAACCGGATGCCTTGAAATAACGGATGCGCCGCGAAGCGTGCCACACTCTCCGAGAAATTATCGGTACAGGGATCGATACGGCCGACCAACCCTACGATAAATGGTTCATCGGCGGCTAAATCAAGCACCCACTGATTGTCCTCCAGCCAGTCCGTGGCTTCCACAATAACCGTGCCGGTGACGCCTTCAGGCACGGCCTCGGCTTTCGCATGTTCCGGTAAGACCGTACGGTATAACAGCTTGTTTTCCGGAGGCGGCCAGGACACGCCTTCCGGTCGCGACGGATCATAGATGTGAATGTGCGTATCAATAATCATTGTTTACCCTCCTTGCCTGTCTTTTAGAAGAGCCCCTTGCGAATGCCACCCGCTATGCCCTCTGAGGCACAGCCTCAGTCGGCCAAATCTGGGGAAAGAGCGGCCCTTCGAACAGGTCGCCGTCTTTAACGAACGGGCCTAATAGAACCGCATTCGGATGAAACCGGCCACTTTTCTTGTACCCGCAATCGCCCGCCATCATATGGACGACAAAGGATAATCGGGATTCTCGGGACGGATTAGGCCCTGAGCCATGAAACAGCAACGGATGGTGAAAGCTGGCCTGGCCAGCTTTAAGAATACACGGCTCCTCGACCCATGCCCGATCATCCCGCCGGTACTTCTTCTCCAGCGCGTCCAGATCCTTATCGCCGAAAGAATACGCGTCCTCGAACAACCCCCAAGTATGCGACCCTTTGATAAACTGCATGCAACCATTGCGCCTATCCGTATCCTGCAACGCCACCCAGGCGGTACAGAAATGATCTGTGTTAGCGCATTGCCAGTGTGCATAGTCCTGATGCCAGCCGATGTTGTTGACGAGGACTTTGTCACCGTCAGGGCCAAGGCCGGGTTTGTCCAGCATCTGATCATGCCATATGCGCACCGTCTCGGTCGCCATAAACGTCGCGCCGATGTGGCCGATCACCGGCGTTTTGACCATCTTCTGCATGATATCGTTGACCCACCAGCCGTTACACACCTGTCGCATATCCGGACTGTCGGCGGCGTAGTTCGGCGTCCCCAGCCAGTGCATCGTATCAAAATCCCGTTCCCCATTGCAAATCCGCACGACCTCGTGACGGATCGTCTTGATTTCCTCTTCATCAAACAACACCGGACTGATCCAGTACCCCCGATCACGATAGGTCTGCAAATCCGAAACCGTTATGGCGATCTCATTTGGTGACAGAGGCATGATGGCTACGCTCCTGAATTAAATTCAATGAAAAGGTAAGTTGCATCTTCAGAGTCAATAGATTTATATTATCATCCATTATTCAATCCGTCAACCACGTAAACGCTCGCTATGTGGTTCTGTGGACAGGACGTGTTCGCGTTATTTCTGAGCAGTCTTCACCTGGAGAAAGATCGTCACCTCGGCGAAATTTATTCCCTGGTCGCTGTCCGGACCGAAATGTCTGACTCTGCCAACAAAGATGAGATGCCAATCAACGCACTCGATGATATGTGCCGATTCATGCATATGGAAATGCAGGAAGAGACCCGCCCATCTATGATACGAGGGTTCTCAACCTTTGGGGGCTTCATCATTACCAGGGGAAATACGAATTCCTCTACACGATCCGCCTCCCGATTACCGCAGATAGACTTTCGGATTACCACGAACCGGGGGAATTCACTCAGCTTATCGGATTAACACCGGAAGAATCTAAAGCCACGGATTTACGCGGCGTGGATGCCTTCCGGTTTAATCGGGGGCATCTGCATGATATTGTGGTCGAGTCGTTGACAATACCATGATCTTCCGACATATTGCGTGCAACAAAATATGATTTTCAGAAATTCTGGCAGGTAAAACAGGTGTGATTTGCCATGCGTAATGTTATTTTAGACTGTGATCCCGGCCATGATGATGCGCTTGCCATCCTCCTGGCTGCCGGTCATTTAAATGTGCTTGGCATTACTACCGTAGCCGGTAATCAGACGATAGATAAGGTTACGAGTAATGCCCTGAAGATCCTGACCCTGGCTGGCCTCACGCATATTCCCGTGGCTCGGGGCATGGCCGGTCCGCTGGTACCGACATCCCGGCAGAAGCCCGATGTGCACGGCCCGGACTTTCACGGGGAGACCGGCCTGGACGGTCCCGATTTGCCGGAACCAACCATATCACCTGACCGTCGGCATGCGGTCGATTTTATCATAGAAACCATCCGGTCCCATGATGAGGTTACCCTGGTGCCGACGGGCCCGTTGACCAACATCGCCCTGGCACTACGCCGTGAACCGAACATCGTCGGAGGTATTCGGGAAATCAGTCTGATGGGCGGCGGTCTGACGCACGGCAATGTATCCGCCGCCGCAGAATTCAACATCCTCATGGACCCGGAAGCGGCACACATCGTATTCACCTGCGGCGCGCCTGTGAAAATGTGCGGCCTCAATCTGACCCGACAGGTGATGGCCACCCCGGTGGAAGCCGATCGTATTCGGGCGCTCGGCAATCGGACGGGGCAGATCGTCGCCGAATTACTGGACTTCTTTCTGGGTACGTGTGAGGAATTATTCGGCCTGCCGGGCGGCCCGCTCCACGATCCATGCGCCGTTGTGCCACTTATCGACCCAACGCTCATTGAATTCGAACCCATGCGGGTAGACATCGAGCTGTATGGCGAACACACCTATGGGATGACCCTGTGCGATCACCGGCATCTTTTGCTGGGAGATGAAGAGATAAAACGGATCGGTAAACGCATGGGCGATCCGCCGTATACCGAGGTTGGGCTAAGAATCGATAGGGAAAGATTCTTTGATTTGCTGACGAATACGTTGGCCGCGTATCCGTGACCAACCTATGAAGGGAATAATCATGTTCCATGCTCACAAGACCGTATCCGGAGCGACCTGGATAGATCGCTCCGGCGAGATCTACGGCGCTCAATCCAACGAACTTGGTCTGGTTGGCGGTGGATCCGGGTACAAGGGCATGGTATCACCGTGCAGCTCGCCAATCAATACGCTTGATGATCTGCTTAATGCGTTGAGGACAGCGCAATCAGGCGATGTCATCCATATCAGCGGCAAAACCGTCATCGACTGTACTGAACGTGTGTTTATAGATCAGCTTGTTCTGGAGATCCCCGAGGGTGTTACGCTGGCCGGCGACCGGGGCCGTTATGGATCTTCCGGTGCTATGATCATGAGCGACACCTTCGCCACACGCCCATTGATTCGGGCGCTGGGGCCCCGTGTACGGGTGACCGGTCTGCGTATCAGAGGTCCGTATCCACACCGTGGTATGGATCATCATAGACGATCTTTTCAGGAAGGACGGGGGCACGAATACTACTATAAATTCCCAGTATCCGACGGGATAGACACCTCGTATGACCATCTTGAAGTAGACAATTGCGAACTAGCGGGCTGGAGTCATTCCTCCATTTTTTTGAAGGATGGCAAAAACCATCATGTGCACCATAATTTCATCCATCACAATCAGTACAACGGCCTTGGATACGGCATCTCCCATGTGACCGCCTATTCTCTGATCGAATGCAATCTGTTCAACCATAACCGACATTCGATAGCAGCGACGGGATCGCCGGACAGTGGCTACGAAGCCCGGCATAACATCGAGATGGGCGTTTCACTGAGCCACTGCTTCGATATGCATGGCGGCAGGGACCGCGGAGACGGAACCGACATCGCCGGAAAATGGATAAATGTGCATCATAATACCTTCCGATGTCCTGAAGCCGCCGTTGTCATCCGGGGCGTACCGACAGAAGGGGCGACGATTTACAACAATTGGTTTCACCAGAACCCGGATAAACAGTCTGTACGCTCATCAGATCATACGACCATTACCAATAATCTCTATGGCATGAAGACGCCTCAACACTTGGCCTCGGCTGAACCGATCCCATAGAGATCAACCATTAGACCATTTGCCCCATGTCCCGAATACCGTTCGCTAATGAGGAAGACACGCAGCGGAAACCGTTCCGATCCCACCGGGATTCACCCGGCCACCAATTCAAAATCCTTCTCGTAGAGGACGACCGGTTTTATTGTCTTTTCCTGAAACAGTATCTGGAACGGCTGGGCTATTCCGTGGTAGAGGCGGGCTCGCTCAGTGAATTCAAACTATTTCTGAATACGGAACAGCCGGATGCCATTATTTCGGATATCGGGTTCGCAGAAACGCCCGAACCCACAGCGCCCTATCTGACTCTGGGCGGTTTATTAGCGCTGGACTGGCTGATATATCAAACGCATAAACCCGAAACCGTCATCGTTATTTCATCAACCCTTACTGAGCGTTTAAGGCAACAGTTCGAATCCCGGGGCGTCACTGCGATATTCGAGAAACCGTTCGCCCCGGATGCATTATCCAGAGTGTTGAAGCAGGCGGCAAGATCAACAGACATTTAGAGACGTAACCTGTATGAAACCGACATGGTTGACAGAGGAACAGCGGCGGACATTTGAGGAGAACGGGTATTTGATTGTCCCCAATGCCCTGGGTCCATCGGAAATCGATCAGCTTCTGGAAACAGGCGATCGGCTGATGGACGGCTTTGAATTTCATGACTACTATGCGCACCGCCGGTCAGGGCTTGTTCAGGAGCAACCCTTTCTGGACCTGGTAACCAACGAACAGACCGTGCCGATCATGGTGCAATTGCTCAACGCCAATATTCACATTACCAATACCGCGCTGATTTACAAACATCCGCAGCCGCCCGAGCAACCGGACAACTGCAACTGGCACCGGGACGTGGGGGTATCACTTGATATCGGTCATGGGGGGTTGCCGCGTGTCGGCTTGAAAATAGGTTATTGCCTGACGGATTTCCCCCAGCCGGATTCCGGGGCGACCATGTTCGTTCGAGGTAGCAATAACCTGAAGACCGCCTTGCCGATCAGGAAAGGCGAGCTTCATCCTGATGATTACGACCAGCCGATTCTGCGGACGGGCGACGCGTTTCTCTTTGAAAGCCGCACCTATCACGCACCGGCGTTCAACTTCACGGATTATATTGCCAAGGTCGTGATCTATGGTTATCACTTCCGATGGATCAGACCGGACCACTACATGCGATTTTACAACGGCGTCAGACAACCGGACGCGGATCTACTCAACAGGACGGACGACATCGGTCGGCAGTTGATCGGTGCGACCGTCGACAGTCAGGGCCGTGAGGCACCGGACGGTATTGACTGGCCGATCAGGGAATGGGCGAAACAGCATCACATTTCCGTCACGGCGTATGAACATACCGTTACAGAATAATTGGTAGATGGTCTAATTGTCTGATTGGTAAATGACAAATCCAACCGGGAGGTATGTGGGCTTTGAATCAGCCCATGAAGAGTTAGGTATCACCATATTCTACTGGAATAACGAGGAAGCCATTACCGCCTGGAAAGCTCAGGCCGAGCACCTGATGGCCCAGCAATCCGGACGGGAGGCGTGGTATGCATCTTATGTGGTACGGGTTTGTAAGGTGGAACGGGCATATGGGTTTGAGAAAAGAATATGAAAGTATGAAAAAATGAAAGGACGAAAAGATGTTCTCTCTTCCTTTGGCATTACCAAGGAGCTCCTATGTACCTTAAACGCATGCGTCCACACCAGTTGCATGAAGCCGTTGAGCGCGGTGATCCGCTGCTGGTGCCAGCCGGTTGTATCGAGACACACGGACCTCATATGGCCATAGGCCACGATACAATTATTGTTGAGGAGATCTGTGATCGGATTGCTCAACGCCTGTCTGTAGTTATTGCGCCGCCATTCGACTACGGTCCGACAGGCTATGCCCTGGGCGGGCCGGCCGATGGAACTATTGATCCGGGCAATGACGCGTTCGGCCCCTATGTAAAATCCATTCTGCGCAATTTTCTGGAGATGGGCTTCAAGCGTATTTTTGTGCCTATTATGCATCAGGGGATGGAAGCGCCGCTTGCGATGGCGTTCAAGAAATCAGCTGCCGAGTTATCCTTTGAGATGGTCCTTGAAAACGGTCATCCCCGTGGATGGTGGGCGGACGACAAGCTGTCAAAAACAGCACAGAATTTCGGCCGTATCCAGGTGCTGCCCATGATCCTGCCTGAGGCCTCACCACCTGCCGGAGGTGATCATGCGGGATATAACGAAACTTCATTCCTTCTGGCCACACGGCCCGAGTTGGTGGACCAGAGCCGTCTGGACGGCAATGCCCCCTGGTACTGCCGTCAGGATGAAGAAAAAAACAGTTGGACAGCGAATGCCGATCATGGCAACCTGATGGTCGAGGCGGTTGTAACTGCATGGGTAAAGAGATTAAGCGGATGAGCGTATCAATCATAATTCAGCAGTTAGTATCAAACACCATTTCCAGGAGTCCTTCATGAGATCCATCTTCGTCGGTATCGAATATGCCGGTAAGACAACTTTAATTGATTTGCTGCAGGCGTACTACAACAAACGCGGACGTCAGACGCACAACGATGAGCGGCATACATCCATTATCCAAATGATGTTAAAGAACGCATGCAGCGGATGCAGCTTCATTATCATATCGACATCATCAAAAACTATCCCCATCCGTTGATCGGCGGCTGGCATATCGAAGAGGCCATTTATGCCGCCATGTATGGCCATGACCCTGATCATTCTTACTATCCGAACTATCATTACGCTTTTCAACGTCATTATGAGGTGCAGGTTCTGGAAGCCCGGCTGCCCGATGTCGTTCTATTTCATCTTACAGCGGACGACGAAACCATACGCGAGCGCATGCAAACGGCGCCCCATGAATATCAGATTATCAAATCGCAGGATATCCCCGAACTCAAACAGCGTTTCGAAGACGAATTGGACCAATCTCTATTAAAAAAAGGCGGCCGGCTGGTGACGCTGGACACGACAGGTAAAACGCCTGAAGAATCTCTGGATGAGTTGCTTCTCAAATCAGAACCGCTGGTCACCGACGGTGAGATGGCCATGCGGGCCGTAGCCATCCCTGAAGCGGATTTCGAGATCCGCTACGAAAACGCGGTGCGGAAGATGATATCAGGGTAGGGCGTATGTGATCTTTCCCCGAAAAACCGGACAGTATATGAAGCACGTATGTGGCCAAGCGTCGCATGACAAGGTCGCTCAATCAGTCCATGGGGTCAAACTCACTACAGTGGCGCCCCAACCGCCCATGCCCCCGGTGGCCAGGGTGTGTTTTTCTACCTCAGGCATGCGGCTCAGGATGGCGTGTACCGTTTTACGGAGGGCTCCGGTACCCTTGCCGTGGATGATTCGGACTTCAAAGATATGGCGCTTGCGGCATTCATTCAGATAGTCCGGGACCAGGTCTTTAACATCGCGCGGATGGAATAGATGTAAATCCAGAATACCGTCTATGGGCCAGTCTACCGGTTCATCCACGGGGAAGGTCATACTTCCAATGCCTCGTCTACATCCAGCGTAACGACCGTCGTGCCCTGGGTGGTTAAAAAAAAGACGACTGCCTGTTCGGCAGTGTCCAATCGATGGCCGGCTGACCGGCATCATGGAGGGCCTTGTTGATCGATGAAAAAGGGCGACTGCCGAAGAAACCGCGATGGGCGGACAAGGGGGATGGGTGAACGGATTGGATGATGGTATGGCGGTCGGTATCGATCATCTTCGTTTTTTTATGAGCGGCGCTGCCCCACAATACAAAAATCGCCGGTGTCACCCGTTCGTTGATCCGATCAATAACCGCATCCGTGAACGTTTCCCATCCCTTATCTCGATGCGAATGAGGATGATGCGCCCGTACGGTTAAAACAGTCATGGAATCAGGCAACCGTGGTCAGGCTTTTCACAGTCCACATCATTACGGAGTTCCTTGAACATATTGACGAGGGAAGGCGGCGGTTTGACGCCCGGTCGGACTGAGAACGCGAGACCATGGGCCTGGCCCTCATCATGATACGGGTCCTGGCCCAGGATGAGGACGCGAACCTGGTCGTAAAGCGTATGATAGAACGCCGTGAATACCTCCTCTTCCGGCGGATATATCGTATGTGTGCGGCGTTCTTTTTGTAGAAAATCCTGTAGTCTCTTAAAATAGGATTTGTCAGTTTCTTCTTTTAAAACCTTTTGCCAGGCAGGATGCCACGGGATGTTCATAATTCAGGACACGGTAAATAACGCCATCTGCAAATCCGAGGCTTGCTGAGTTTTCTCTTCTCGAATAGCAGCCTCTTCCCCTTCCTCATTTTCCACATAAAGCACCGACAGGCCGGGGACAACCAGGTTCAGGGTATCCAGCAAATGATTTCTCGGTATCGTGGAGACGGTTTCCTGGGCCTTCTGACGCCATGTTTCATGAATACATCCGAACGTGATTTGTCGCGCGGTAGAATCCTTTTCATCCACCGGTCTGTTCTCTGCGATCATCAGATCGTCCGCCGTCACGGCGGGCGCGTGGGTGTTCAGGATAACCTGCCGAAGCGGATTATCGGGAGCGGCAGGTTGTGAGGTGTTGGTCGCCAGTTCACGCGCCAGGCGGACCATAGCAGGGATACGTTCAGGGTGAATGCCGTTTTCAAGTTCTTCCATACACAGAAGGCCATGCGCATCCGTCTCCTGCTCCAGAACGGCCAGCGCCAGAAACCGCAAGGTGCCGTCCGACAGAGCCCGTGCAGGATACGCTGTACCGTTTCGATCCGTTGCGTATAAGGTCATCAATTCACGACGTTGATCCCGGTCGATCCAGATGGCGTTTACATCCTCGATCAATTCACCCAACCGCGTCGTCACTTTATTATAAACCGAAGAAATGGCCTCTTCCTCGGAGACCTTCATAACACGGGCATACTGAATGGCCATGTGGTACAACGCCGAAGGCAGATGGGCGCCGTTGGTGTCCAAGCGGGATGCAGCGGTAAACTCATCCGGTTGCCGAAGCGCCGTCGGTTCCAGTTGCAGTAACCGCCAGGACAGCATTTCCTGGCGGGCCAGGAGTGCCGTCGGCGTCGCAGCCGTATTAGCTACTGAGAGTACGGTACGGGGTAAGTTTCCGGCAGATCGGGCTATAGGGCCGCCGCCACTGCCATCCTGATGCAGGACAATAACGCATCCATCGTCCTGATCTTCGGTAGAAATAAAGGGAGTCGCCCTCCGACCATAAATCACAGAACGCCGCCACTTTGGCTTATTGGGGAAAAGAAGATGTTTGGTAGCCTCCCCGATATTAATATGATCCAATTCTTCTTTGAGAATTTCAAGCGAACCGAATGACCGCTCGCTCTCGTCCGCCCGGTAGGCCAGAGTAACGGCATACCGGAGGAAGGTCGTACTGGCCACGACACGCTGCCTGAGCGCATCTACGCCCTCACCCGGAATGATCATTTCCGCTTCAAGCGATATGTTATCCCCATAATGTTCACCTGCGTGGTGAAACAAGCTGCGAATATCGGCCGGCCGTACGCCCACATTGCGAATGGACCGAGCGGCATCGATCAGCGACCGGTCCGCCAGGGCGCTGAGAAGTTGTATGGCATCGAACAGATTGGATTTGCCCACTCCATTGGCGCCGATCACACACGTAAACGGCCCGAAGCGTACGTCTACGTTTATTAAATTTTTAAAACCGGACACGCGTAACCGGGTGAGCATGGGAGGGACCGCCGGGGTATAATACCAATTGGTGATTAGTGATTGGTGATTGAAAATCTCTTATTATCAATCGGTTATATTAACTACACACGGGAGTTAATATAATTTAATTTTTCAGACAAAAGGCACGTCGCACCTACGACATTATGTGTACCAAACCGGGCACATGTCAAGGCGGTTTTGGCATTTGGACTGCGATTATCATGCGCCATATTTTAACAAAGCACCAAAGATCAAACACAAAGGACGTTACGCGGTTTTTGCGTAACATCAATCATCAACATAAAACGGTTCATCCTAACAGCGTTTCGCCGACTTTTCCGGCGTTTCCCCTGATTCTGACCTGACCACCGGGGAACAGATGACAGAGGGTTTCATCTTCTCGCAGCCGTTCGATGAGAGCCACCTGATTGTCCTGTATGACGATGGCGCCGACACGCATGGCATATTCCTGAAAGAGTGGAAAGTCCGACGGCTCTCAATAAGAGCATTGATCATAACCGTTATCTAACGTAATATATGTGATACAGGCTTATATTGCACTTACTATCTGTTGTTACGGGAGACCTACATGTGAAGCGATTTACCATCTGTATCGTCGTGCTGTTATTCCAGGCCGACCTATCAACGACTTCGCAAGTCTTTGCCCAACAGATCAACGCCATAGGCCGCGTAATGCCCGCTGATGCCGCGCCGTTGGACCAGCAGATCTTCCGGTTCTTCGAAGTCGACGGGACCTATATGGAGTGGTTCAAAACCATCTACAAGCGTAGTCCCGCCACCGACCTTATCTCCGAGCCGCTCGTCCGCCAGGATAAAAACTACGAGCTGGTGCCGGCCGGCGCGAAATCGTGGGAGGCGACGCCGGACGGCTATACCTGGATTTTTCATCTGCGTGCCGGAATGCAATGGGACGACGGCCGACCATTTACCGCCCATGATTATGTGTTCACCTTCCGCCGCGGGGCCGATCCGGAAACCGCCTATGATTTTGAATGGTACTATCAGCAGATCAAAAACTGGCGGGCGGTTGTCGGCCGGAGGTTACCGGTTGATTCTCTGGGGGTGGTGGCCATCGACGATACCACGCTGGCCGTCACCACTGAACAACCCGTGCCCTATCTTCCCCACAACCTGATGCAGAGCTGGGCTTCGCCGGAACATGCGGTAGCCAAATACGGAGATGAGTGGTCTACGCGTCCGGAGTGGTCCGTGTCGGCCGGCCCGTTCAAGCTGACCGAATGGCGAAAGAATGATGCGATCGTCCTGGATGCCAACCCCATGTATCGTGGGGCGGAACCACCTTACCTGGAACAGGTGATCATCAGCACCTTCGCGCAATCCGCCCAGCCTCTGCTCTTGTCGGCGTATGCGGCAGACGAAGTGGATATGATTCTCGTATCCGGCCAGGCCTCGTTGGGACGGATTCGCAACGACCCGGTGGTCACCAATGAGCTTCATTCCATGGTCAATTTTATCACTTTCTACTTGACGATGGACACCTATAATCCGCCATTTAACGATTTACGGGTCCGGCAGGCCTTCAGCCATTCTATTGACCGGGATGCGTTGTTGCGTTCCGCCATAAGGGATATCGGCGTAGCGGCCTACAGCATGTTGCCGCCCGGTTTTCCGGGGGCGAGGCCGGAGGCGTTTAAATCTACACAGGGATACGATCCGGGGCGGGCGCGACAACTGCTCGCGGAAGCCGGTTATCCGGATGGTAAAGGGTTTCCGCAGGTAGAAATCTGGATACGATCGCTCGACCCGGAGCAAACGCGCATGCCCGCAGAAGCCGTCCAGGCGATGGTTTCAGATGTGCTGAATATTCAGGTTGGCGTTAGAGTGATTGAGCGAAAAGTGTTCACAGACGGCCTGAACAATCACGAAGTCGCCCTTGCCCTGGTGCCCTACTCTCAGGATTATCCCGATCCGAGCAATCTACTGGGATTATGGCTTTCCAGCGGCCGCCACGCCTGGCATGATGACGCGTTCGAACGCCTGATCCGTCAGGGCAATGAATATATGGGCAGCACGAAGGATCGGTTTGCTATCTACCACGAAGCGGAAAAACGGCTCGTGGAAGATGTTGGGGGCGTTTTCCTCTGGCATCCGAAAGAGCACCGTTTGTGGAAATCCAATT
>LWDU01000357.1_pt1 | contig 12095 bp, 10 predicted proteins | sample 727161 | NCBI WGS metagenome assembly LWDU01 (sample SAMN04566230, study PRJNA314399) | hydrothermal vent metagenome | isolation source: deep sea hydrothermal plume seawater | place: Mexico: Gulf of California, Guaymas Basin | collected 2004-07-11 | reverse complement strand
GCTGGTATCTCTGAGTTAGAACAGAACCTAATCAATCAAGGTCTTGGTATTGAACAAGCTAGGTCTGGAGCACTAGGTGCATCGGCTCTAGCAGGTTCTCAGTTAAAAGCACCAGAGAAGAAAGGTAAGGGTGGTGGATTGCTTGGTGCGGCAGCAACATTAGGTTCTGCTTGGATGACAGGTGGTGCTACGCTTCCTTTATCTGCTGCTACTTATGCTGGTGGTAGAATTGCTTCCCCCCATCTCCGTAGTAGTTATTGATAGTAAAGAATATAAGATAAGATTAAATTAATATAAAGTGAGGTAAGATAATTATGGCAACTAACACACAGTTCAAGATATTCTTGAGGCACAAAGAGATGCTAGGGCGAAGCAAGCCAACATGGCGGCTAACTCTTACCAGCAAAGGTTAGCTGCTGGAGATGACTATGCAGGACGAGACTACGCATTAAGTGTGTTAGGAACTTTCTTAGGTCGTAAGCTGGCTGCTAAGTATAAGGGCGAATCCCCCGAGATGGCGGCAGCTAGAGCAAATGATGCTAATGTAGCTCGAGTAGAAGCAGAAGCTAAGGCACGGACTACACAAGATTGGAACGAAAACAGAGAAATGAATATAGCAAGGATGACAGATGGGTATCTTAAATCGATAGGGTTCGATGCACAATACAAACCAGCCACAGAAGATGATTACACAAAAGCACGCGCTAAGATGGAGGCGTATTATATTGGCGATGGTAGTGAATACGACCAGAACCAATTGAGATTAAAAGCAGAAGTAAAAGAAAAAGAAAGTATAACAGCAGAACTAGAACAACAACATACTAAAGAAGCAAACGAAAAGTATAAAGCAGAACTAGAACGCCCCCTGACTCCACAAGAGACGAAAGAGATGAAGGCTTGGTATAGAGATAAGTATCCAGGAAACTCTGGCATGTGGGGTAGGGGTGGCGAGGATTCTATGATTTCTAATTACAAGAGAGAGGTGTTAGGGATTGTAAAACCAATAGGTAAGTCACAAGGCAAGGGTGGAATTACACCAGGTGGTACATCATATGTATATGAGGTAGATTAATGCCAACGTATATCATTAAAGGGCAGAGGGTCAGTGCAGACTCACCACTCTCAGATGAAGAGATTGATGAGATAGCAGGTACTTTACCCGAGGAAGTACCTACAGATTCTCCAGAGGGATTACCTACAAACTCCCCTTCTGGTGGAGATATTGCTACAGGATTAGTAACAGAGATTGGTATAGGAGCAGCATCACAAGCGTTTGGAGCTACTACTGGTCTTGGATATATACCTATCGCTTTTGCTGGTGGTGTTATTGGTAATATAACAGCTCAAGAGATAGAAGGTGCTGATGGTATCTCGTGGGGGAGAGCTATTGTAGGGGGTTTCACTAACTTAATCCCTGGAGCTAAAGCACTACAAGGTATAGGTAAGGGTACTAAAATAACAAAAGCATTAGTAGTAGCAGCTGCTAAGGACCAAGCAAAAAAAGGAGCAGCTATTGGTGTTGCTGACACTTCAGCACGTGCTATTATTGATGAAGATAGGCTACCAGGACCTGGAGAGTTGTTATTCGGTGCGACTGCTGGTTCGGCTTTTGGTGGGGCGTTGGGTGGTATATCTCCTAAAATCTCTAAAGCACTCAGTGGTGTCCTTAAGAGTAAGGTTATTCACAAGATTGAAGGTAAGACTACAGATGAGATAGACGAGCTAGTTAGGCAAGGTGTGATTACCATAGAGGATATTGCTCAGTTGACTGGTCAAACTGAAAAACAAGTAGCAGAATTTATCATCTCAAAAGAAGGAGAGCTGTCAGAGAAATTAGCACTAAAAGTTTTAACAGAAGATTCAGACCCCTTAACTTGGTTTCAAAAGACTTTTTCTGCCTATGCACCTTCTTGGGCGTTGGGTGGTAATACCATACACGAGATTGCTAGGGTTTCTGGAATTAGTAAGGCAACCATATCCTCATCTATGCGTATCAAGAAGGCAATTGATAAAGCAGTAGAGGCTGATAAGTCTGGTAAGTTAGATGCGGATATTAACAACTATATTCAGGGTGGAACAGATGTAAGCAATATCCCTGACAAATTACTGGGTGATTTAGACGATGCTAAAGCTCTTAGGGAGAGAATGCAAAAGGAAATATTAATTCATTTAGATGAGCATACGTTTAGAAGTCTGGCTAGTAATTCGGATTCTTATAACGAGTTGATGAGATTGATTGGTGTTGATGATTCTACAAACTACAATCTTCTTAGAGCTAAGATACAAGCGTCTATGGAAAAGGGTAATTACTTAACTAGAGCCTATAAACTGTTTGAAGACCCTAATTTTACACCTGCTACTGGGAAAGAACAAGAAGCAGTGGTGAAAGAAATTCAAAAGGGGTTTCTTGCGAAGTTTAAAGCTACTGGAAAGAAAACAAAGAAAACACTTAAGGATTTCAAGGAAGCAGCACAAGAGCATGTACAAAAACTTAAGGACTCTAGTGCTTCAGCCAATCAATTAGGTGGTCCTAATAAGGCTAGTGTGGAGGGCATCTTACACACCCGACATGATGTAGGTCCATTACAAAGAGCGTGGATGGGGGAGCTAACAGATAGTGGTAGTAAGATGGATGCCACTCTAAGAAACCTAAATAGTCTACGAACTAGAAACTCTGGGGATATTTCTATGATGAAATCCTTACAGAAATCTGGATTAGCTAAAACATTAGCGGAGTTCGAAAAAGGAGAAGGTGGGGACTGGGTTCCTATTAAACTAAGAGGTACTATAGATACACAAGAACTTCATGTCCCTCCTGCTATCAATGAGGCTTTAGCAGTAACATACCTACACAAAGAAATTAATCAAGGTAGGGATAAGGTAGTTGACACTCTTTTAGATACTTACTTTGCTGGTATAGGTATCTCTAAAGCCGTAAAGGTTCTACTTAACCCACCCTCCTACGCAGTCAATGCTGCTGGTGGTATGTTTACTATGCTTGGTCAGGGTATGCTTCCAGGTAAATCTTATTTACAGGGTGTTAAACTAGCCTTATCTTCTTTCGGAGTTGTTGAAGATTTAACTAGTGGTCTTACTAAGAAATCAAGACGCATTCTCTTAGAAGCAATGCGTGAGATGGAGCAATATAACTTAGCTGGTGGTAATGTGACAGCTTCTGACTTAGAAGCCACCTTGAAACGGGCTGGAGTAGGTGGTGGTATATCTAACAAACTTAATGAGGTGCTAACTCCTATAGGCAAAGCATACTCTGTGACAGATGTTGCAGCTAGGTTTCAGGTATGGATGCATAGTAGGGCAGGGATTCAAAAGATGTTCCCTAAAATGAAGGAATTGGATGTTAAGGAGTTTGGAGCTAGACTTACTAATGATGTATTCCAGAACTACGATAAAGTTAATTCACCTATTAAGACCTTATCACGTCTAGGACTATCTCCACAGTTTGCTACTTTTACTGTAGAGTTTGCTAGGAATATAGCTAATCAAGCAAAGTATGCCACACAGATGATGAGGGGTACTTTTGGTAAAAGTTGGGGTATGATGAACTTAGTAGATGCAGAGGGAGTTCACGTTAAGGTAGACACCTTTGCTATGCGACAGGAGGGAGCTAAAAGGATGGCTTCTCTAGCAACACTAGTTGGGTCTACTGAGGCGTTAAGAAGAACGTATAATGATAAGAACGGTGTTGATGAAGGGACAGAAGAAAGTATAAGGAACTTAGCAATACCTGAGTGGGACAAGAATAAGTCTCTCATTTTTAACTTAGATAAAGATGGGAACACTGGTAGTTATCTGAACGCCTCTTACTTAACTCCACACGCTATGATTGGGGATTTAATAACTGCTGGAGTTTCAAAGAACCCTGTAGATGAGCTAGTATCTCAACTTCAAGAATACTTTGTAGGTGAAGGTACTTTCGTAGGTATGTCTATTTATCGTGGTATTAGTAATAGAGATAAATATAATAGACCTATCTCTAATTCCCCTGACAAGTTGATTAAATTTAGAGAGAGGCTTGCTCATTCCCTTTATGAAATACTAGAACCTGGTGTGTTTAGGGAGATAAGAAAAGGGTTAAGTCCAGAATACTCTAAAGAGGATATAGCCTTAAGACAGGTAGGTATCAGACAAAATAATTTTGATTTACACAAACAATCTGAGTTTACAGTACGGTCGTCTGTACAAGCTAGTAGAAGTTCAACAACTAAATATAAGAGTGCTCTGAACAACGGAGTAGCAAGTCCTCAAGAGTTGGAGAAATTAAAGGTAACAGCAGAAAGAGACTACAAAGCGAATATGGGTTTGATATTAGAGAACATAAAACATATGAAGAGGTTAGGTTGGGATGAAGATGAGGTGATTACAACTCTAAAAGAAGGTGGTCTAAAATCTTCAAGTATTCTAAGTTTATTGGATGGTAAGATTGATGAACCACAACTAAACCCAGCTATGACTGTTAGTGATATGTATTCGGACTTGGGGTTAGAGGGTGCTACTAGTGCCGAGGTGATGAAGAAGGTCAGAGAGATAGCTCTAGGTGGAAATAGAAATCTTGCAACGGCTTTAAGAAATAGGTTTAAATTGTTACGCCGTAATAAAAGACTTGATATTTCTTTACATGATTCACTATTGAAAAATATGAGTCTGGAAGAAAGGGCTGATTATGCTATTCAGAACCCAGACAAAATTCAAGAACTTATTAGGAAGAGGATTCTTACTAAGTCTGTTAGGTTGAGGATGAGAGAAAAAGGCTTCACCAGCTCCAGAGCTAGTAGTTACGGGGCTTAAGAGAAGGTCTATGCATAGGGAGAGAATGAGAGGGGGAAACCCCTCCCTTTTTTCCTAACTAGATTTCACACTGTCCTCCTGTACAGGCTAACGTCTGTGCACTTGTAGTGTTATCCATCACCTCAATAAACTCATCCCATGCTATTGTTTCGGGAGTCTCTTTAGTGAGGGCTTTGTACTCTTCCTTAGTACAGTCAGTATATGGAGCTTGTTGGTAAGAGTGGTCAGAGTGTGGTAAGAAACTGATACCACTTAACTCATCAAAATATTTCCATACCCAAGCACCTACATCTAACCACTCATCATCCTTAACTGATATAGTTACTGATGGCTTGTGCTCACAGAAGTGTCGTTGATACACTAACCAATTCTCTAACTGCTCCATAGCCGTCTTATCATTCCTAGTAATAGCTCCCTTCGGTGCTTTCATTGGGAAACTAAACACTGCTGTTTCACTAGGGTTATTAACTTCATCCTCTACCTTAATACCTTGAGACTTTAGGAACTCATACACAGGGTCTTTCTTATCAATCCTGATAGTCCTTACGTAGTAGTCATTGTGTCGTGCATGAATACCACTAGCAGAGTCTACAAGCTGACTGACAGTACCACTTGGTTTAACACAAGTAATAGATGTACTACTTTCTATACCTAGTAACTCAGCGTACTTCTCATTCGTAACCCTAGCTTCATCTCTTAATCTCTCTAAGAACTTAGGGTCAGGGTTTGAAGTTATCTTCGCATCCATAATACCTGTTAGTGATACACCAAGTAATCTTTCCTCCGAAGTATTAGCAACCCACTCAGCAGATAAGAATTTAAAGTTTGTTAGAGTAGACTGTATCGTACCTAGTATTGAAGCTAACCTAATCTTCTTGAGTAAACTTTTCTCAGTATCATCAGCACGAACAACACACTCCGTTAGATTACAGAACTGTTTATCTCTAAGGATAATCTCACTACATGGGTTAGTACCATAACTTAAATCTCCTGCTCGTCTACCCCACTTAGCTGCTTGCTTCTGTGATGCAACTCTATTAAAGATACCACGTTCACCTGACTTAGACTTAACTAAAGCTAACCACTCTTCAATGAAGGTCTCACTATCAGGCTTCTCTGTATAGGCTACTGAGTTATTAGCAAGTGCTCGTTGTTTATTAAGCTCCCACCATGCACCAGTCTTAGCTTCTCTCATACGTCTATCAGTTAGATTGGATAGAGAGATAAGAGCTGAACGTCTAACACCACCCACTACTACAATCTCACCTATCATACACATTAAGTCATGAACTTCTAGTGAGTTTAACTTACGTCCTTGTGCAGATTGGAAGGTTTCTACTGAGAAAGTGAATAGTCTCTTAAGAGGGTCAGGTCCACTAGCTCTACCTCCAAAGGTCTTAAGTCTAGCACCAGCAGGTCTAACCTTACTGAAGTCAAACGTAGGAATATCACCTTCCCATAGTGAGGACAGTAGTTTCTTGTATGCCTTAGCCCAACCTAGTTTGCTATCCTCTACCATGATAACATCATCACATGGTGTAACCTCTTCAGGTACAGCAGGTAGTTTGTTAATATCTTGTCGCTCACAAGAGAACCCAACACCTGTACCATTCATTAAGATATACAGAGCTTCAGAGAATGAACGCTTGTTATTAACAGCAAGGTAGCTACAGTTGTAAGCTGAGATGTTATCCCTCTCACATGCCTCACCAGCTGTCATCATTAAACGCATAGATGGCATAACCTCTAAGTTATATACAGCCTCTCTCAATTCTACTAACTCACTCTTAAGGGTAGGTACTTTAGTTCCTAAATAATCTATCAATCTATCAACTGTTTCATCCCAAGACTCACGTCTCTTTAGCTCAGGTAAGTACCTAGCGTAGCGAGTGCTGTGTATGATACGTTGGTAAGTAGTCATTTCCATAATTATAAATCTCCAATCATCTTCTCTAAGTAGTGTTTAGCCTTCTCTAAGTCTTGCTTCTTATCATCCTTATCTCGTAGTAAATACTTCAGTGCGTTACCTGCATAAAACCCTAACTCATATTCATCTACAATATCCCACGGTTGTATTGTATGTTTCTTGTAGTGGTCTCCACCAACCTGTCTACCCAAACTGGTCAAGTTAATCGGTGTTGTATCTTCCGCTATATTAAACATCTTATCTACTACACCCTCCGCCTTCTTTGTCACTTTTGCTCTCCTCACTTTATCCAAATACCAAGCAGGGTCATTCCTTCTAGGCATATTTATTCTCCAGATACCTAATGCTTATAGGCATCTCATCAAAACTACCATTCTCTACTTCATTCAAAGCCCAGATACCTTTCCAAGAACCATTACCTTGATGTCCTAAGTAGTTCTCATCGTGTTGGTAATAGATACCAGCGAATAGTCCTGTTAGCCTAACACCATCACCTCTCTTACCAAAGGCTATATCTCTATCCTGTACATGACCCATGATACAACTCATCATCTTCTTAGTGAGTAAAGCTCTTGCACTTGCTACTGGTCTACCCATTACACCACTAGTAAAGTAATGAGCAAAGGCTACACCCTCTAGGATAACTGGTTCAAGGTAGTCATACACTTCCCAATCACTTAAGTTTAAATCTTTATAACCGATAACATCTTCTAAGATAGCATCGTATTCTACTGCTCTGTTAATACGCTCTTCATGGTTACCCATACAATATACCATACGGGGACTCCATAGCTTTCTCTTACCTCGCCTCAACCTCTTCATCTCTTTCTTGATAGGTGCTAGTAGTATGTCCATTGCTTCATTACCAGATTCAATGTCATCCTTATACCGTCTACCTTCAAAGGACTTCTTACCTTTGTCGTAGGAAGAGAGACTAGGCATATCCCAATGGTCTCCAATATGAACGATGTAGTCAGGTTTCTTTTCTGCTATGTACTCTCCTGCCCACTTGAGATGTTCCATAGGCACACCCTTCTTAACTTGGGTGTCTGGTATTACTATAATTCGTTTAGTCATAGTCATCTCCATACTCTTCCATAGAATCTCTTTCAAAAGCCCTGAAGGAATGTTCTACAGCCTCTTGGTCATCCTCAAAGTCTAGTTCGTGTACGTCATAATCTTCTTCAATATGCTCAGCCATGATAGCATCCTTAATTAAACCCTTTAGTCTTAAGTCATTTAGTAAGTCAATCACCTCATCAACTGTCATTACCGAAGGCTCACTACATTCTGCACAGACCCTTTGATACTTCTCTACCTTATAGTCAGGGTGTTCTGCACCACACGAATAACAAATCAAACTACTGTTATCATTCATTTATCCACTCCTTTGGGATAGTACCTATACAATACTTAATCTTACGTTTATTACACCAGTCACTGTACTTCTGTCTCTTTAATTTGGTAGTCCATCCGTCACTTTGGAATACCATTCTAATATCCTTATCAGGGTTACAGAATATTACTGATTCCATCTTCGTCCTATCACTAGGTTTAAACCAACCCTTAGCTTCTAGGTATATACCATTAGGTAACTTGAAGTCTGTAATGTATTTAGCATACTGAAAGATATTCTCACTACTACAATCCTGACACACCATTTCTCTTCTAGTTTTCTTACGGTACTTAAAAGTGGAACACTCATAAGTAAATCCTTTAGGTAGAGTAAGAGCTAACTTCGCTTCAAACTTAGACCTGTACTTGTTATTCTTCTTCTTCTGTCTCATTGTATCCTTCTATGTTCATTGGCATAAGTACATCTGTTTGAATCATCCACAAGAGTTGAGTGTTCTGTACCATACGCTTGAACCAACCCTCCCCAAAGAACTCTTCATACTTCTCTTCTATTAACTTATCCCAGTCCTCTCGTTTGGTTTCGTCCAACAGCTTCTCTGCTTTCTTAGGACCGATACCCCTAATTCCTGGAATGTTATCTACCTTATCTCCCATCAACATCTGCTTGTAGAAGAACTTAGTACCCCCTTCTGGTGTTACTGTCTGCCACTCTTTCTTAACGTAGTTGTAATGTCTACCTGCTACCATCAATAAGTCTTTATCTATTGTAGCTATTGCTGTATCTTCTGTTTGGTTCTCAGCTAATGCATCATCAGCTTCCTTCCCTTCAATTACTTTTGTGTTGTAATGCTTCTCTAGGTAATCTCGTATTGCCTGATAGTGTACAGGTTTATCAGTACCCTTCCTGTTTGCCTTGTACTCCGAGTCTATTGTATATCTAAAGTTACCTTTACCTGTAAGGAAACCGATGTACTCCTCAGCCTCAGTATCCTGTAACAACGTAGTCATGAATCTCTTAACCGTAAACAGAGCAAATTGTACTGGCTCTGCCTCTATCTCCCCATCTTCCATCTTCTTCTGTGTCGCAAACCCTACTCTATATACTATTGGGTCTAAGTCTATTAGTAACTTCATATAATACTACCTTCCTATTGGTGCGCCTAGCAGAATTCGAATCTGCAACCTACAGCTTAGAAGGCTGTTGCTCTATCCAATTGAGCTATAGGCGCAGTCCCCTTTATTATGAAAAGTCTGGAGAAGCCTCCACTTTGATGACCCTGTTATTATCAACTGCGTGGCGAGGTATGCCATACATAGCCTTCTGTGCTGGGTTCTCTTCATCATCTACATCACCAGTACAACCACCCTTTATCTTCCCTTTAGGTACATCTTTCTGATACTTCTCTGGAATAGGTAGGATGTCAGTGACGTTAGCATAGCCATTCTTGTGAGAAACTTGGATACTACAAGGTTTGCCAAGTACACTATCCCAGTCTGCTACTTGTCCCTCTTTAGCTGAGGGTGAGAAAACCTTAAACCGTTTTAACTCATTACCCATCTCTGTTAGTGTACGAAGAATATTAAAAGGTGGTGACCACATCAACATAGGTTTAGTATCACCTTCAAAGGTATAAGTCTGTCCTAATACCTCAATACCCAGAGATAACTGCTGGATAGGTGGTCTAACTCCCTCTCCCCAGTCCTTCTCTCGTTTCTGGATACCTAAATCTGCTACATATACTAACCGACCTTCATAGTCCCCCTCTGGTAATAAATCTTTTTGTTTTCCTGTTCTATTAATAGCCATTCATCTTTCTCCTTAAGTTATAACTCTTTACCTGCGAGTTGTGTTTAGTATACCACACTTGTTACCTATATGCTAGTGAATTCCTGCATAAGTTTTACCAAATTGTACATCTACATCTAACACTCTGTATAAATTAAACTGATTATTCACTTCTTTTACAGCTAGTTTAAAGTATTTCTTTACTTTCTCTTGCTGTCCTTGCTTAACCTCAGCAATTACCTCATCGTGAAACTGTCCAAGTAACTTGACACCACCCTTCTTTATTTCCTTAACCCACATATCAAATAAGAATGTACCTGTTCCCTGATTGAGGGTGCTGAACCTATCTTTGTCAGCCTTTAAGAAGTACCAAAACTTACTTACTGGGTTATACAACCACATCTTACCCTTCACATTTTTTACTAGAGTCTCCTCTGCAATAGCCTTAACACTCCAGTTACGCTCCCAATAGGCTTTGTGTAACTTTCTAGCTTCTCTCTCACTCATACCTGCTTGCCTTGCAATAGTAGCTGCTCCAGCACCGTAAGTAGAAGCGTAGTTAGCTGTCTTAGCATTGTAACGAATCTTATCTAGCTCTTCTGTCTTATCTCCCTTCTTGTACTGATTGGCTTGTGCTTCTGTCATCATGCCAGACTGTACTGCAATGTCTAGGTGAGGGTCAAATCCATCTCCCATCATTTCTTTTACATACTCTTCATCATACTTCCACATGTAGTGTTGTTTGGTTCTATCCTCAAGACTACACATATCACTACCTACTAATTCATTGGTATCCTTTCTCACTGTTAATAGACTTCTAATCTCTGCACCATACGGCTTACGTAAGCTAGGGATATTAACACAAGTCTTATGTTTAAATCTTAAGGTATTAGTTAATCCTTGTATACCTGCTACTATATAACCTTTCTTAGCTGACTCTAAGAATCCCTTGACAATACCGATACGGTGTCCGAGTACACCTAAGTCTGATAAGCTAGACAACTCTGGGTGGTCTGTAATCATATTCTCAATAGAAGAACATAACATACCACTACTGTTTTTAATTTGAGGAATCTGTCTCTCATCAACGTAGTTATAAGTAGCTGGCTTCCATCCTAAAGTAAACAACCAATCCTTAATCTGCTTAGAACTACTAGCATTAGGTGGTACATTTCTTTGGAATACCTTCACTTCTCCCTCGTAATCAAACCCTAAATTTCTTTCTTCTACTAACTCCTTCCAACGTACACCAACTACGCTTAACTCTCCATCCATCTTGAAGGGTTCTTTTGGTTTAGTTTTCTTAGAATACTTAGGAACTTCTGGCATGACAGATTGTAGAGTGGTCTTAGCTGTGTCCTGCTTCTCTATCATCAAGACTAACAACTCTTCACCTTGTGGTACATCAATCTTCCACTTAACATCCTCTTGCCCTCTAGCACACTCCATCTTGAAGGTTAAGTATTCTACTAGGTCATTGTAATCTCCGTTATATAAGGTATCAAGGTCACTCTTTTGCATCTTCCATAATAGTGTATTGATTCTTACATCTTCCTTACATCTGTTTACATACTCCTCTAAAGATAAGTTTTCCCAATCATCAATCTTAGGTTTGGGGATACTAAAGTCCTCACCCCACACCTCTAACCCATGTCTAACTCTCGTTGGGTATAAGTACCAAGACAGGGCTAGAGTGTCTACTAACTTAGCCTTGATAGTTATATTAAGTAACCTCTCCAGAACAGGTATGTCATAGCGTATGATGTTATGACCAACTAAGGTATCACTAGATTGTAGATTACTTAAGAAATGTCTCATCTCTTGGTAGTTTTTTAAAGCTATCTTTTCTACAACCATACAGTGAATCTTGGTTGGATTCAATCCATCAGTTTCAATATCAAATACATACTCCATGACTAGTACCTTTCTAGTATCGTGGTGTGAACTCGTTAGAGTTATTTTGGAAGTCTAACCAACCTTTACCGTCATCCCCAACTGAGATTTGTGTAAAGATAATTTGATTCTTTCTTGCCCAACATCCATTAGCATACTTACCACTCTCAGAATTACGCACTTCTGCATACCACCAATTAGGTTCGTTGATACATGGGTAAGGTTTTAATACTAACTCAAACCCTTTAGCATACTCTAAGTAAAACTCTTTAGGTTCTGCTTCGGGTAACGCGGCAACATAGTCTGGTAGTTTAACATATGGTTGTG
>LWDU01036464.1_pt1 | contig 12097 bp, 11 predicted proteins | sample 727161 | NCBI WGS metagenome assembly LWDU01 (sample SAMN04566230, study PRJNA314399) | hydrothermal vent metagenome | isolation source: deep sea hydrothermal plume seawater | place: Mexico: Gulf of California, Guaymas Basin | collected 2004-07-11 | reverse complement strand
CCGTCTCAATGGGAACGATCTGTTGCGTGTCGGCCCAGTTGGGAATGATCGCCACACGTTCACTCGGGATGCCGCTCTCCAGCAGAAGTTCTTTCATGTCACTGCTCAGCACAACCATCCTGTTGCTGCGACGGTAGATGTCGAACAGAGATTTTCTGAGCCTGCGAATAGCCCAGTTGTTGCTGACTTTACCGAGAGCAACGGCCACATCCGGATAAATATCCTGCAGGTAGCCCACCATGCTGCACCCGCTGTGACGACGAAATCGGTCGGCAACAAATGGCAGCAGAAAAGGATCCGTCTCAAACACGACCACATCGGGCTGCGGCAGCATTGGAATTTGTTCTCGGCAGGCCCGCACGAACGACAGATAATTAACCGCCTTGCCCAACATGCTTTTCTTTGAGAACGTCGTGTGTTTGACACGGTGAATCGTCACACCATTGCGTTCGTTAATCCTGTCCCAATCACAATCCGTGGAACTGACGTTCGGCTGGCCAGCCAGAACATGAACATCAAATTGTTCAGTGAGGCCCTCGCACAGTGCCGTCAGCAGCTGGCCGGTGGCTTCCGTGTCCGGCCAGTAGGATCGATTGAGAAACAAGAGTCGCGGTCGCGGCTGCATAAAGAGTCCATTCTTTAAGGCAAACGATCAGCAGTCGAAAGAACAAAAAAGGGACAGGCCCAATACTGTTCGGCACGGTTGGTGCAGCTTTTCCCGCTATCGTTCCAGGATTCTATTTCAATCTCCGGATTTACACCTAGCCCTCTTTCTTCTGACTCCTGAACGCCGAACACGAAGCTGTCGTCGCCGGAAAATCCTCCAAAAGGACCTCGATGACCGAAGGCTATCGAAATCTTTGCTGCGAATTTACGCAACCAGGGCGTCGTCAACGCTGAAAACCGGGGTTGACTGAGACGGCGGATCGAAGAGGAATTCCCTTTAACAACGAGGTTGAGAAGTACATCGTTCGTCTTTCAACTGACGAACGTCAAGCATGCAACGATGTGGTTGGACAGCGAAGGGGGACTTCGGAAAAAGTGCGTCGTTCCCGAATTCTGCTGAAGGCCGATGCAGATGGCCCGGCCCCGATCGATGAAAAGACGACCGCAGCCCTCAATTGCAGAACGCAGACCAGCGAGAGCGTACGCTATCGCCCTGTCACCGAGATCTTTGAGAAGGTGCTCGACAGAAAAACGTAATACACCGCCTATGCCGCCGCTGCCTGACGGGAAAGGCAAAGGCAAACTGATTTCGATGCGGTCTGGCAAACCGCCAGCCGGTCACGGAAAGTGGACGCTGCAATTGCTGGCGGACGAGCTGATCACGCTTGAGATTGTCGATCCGATCAGCCACGAGACGGTACGCAGGAACCTCATTTCCTGTTACGCGTCCGGTAGATATGATGACTGTTCCACTCTCTTCAAGGAGAACCTGTTATGGACAACGACAATGTCTTTCAAATGTCTGCCTCGAATATCCGGTTTGGTGCCGGTTGCACTGCGGAGATCGGCATGGATCTGCGGGACATGTCGGCGCAGCGAACGATGGTTCTGCTGGATCCGAATCTGCGCTCGTTGAGCGTCGCTGAGGTTGTCATCGAGTCGCTGAAGGCGCAGCGTCTGGACTTTGTTGTCTTTGACGAAATCTCAGTCGAACCGACGGACGCCAGCTTTCAGCACGCTGCTGCCGTGGCCACAGACGGCGGCTTCGATTCATTCGTTGCGGTCGGCGGCGGCAGCACGATCGACACCGCCAAGGCCGCCAATCTGTATTCCACGTGGCCGGCGGAATTTCTGCACTACGTCAACGCCCCGATTGGAGCAGGTCAGCCCGTTCCCGCACCGCTCAAGCCGTTGATCGCCGTGCCCACCACGGCGGGAACCGGCAGCGAAACGACCGGCGTGGCCATTTTCGACTACGTGGAACAAAAGGCCAAGACGGGGATCGCTCATCGATATCTGAAGCCCACTCTGGGAATTGTTGACTCGGACAACACACGAACACTGCCGGCAGAAGTGGCCGCTTGCAGTGGCCTTGATGTTTTGAGCCATGCCCTGGAATCATTCACGGCAATTCCCTTCGATCAACGTCCGAAGCCGCCGGGACCTCTGCAACGACCCGCGTATCAGGGGGCCAATCCCATCAGCGATCTGTGGTCGCTGCACGCCCTGGAACTAATGGCCGAGTACCTGCCGAGAGCGTTCGCCGACACAACGGACGATGAGGCTCGCAGCAACATGCTGTTAGCCTCAGCAATCGCCGGAATCGGCTTCGGCAACGCTGGCGTGCATCTGCCGCACGGCATGTCTTACCCCGTTGCGGGCATGGTGAAAAACTATCGGCCCCTCGGATTCAATGTCGATCATGCATTAGTGCCCCATGGAATGTCGGTCATTCTGAACACGCCGGCCGTCGTGAAATTTACAGCGCCGGCCTGTCCGGAACGGCACTTGCGTGCGGCCGCCGCTTTGGGAGCGGACGTGGCCGATGTTTCTGCGGAGGCTGCCGGGGATGTTCTGTCGGACCGAGTGATTCACTTCATGAAGCTGATGAACATGCCGAACGGTCTCCAGGACGTGGGTTACACGGCGGACGATATTCCGGCTCTGGTGCAGGGCACTTTGCCGCAACATCGCGTCACAAAACTATCGCCTCGCCCGGCCGACGGAGCGGCCCTGACGACACTTTTTGAGCAGTCGCTGAACATCTGGTAGGCCGACACGTCTGCGTGCCGTCGCAGAATTTGAACGGCAATGGTCCCTCGGCGGATGCTCAATGGATGGGCCAGGACGCCGGTCTCGAAGAACGAATCGCCGCGTTTTGGCGACAGGACCAGATGCTGGCGTTCGGTTTCTAGTCACCGGCCGCAGCTGCGGATAGCATGCCTTTTCGTGGATTGAGCTGCTCGACTTGAACGACCGCCCTGGAAACGACTTTCACACAATGCCTATAAAAACGTTGATCGCCGCCTTTCTTTGTGCGGCACTTGTACTGCCCGGTGTCGCTGACGAGCCCCATGATCAGTCGGCATTGAACGGAGTCCCCGCCTCGATCGTGAACTCCATCAACGCGCGTCGTGAACAGTCGTGGCAGATTGCTCAGAAAATCTGGTCGGCTGCAGAGCCTGGATACCAGGAAACGCTTTCGTCCGCCCTGCTGGCCGATACGCTTGAACGTGCGGGCCTGAACGTCACGCGCGGTGTCGCCGGAATTCCGACAGCCTTTACAGCGGAGTTCGGTGAAGGTTCGCCCGTGATCGGAATTCTGGGAGAATTCGACGCGTTGCCTGGACTGAGCCAGACGGCAGATCCGCAGCGCACGCCACGCGACGACGGCAATAGCTACGGACACGGCTGCGGGCATCACCTGTTTGGAACCGCGTCGGTCTCCGCAACCATTGCCATCGCGGACCAGATCCGGCTGGGGACGTTTGCCGGAAAGGTTCGGTTCTACGGCTGCCCCGCGGAAGAAGGCGGCAGCGCGAAAGTGTTTATGGTCGAAGCCGGACTGTTTAACGATTGTGACGCCGTCCTGCATTGGCATCCGTCAAGCCGAAACGCAGCGGGGGACAAAAGCAGTCTGGCCCGCATGGCGGTCAAGTTTCGTTTTCGGGGCAAAGCGGCTCATGCGGCAGGTGCGCCGGAACAGGGGCGTTCGGCGCTGGATGCGGTGGAACTGACGAACCACGCTGCTCAGCTGCTGCGAGAACACACGCCCGAATACACGCGGATTCATCACGTTATCACGGCTGGCGGAGATGCTCCGAACGTCGTGCCGGCATTCGCTGAAGTTTATTTCTACATTCGTCACCCTGAAGCAAACATTCTGCGACCGCTGTACAGCCGGCTGGAACTCTGCGCGAAGGCCGGAGCGTTGGCCACGGAAACGGAACTGGAGATCGGTTTTGAAGGCGGCATTCGGGAAATCATGCCTAACCAGACTCTTTCCCGCGTCGTTGCCGGCCATCTGCGGGACCTGAACGATCTGACGTACACCGAAGACGATATGAAGTTCGTCGCGAGGATTCGTGAGGCCATTCCGCAACCGAAACCGCTCGAGAGCATTCATGAGGTCGAAGATGTCAGCGGTACGGTCGGAAAGGGGTCCACTGACGTCGGTGACGTGTCCTGGGTCGTTCCGACATCAGGATTCTCAACGGCCTGTTGGGTGCCGGGAACACCTGGGCATTCGTGGCAGGCCGTGGCGTGCGGTGGCAATCGCATTGCCGAACAGGGCATGCATCTGGCCGCCCGGACGTTGGCGCTGGCGGCTTTCGATTTGTTTACAAGTCCGGAGACTTTGCAACAGGCCGCTGCCGAGCTAATAGAACGCCGTGGCGCCGTGGCTTACAGGTCGTTGATGCAGCCGGGGCAAAAACCACCGTTGAACTATCGAAAGCCGAGCAAATAGAGTGAATGCTGTTGGCGGTGATCCGCCAGCCCTTATGGCGTTCGCGGAAGCATCTCGCCGCCGTCAAGCAGACGTCCGGCCGATTCTTCAGCCGCGCTGCGAGTCAGATAGTCGCCGCGTGCCAGCTTCTGGCGAATTTCATTCAGGAGTTGCAGACGTACTTCCGGCTCGTTGTGCATCATCCGTCGCAGGACGTCTACCGATGGTGCGGGATCGGACGAGCGGGCAGGAACGATGGCATCCAGATCCGATAGCGATGTCGGTTGCTCAAACGCGCTCAAACCGTCTTCTGCAGTCGGACGGTAATTCTGACGGAATCTGAAATGCGGACGATGCATGTTGTGACCTGTTCCAGTGCTAAGCCGCCTAGAGGCCGAAGCGATTCCGTGCATTCGGCCAATAAGTGAGTTCGCCGCGTCGCTGCCAATGATGTCTCAGCGATCTGCGGTGCCTATATCATCGAATATGAATTGGCAAACTTGCGTCATAATTTCGCCGCAAAATCAGGGATTGCGTTTCGGGGTTTAGCGATTCTGCGGAAATTATGAGGATGGCAACGAAGATGGCCGTTTTGTTCAGATTGTCCGCAGCTGATTCCACGGCGTCAGATGCTTACAATTCCACGGATTCAAACCGAATCACGTCTTTCCGATGTTTCCGGGCAAAGAATGCGCTCACTGACAGCGTCCGGGAAAGCGAGCGGACTTTTCGAACGGCTTTTCTGATGTCTTCTCGCTGCTCCGTTTCCAGTTGTAGAGCAGACACTCGCAGGCGCTCACTGTAGAAGGCGCAGTTTTCGTGGGCGATCAGGACAACGCGTTCAAGGCCGTGAACATCGACCAGAAAACGCAGTTGTGCAAAAACGCCTTCGTCTTCCCGATACGTCGCGAAATGACCTGCCAGGCACGCGGCGCCGCCGGGCACCGCCAGACGATCGTACTTGGGCAGCTGCAGCGCATTGTGCAACAGATCGTCGAAGTGTTCCCCAAACCGTCCGTCGCTGCAGTACACGGCCGCAGCACGGATTCGATTGGCATCGAATCGTACCGAACTCTCGTAGAACAACGCGTCTTTTTTCTGTTCGTCGTGCATGATTTCCAGGTAGTCTGTCTACAGCGAATTTCGCTGAGTTTTGGCCGCGGTTGACGTTTTTCCAGAGTACAACGGCGGCCCCCTACAAGCCAGAATCGGTGCCGTCAATTGGTAAACCGCTCTAATGAATGGTCCTGCCGTGTTAGCGGACATTCATGCCATCATGTCGGCAAACAGTTTGATCATGAACGCTACGAATGCAGCCGCTGGAACGGCGTACAACAGGCGTAGCAATCGGCGAAAACAGAGCGCATCAATGACAACGTAAATGGACAGGATACCGCACGCACACGTCAGAGCAAGGAGCAGAAGAATCACTTTCGTTGGATCAGGACCGCCGAATACCGGCTGTATGGCCGGTATCTGCCATACGAAGTGTGCCGAAAGGAATCCCAGGCAGAACGCCACGGCCCCCACGGCATGAGCTACCGCGGTCCGCCACGAACTCGCCGTCTTCGTGACGTGGCTACCGGCTTCGGAGGAAGTGAAAGGAATGTACGGATTTTCTGACAACGTGCTATGGCTCCGACGCTGGCATTGCCGACGCCACACCACGATGGGGCGAACGACTCTGGCCGACTGAGAGATTATACCACCAGAGCGTCCACCGGAATGCAGGGAGAACTACGCGGACTGAATCTTCCCTCACGGTGATCATTTTCTCAGCCCCTCACCTCGGGCAAACATGTACGAACAGACTGCTCCGTCATGGTGCTGATGCAGGCCTTTCAATCGCACAACGGAAGGCACTGCCGTCACCGCCCGTGCCGAAGGAATTAACGGTTGAGCTACGGTTGATTGTATTACGCCGCCGCACGTTGCGAAACGTCGAAGGTAACTCCGCTCCGCGGCCGTGCCTTATTGTGCGAAAATCGAATCAAGTCAAGCGTCCTAACGGATCGTGCAATCAGGTAACGCAGCTCGCAGTGCCTCCTTATGTTGTTGGTTTTCCTGGTCAATAAATATGTTTAGAAAGCGAAGATTCTGCAGACCGTATAAATGCACTAATCCGGGGCCCCTGACGCCGTGCAGATCAAGTGTCAGGTGCTCAAGATCGGACAACGGTTTGAAGTGTCGCAGGCCGTCATCAGTCATGCCCCGACCGCTCAGGGATAGCCGTTTGAGCCCCGTAAGTTTGCCAATCGTTGCAAGCGTAGCATCGTCGACGTCCGAACCGTCCATGTGAAGATTCTGCAGTTGAGTGAATGCCGCCAATGTTGGGAAGTCACGATCAACCCGGCGAGAACCATGGAGGCGCAGACTTCGCAGAGTATCCTTGAGGGGCTCCAACGCCTGGAGCGACGTCCATTTTACATCCTCGGCCTCTCCCAAATTGTCAAGTTCCAGACAGTGGAGTGCGGACAGGCTGCCGATATGTCTGAGCGCGGTATCTGTAATGGGCGAATGATTGCGAATGGTCAGTTTATGTAGCTGGGGGATTTCACTCAGATGTGCCAACGCTGCTCCCGCAAGACGATCGGCAAAGATGATCGGCAAAGATGATTTTCAGTTCCGACAGGCTGGGAAGGTCCTTCAAGTATTTGATGCCTTCTCCAGTGAATCGACTCGAAGAGATGATTGTGAGCGTGTCAAGCCTCTCCATGATCGGAATCTGCGCCAAGGCATCGTCCGTGACTGTGTTTCCAATCAGCATTAATGCCCGGAGGCCGTTGAAGTGGCTCAAATTACCGATTTCGTCCGGAGACTTAGGAGCAAAACTGATTCCCTTGACGGTGGTTTCAGCCGAAGTCCATTGATCCAGAGTCGGGGGTGACGGCTGGTCATCAGTTGCAGATAGACTGGGAGGATCCGTAAACCAGACCCAACCACGGTTTCTCTCGATTCGTTCGACGATGCGTTGCGCCTCGCTCACGGCGGGTCGTCGAACTGCATTGTTCGTCGCGACAGTTGTCTGCTGTGCAGGCCGATCGCAAGCAGAACACAACAAGAGGAAGACGGGCAGAAGAAACGCTGGTCGCGGCATTTGCGTTCACCCAACGGGAAGCCTGGCCGACGCCGCCAATTGACGAAGCGAACGACGTCAAACAACGGTAGATTCTACCAATAGGACACCCGTTGAACAGAGGACGAAGGCGATCGCAAAGCGACTCTGCGGATGTTCATTGTTGGGCGTCAATCATGGCGGCGCGTCAATTCGATTTTTTTGTCGCCACGCTGTAACTTGAGCATTTCAGGAAGCGGATCAGGAGCAGCCCACACTTCGTACGGCGGGCCGTTACGCTCAGACCAAACTCAGAGGTATTGCACTTGCTCAGGTCCTGCAACCTGGACTCTGGGTTCTTTACCGTGATGAGGGCCCTTGAGGCGAACGACTAGTTGTTCTGTGCCAGACGCATGATCGGTCTCGGTCCAGACTTCAAAGACTTGATAGTCGCCAGGGTCGGCGTCGTGGGGTACGACATACTCAGCTTTCAAAAGGCCACGTTTGCGTGCGTCGTCCACCGAAGTCGAAGTTTGATAATACTGCTGACACCCGGCCAAAGGGACGAGCGCCAAAGAGATCACAATTGATATGGCAATACGCATGATCGTACAACCTTTGGCATGGCCGACGCCGATCCATACAGGAGCGAGAAACGTCGATCAACTTGATGGCCATGTTACATGACCACAGGTCGAATGAAAACGAAGGCGTGCACGTAGTGCCTTTGCGGCAGATGCTGTGTTGGTCGAGTCTGCGCGGCCCGTGGCTGCATTGGTCTGTTAACGGGCAATTGCAGTTGCCGACTCGATCGCTGCAAGCAGCTCTTGCGGCTGGTCAGTCCCGATTCTGTATCGGCGGTCATTCTTACGTTGTAGAGCCACCCGCCGCGAATTTTCTTGATGCCCCAACCGTTGTACCATCGATTGCGGACGATGCCGGCGGTTTCTATGTCATGAATAACGAAACTCTTTCGGATAAGCCCAATTCCGAACACGAGAGCAATCTCGTTGTGCGAAACGCGGACGGTCAACGAATGAAATAGAGCCAGAGCAATGGCAAGGATCACCGCGGGTATGGCGACCCTGATCGCCGCCTCCGCGCTGTTGCCAGTTGCCAGAATCGCGATAGCTGCGACCCCCAGGGGAAGCACAAATACCCCGATGAGAACGCGGACGAGTGTTCCCGATTGTGTGTGTTCGTATTCGTACAAAGGTGATGGCTCCAGCAAACGAGTCCATAGTACGGCGAACGGGGCGCATCGCCGTCGCCGCTCTTCGCGACAAGTCGTTCTGCCAACGGGAAGTTTGGCCGACGCCGCCCCTCAGCGAAGCGGTTGAATTTGAAGTGGCAGAAATAGTACCAACGTCACCGCCCGCTGCCAAAGAGCAACGGTGTGCCCGAAGAGCCTTTGCGTAACAAAACTTGTTGTGCGGCTTTACGCATCGACCTCAGTGTAGTCAGCACGGAGACTCCACTCACCGTCGCCTAAGAATTGAACCACGCGATCGCACAGTGAAACACCACAGACGTCAAGCAGTGCACGATTACCGGCGTCCAAATAGTTTGCGGCATTAAGAACGTCTGCAATCCTGTTCCGGTAGTCTGACATCAGATTACGAAACAGCATCTGCGACAGATGGTAGCTCAATTCATGGCCCTCGTCGGGCGAGTAAAAAGAATCACCTGACCAGAACAAATGAATGGTGTCGGAATTCCAATAGTCTCGGTGTCTACGCAGCGTTTCGTGGTCCACGAAGAAGTCTGAGCTACCCACCACCAAGTCCTCTATGACCTGAGTGACGCCTTCGTTGAGCCACAGCGGCAGCGGAAGATGGCGAAGCAGCGCGTGGTTTAGTTCATGGGCGATTGTGCGATGGTGTTCTCCCGCATACGCCATACACACGGCGAGATGGCCGTAACCGCGATCGAGAAACATGCCGCTNNNCATCGCCGTTGGAGAGGAGAATGAACTCTTGTGACTCAGTGCGCGAGTAGCCATTCGGCAGAGCCGAGATTAGTTGATCAACCCAATCGTCGGCCAATTGTGTCCACGCGTCGTTCAAGTCAACGTTGGCAACGTTGGCAGAAACCCAGTCCCGGACTACGGACCAGTCGGGCCGAGGAAGGCTGTTGCGAGACTCAAGTGAATTCGGAATGGATGTCAATGAGATTTGCACGCTCAGTTATTTTCCCACCCAATGGGAAGTTTTGCCGATGCCGCCCCGAACGAAGCGATAAACGTCAAACAACCAGATCAATCTACCAACGCCAGCCCGCGCGACCAACCAAAGAAGGCGTGCCGAAGGCCCTTGCGGCAAAACCATGTTAGGGCGCAGGCGGTGCTGGTGGCCTCGCGAATGTAGCCGACAAAGATGCAATGCCCCACCCGAATATAGCGCCGAAAGCGGGCATGACATAGTTGCTGCCATCGCATGGGAGGCAGGTGAAGAACGTAAGAGCAGAAATGGAACCGAGGGCTGCCAATACCACTCGAAACCTGACGTAGCCTGCGGCAGAAGCCATGCCAATTGCGGCGCCGAGTGCGAGAGCGTATGGCAGCAGACCAAACGCTCCACCGCCTTGTACGGAGCCGGGTAAATCTCCCACTTCTCAAGCGTGTATCCTTCTCTGGATTTGGAGCAAAGCTTCTTGGGATCGGGTTGTGGGGGTGCTTCAGGGAAGGCCATCAATTCCAGTAGCTTTACCCGAACGTTCAATCGCCATTCAGCAAATGCTGCCTCAACCCAACTGAAATGGAAGCCTTCCTCTCGGGCACATGGGTTCTCGACGTCACATGCAGCAAGACCGACATCATTGATGCGAACTGGCCTCATATCGACTTCGACTAGGCTGCGTCGGACTCCCGCCGTCCAAGCTGCCGCCCAACACAGCACGTGCCGCAAAGTCTGGCATCCATGCCAGCACGCCTTCTCCTTTCATTCGGCGGGTCGTGCCGTAGAATGGTTGCCTGACTGCTCATCGCTTTCTCGCCCTGTTCCGGGGCGGCGTCGGCAGTGCTAACCGTTGGGCGGACGTTTAGGTGGCCAGAAAAAATCCTACGCTGTCAACCGCTGAAATACTGAAGGCCGTCCGAAGTGCGGATGTAGACGACGTGATTATCTTTGAGCGCGAGACTGCCAAGCAGCGATTGAAACAGGGCGTTCGATACACGGGTCCGCGCTACTCTGGAAGAACGATTGAAGAATGGATGGACCGGGCTGACGCGGGTTTGGCGAGCATTCACGACATACGCAAAGCGTTCTATCGAATCACGCCCAAGGCAAAGGAATGTGTTCCATCATTAATGCGCTGGCTCTCGCATCGTCATAAGCATTTTCGGCACGTCGCGACTCGCACTCTCGGGCTCATCGGACCGGATGCTGCCGATGCCACGGACGAATTGGCGAGACTATTATCGGACGCCGATTCTTTTGTTCGTGGCGAAGCGCTTGCAGCACTTGAAAAAATCGGTGTTCGGAGAACTGAAGTCGCCAAGATCGCTAGTTGTGTAGTCGACAGCGACAAGTTTGTTCAGCGATCGGCGATCGACGCCCTTGCGCAGGTTGGCGTCGCAGCCGCCGAAGCAGTCCCGAAGCTGATGGCCGCACTGGACAACGACCAGCTAATCGGTCATGCCGCAAACGCACTTGCTGCGATCGGTCCCAAGGAGGAGGCGGCAGTACCGGTACTTGCACGCATCCATGCCAACCATGAGTTTGTCGAATATCGTTGTGCCGAGGCGGCCGCTCTGGGATGTATAGGAACTGATGAAGCGATCAAGGCCCTGCAAAACGGGTTGAACGATCGGCGAAAAGAGGTCCGAAAGGCAGCCGCCGACGCTATAAAGGCCGCCCAACAATGAACATCCGCAGAATCTTCTGATCGCCATGGCTCTTCTGTTAGCACCTGCCTTTGCCCAAGTTGCATTTGGAGCGGCTACTGAACGGATTGGCTCTGATAGCAAGAGCAAGTCGTATAAAACAGTTCCGCAACCTGGTTGGGCCGGCGGACTGATTAGACTACCTCGTCACGAATCCCGCGTTTACTCCAGATGGGTCAATGGCAATGAGGCGTTCTACTTCAACTCAGAACCCAACGAAATCACTGACCTGATTACGATGTTTTCAAGAATCCGGCTGCGTGACCATATCGTGGAAGTAAAGCACGGGAAGCCAGAAATCAGGTCGTTCAAGAAAAGCCGGTTCGTCTACAACGTACATCTTAATGTGGAGGGCGGCATTTCGCTGAGTCACAGACGTTCAGCAACAGCAGCCGCGCGGACGTTTGAACCGGTGCTGACAGTGTATGTGGGTGATGCCGATAGCCACGCCTCGCTCGAATCATTTGAGTGGCCCAGGAACCTGATCGTTAGAAATATCATCTCAGATCTTTCTCTCAGTAGCCCGGCTGAACAACCCAAACGCGATGTTTGGTATGCAGCCGTCAACTTTACAAACGGGCATCCCGCAGCTGACTTTGAGCACGGGATGTCAACGACCGTGACTCTCTGGGAAAAAGGCGAGACGTTTGGATTCGATCTTGGTCACGTTAGTCACAAAGGTCAGTTCAAGTCGGCTTTCTCCGAAACAGAAATCGCCCGTTTGAAGAATCGCGATATGTGGCTAACCATGACCGTCGGCAACAAC
>LWDU01040489.1_pt1 | contig 12102 bp, 7 predicted proteins | sample 727161 | NCBI WGS metagenome assembly LWDU01 (sample SAMN04566230, study PRJNA314399) | hydrothermal vent metagenome | isolation source: deep sea hydrothermal plume seawater | place: Mexico: Gulf of California, Guaymas Basin | collected 2004-07-11 | reverse complement strand
TCCAGAGGATATTTGGCTTCGCTGTCTCGGCCGCGGCAATCGACACCATGCCTACCATCGCGGATGCGAGTAGACACCTAAGAATTGCGATGCGATACGTCAACTTCGTACAAACAAGAAAATTCACGGCGTGTTCCTCGTGTGGAAAATTCCCGATAGCATTGTCATATGGTGACGGCGGTGCACGGTGGGGCCTTGTATCTTAATCGACCCCGAATCATGCGGATGACCGAAATCCCAAAACCTCAGCAATTCACAAACATTGGTCAACATAGCCTCGTGCCGACTCAATCGCTCGTTCTGATGAACGACGAATTTGTTGCCGAACAGGCGGAGCACTTTGCACGGCGCGTCGTGAGTCAGGCCGGAGCGGATCGCGAAGCTCAAGTTGCATGGGCGATGCGAATCGCGCTTGGCCGTGGTCCTCCTGACGAGTCGAGAATCACGCAAGCAGTCGTTTTTCTGGAATCCCAACGGCAGAGGATGATCGACGAAGGATCGTCGCCAGACGCTGCCACGGACAAGGCACTAGCCGACTTCTGCCGAGTGTTGATCAACTTATCCGAGTTTGTCTACGTAGACTGAGGACCTAAAACGCAATGTCGCTGATCAACCGCCGGCAACTACTTGCAAGATCCGGAGGCGCTTTTGGCAGTCTGGCGCTGTCTTGGATGCTGGCCAACGACAGGTTGTTGGCTCGGGACAAAGACGACCCGTTTGGTCCTCGCCCCGCTCATTTTGCGCCCAGTGCGAAACAGGTCATTTTCCTGTTCATGTACGGTGGTCCCAGCCATATTGACTTGTTCGATCCCAAACCCGAACTGGACAAATGGCACGGCAAGGAGATCCCTGTCTTCCGCAAAGAAGACGCGTTTATGGGCAAGACAAAGCCGTATGCCATGAAGAGTCCGTTTGCCTTTTCCAAGTGCGGCGAAGCGGGCATCGAAATTTCGGATCAGTATCCACAGCTTGCCAAGCATGCAGATGAGATGTGCGTCATCCGATCGCTGCACTGCGAAAGCAACAACCATGGTCCGGCGTTGTTTCAAATGCAGTCGGGTTCAATCATGTCAGGACATCCGACAATTGGTTCATGGGCGAACTACGGATTGGGAAGTGAATGCGATGAGTTGCCCGGGTTCGTCGTGATGATGGACTATCAAGGCGCCCCGGTTAACGGTGCCATGAACTGGTCGTCCGGGTTTCTGCCTGCCAAGTATCAGGCTGTTCCTTTGCGTTCGACCGGCGAACCAATTGCCTATCTTCGTCCGCCAGCTGGGGTATCGAGCAGTCGCCAACGTGGTCAACTTGATTTGATTGCCAAGTGGAATCAGCAATACGCGGCCGCCAATCCAGATGACGATGAGCTGGAAGATCGTATCGCCGCGTATGAACTCGCGTATCGAATGCAATCGCGTGCGCCAGAAGCCGTCGACTTGTCACAGGAGACAAAACGAGTCCACACGGCGTATGGCTTGGACAACAAGGTTACGGCTCATTTCGGTCGCAATTGTCTACTCGCGCGCCGTCTCGTTGAACGCGGCGTGCGGTTTGTGCAACTTTACAGTGGTGGAAATGAGGGACCGCGGGCTTGGGATGCCCATGATGATTTGGAAACGAACCATCGGCTGCACTGCGCCGAAACCGACCGGCCCATCGCGGCGTTGTTGAGCGACTTGAAACAACGCGGCATGCTCGACGAAACGCTCGTATTATGGGGTGGCGAGTTCGGACGCACACCAACGGCTGAAGGCGGTAAAGGAAGAGATCATCACGCTCGTGGGTTCACCATGTGGATGGCCGGCGGAGGAGTAAAAGGTGGCAAGATCTACGGTGCAACCGACGAGTTTGGATACCACGCCGTTGAGCAGCCAACCTCGGTTCCAGATCTGCACGCCACGATATTGCATTTGCTCGGACTTGACCATGAAAAACTCACCTATCGATTCCAAGGCCGCGACTATCGACTCACTGATGTTAGCGGCAACGTCATTCATGATATCTTGGCGTAATTGGAATAGGACGATGTCGAGCCCTTGTTAGCGCCGCTTGTTCGGTTGAATTTGGTTGAGAATCGTAGTGTCCTTGATCTTCGTGTCGGCGGCCGCCGAAAATACCGACACTGTCGCGTCCGGCTCTTTGGAGTGCGGTGACTTGTCACCGCTTTTGTTTATAGCGGACTGGAAACAGGAAGAGATTTCCCGTTCACCCCATCCAAATGAAAGCTCCGACAAGTCGGAGCACTCCAAAAGGAACGTTTCATTCGCCGATGCAATACAGGTGTTTGTGCCCCCGCAGATACAATCGCTTGCCGACAAAGACGGGATTCGAGCCGATTGATTCTAACTGGTTGTTTTCAATTTCCCGGTATTCGCGTCCTGCGTCGAGCACGATCGTCACGCCTTTGGTGCTGGTCAGATAAATGTAATCGCCGGCTGCTGTGATGCTTGAGTAAAAATTGCCTATATCCAGGCGTTTGCGATAGGCAACATCGCCTGTCTGCGCATCCAGCACTTCAAGAATCCCATTGGTTGTGACTCCATACAACAAACCGTCGTGGACGACGGGTGAAGGTGTACGGCGTCCACGCGAGCTGTTTGTTTGCCAAAGCGATTCCAATTCGGTGGCGTTACCGTCGGTCGGCAATCGAAACGCGGTCGTCTTTCCAGATTGAGCGTAAAGAACTCCATTATCCACAATTGGTGATCCTTCCGACACTTCCAGAGCCTTATCGGTTGTCAGGATCGTGCCGTCGCTTACCCGTACAAAGTTGCCCGATGGTGACACGATCGCGGCAGTGGTACCCAAGCGGACTGCGATGGATGTAGCGTGACGAGCGCGGAGCTCTGTTCGCCAGACAATTTCTCCCGTATCGGCCTCCAGGGCCACCAGGTCGTGGAAATGGACAATCAACCGTCGGTCAATTAACACGGGTGAGCTGCCGTGCCCAAAACCGAGCGTCGTTCCCCCCACGAACTTGATCCATTGCCGCTCGCCGTTCATGTCGTACGCCGCTACGATACCGGATCCGAAGACCGTGTAGACGTACCTGCCGTCGCAAATCGGCGTCGCTGCCGTGTTGCCGCTGCCCCGATTCCCCGGCACGGGATTACTACGTCTGGTTTCACCAACCTCTTTTTCAATTGCGTTCAGTTTGTCTCGCAACTTGCCGTGCTCAGTTTTGGCGTCTGGTTTCGCCTTTCTTAATTCGTTGAACTGTTTCTGAAGCACTTTCTTACGCTCGTTGAGCGAGTTCCAATGGTCGAGCATTTCTTTTGCTCGGTCGGGTCCGATGGATTCACGGGCGGAATTCGCTCGCCGCCACAACACTTTTCCATCGTTCGCGGCAACGCAAAGTAACTCGTCCGGATCCGACACTACAAAAACCTTGTCGCCAAAAACGACGGGGGAGCCGAAACTCTTGCCCGGCATTTCTGTTTTCCAAACGACGTTTTCCTGCTGCGACCATCGTGTAGGCGGAGTAACGTCCGGATACCGCCCACTCGCATCACTCCGCCAACCGACAGGTGATTCGGCAAAAACGGCAGTGGGGTTGCAAAGGATCAGCAGGACGATCAAGGAAAGTCGAGTCATGGATTCTTCTCCGACAATGCCCGCATTTTGACGCCAACTTGTCAGAGTATTATATAAGCGTTCATGGATGCGACGAAAGTGCCGGGAGGATTCGGCCAATCGAAGGACTCACTCGCTTACGCTTCGTCCTTGTATTGCTGGAACAAGCTTCAATCCGCAGCCATTCAGCTCAAGATCTCTTTCACGACCCTCGGCGGCTCGAAGCCAGTGAGCCTCTCTTCCAACCCGCTGCGTTCGAAGAACAGTTTTTGATGATGCAATCCCAACAGGTGCAAGATGGTGGCGTGGAAATCATGGACACTCACAGGATTTCCAACCGCCTTATGGCCAAAGTCGTCCGTCGTGCCGTACGTTGTGCCGCCTTTGATACCGCCGCCAGCCATCCACGACGTGAAGGCCTGCATGTTGTGGTCGCGTCCGGAAAAGCCATCGACGGACTTCTGAGTCGTCGGCGTCCGTCCGAATTCGCCACCCCAAATCACCAGCGTGGAATCGAGTAATCCTCGCTGTTGGAGATCGCGCAGCAAGCCGGCAACCGGTTTGTCGGTGCGCTGACAGGCTCCCCTGTGATTTGCCGCCAGGTCGGCGTGGCTGTCCCAGGGTTGTTCTTCGAGAAAAATCTGCACGAAGCGTACGCCCCGCTCGACCAATCGACGAGCAAGCAAGCAGCGCCGACCGAACGAGTCGGTCCATTTTTCTCCGACACCATACATCGACAGCGTGCGTTGATTCTCGCGTGTCAGATCGAGCGATTCACCAGCCGACATTTGCATTCGCGCCGCTAGGCTGTAGGTCTTGATACGGGCATCGAGTTCCGGATAGTGGGGCCGATCTTTCAGATGGATTTCGTCGAGTTGGTTTAGCAACCCGCGGGCCGATTCCGTTACCGCGGATGGCTGTTCGTATTGCGGCTTCAGATTCAAGATCGGAGAACCGCTGGGCCGAAATCGGGTCCCTTGAAAAATGGGTGGTAGGAATCCGGACGTCCAGTTTCGTGTGCCGTTCTTCGGCGGACCGAGCGGGTCATTCAGCACCACGTACGCTGGCAAGTTCTGGTTTTCAGATCCCAACCCGTACACTGACCACGCACCGAACGTCGGGTAACCCATGAACAGGCGTCCGCTGTGAATCTTGTACAGTGCATTGTCGTGATTCGGATGGTCTGTCCACATCGAGTTGATCAAACAAATTTCATCACACATCTTCGCAGTGTGCGGTAGAACATCGGCCATCCACATTCCAGAATCGCCGTGGCGGGCGAACTTAAACTGACCACCCATCATCACGCCGATCGCCGAGTTGTTCGAGTTGCCGATTTCCTCAACGTTACCCGGATATGGCTTGCCATCCATTCGGTTTAACACCGGTTTCGGATCGAACAGGTCCATCTGACTTGGTCCACCGTTCATGAAGAGGTGGATGACAGAAGTTGCCTTGGCGGCGTGGTGAGGTTGTTTGGGTTGGAGGTTGTACTGCGTCGCCGGTTTCGCGAGTGTTGGTTCCGCCGCGAGAGCCGATGTCCCACCAAAGAAATCATGGCACAGCATGTGCGTCAGCGCGGCTCCCAATATTCCGTCGGAAGTGCGTGCGAAAAAATCGCGTCGTGTGTTTCGTTGCGGTTGATCCTTCATTTCCATCTCTTCGTCGCATTAGTCGATATAAAGGAATGCTGCCGAGTTTAGTATCGTGTGGCAGTACGATTCCAGAGCTGCACTTCGATCCCCTTTCCAAGCCAATTCCATTTCAATCAATATCTCAATTCCTAAACGCAGTTCCCGATCACTCGGCATTCGGCTGAGGGCGAGTTGGCAAACCAGTTCAACACGGGCGCCATGATCGTCGTTATTCGGATCTATTATTAACTCGTCCACACGTGCGGCGAAAGCGATCGCCAGTTCACGAACATGGCGGTTGTTCATCAACATCAACGATTGGGGCGAGACGGTCGACACGTTGCGGGCTATACAGTTCGGCCCCATCTCCGGATAGTCAAAGGTATCCATCATGGTCGGAATTTCCGTGCGGCGGTACTGCAGGTAGATGCTACGCCGCCAACCACCATCAGCCGTGGAGTTGGCGGTGACCATGCCATCGCGATCAACGGAAACGCCATCGGGTGGGCCACCTTGCGTGTCGTCGAGTTTGCCAGAAACAAACAACAGTGAATCCCGTAGCGACTCGGCGTTCATTCGTCGTAGTTGCATGTGAGAAAGGAGCCGGTTCTGCGAATCGACCTGCTGGCGCTCGTCGGTGATCCGGCTCGATTGACGGTACGTACGCGAGTTCATGATCAGGCGGTGCATTTCCTTGATGCTCCAACCGCGGTCGATCAACTCGATCGCCAGCCAGTCGAGCAGTTGCGGATGCGACGGTCGATCACCTTTTACACCAAAATTCTCAAGCGACTTTACGAGACCCGTTCCAAAATGGTGATACCAGATTCGGTTGACAATCATTCTTGCGGTCAGCGGATGGTCCGGCTCGGTTAACCAGCGAGCAAAAGCCAGCCGCCGTCCTGTTTTCCCGGCGAAGGGCGGTGTGGCATTGAACGGCGTGCGGCCGTTGGTGAGAACCGAGGGAACGTCGGGTCCAACGAGACGGCCCGGCTTGTCGTACTCACCCCGTCGTAAGATGTACGTCGGTGACGGTTCGCCTCGATCCCAGAGAGCCCGAATCGCCAGTGGCGGCTCCATTTGTCGGCGAACCTGTAAGATATCGAACTCGATGACTTGAATAGCTCGACGAGCTTCGAGCACCGTCGCCGGCTGTTGAGAGTCGGCTACGACGTCGGCACGCTGCAGCTTTTCGACGAGAATGCGTTGTGGCTGCGTTCGATTGTTGTCGGCGATCGATAATGCTCGCAGCGTCTCGACGCGATCGGCTTCGGATTGGGCTGGGTAATGTTGACGAAGCGTTTCCATCTGCATGGCAGCGACGGCTTGCTTCCAGCGCGATTCGAGTTGCTTCAAATGTTTTGTAAGCGGCGGATTGATTTCGGCGACTCGTCTTCGCCGCTCGGTCGTAGCAACATCCAAAGAACGATTCTTGAATGTCAACCAATCGTGTTCGTCATACGCTCCTTGAAAGATCGCCTTAAAACGGTAGTAGTCGCGATGTGGGATGGGATCGTACTTATGCGAATGACAGCGGGCACATTCTAGAGTCAGTCCCATCACTCCAGAACCGAGCACTTTGATCGCATCGCTGATTACCCCCAAGCGTTCGGGCACAAAGTTCATCGTGCGTGAGCCTGTCTCGTCGATTCCCATTCGCAAGAATCCAGTCGCAACCAGATTCTCAACCATCTCGTCAGTGACGACCTCCGCATTGGCATAATCGAGTAATTCGTCGCCAGCGATCTGCTCTAACAGAAACCGGTCGTAAGGTTTGTCTTCGTTGAAAGCGCGAATCACATAATCTCGATACTTCCAAGCCACTTGCCGGATCGGATCGGCGGAGACGCCGCCTTCCGAATCCGCGTAGCCGGCCACGTCGAGCCAGTAACGGCCCCAACGTTCACCATAATGGGGCGATGCTAGTAGATGGTCGATCATCGCGCGATACCAGTTCGGTTGTTCACTACTCCGCCACTTCTTCCACTCCTCGACCGGTGGTGGCATTCCAACGAGATCGAAGTAGGCGCGACGAATCAGTATGTCGCGGTCAGCTTCAACTGCGAAACTCAAATCGTTGGCAATCAGTTTTTTCCGAATGAAGTCATCGATTGATTGAGCGTCGGTCGCCGCTTTCGGAGGCTGAAATGCCCAGTGGCGCCGCTCATCATCGCTGACAAGAGGATCGGATTCGGAGGTTGCCACATCCATGGTCACGTCACCTTCTGGCGCGCCGGCGGCGATCCAATTGCGAAGGACTTCAACCTCCGTAGAGGACGGGCGTCTGACGAAGAACTTCAACAACAATTCGCGGGGCGGGCACGCTTCGGTTTCGACCCGTTGGATCATCAAGCTGGCATCCGGATCAGCAGCAACAAACGCCGGCCCGCTCTTCCCGCCTTTTTGCATGGCAGCACGAGTGCGAAGATCAAGCTCACCCTCGCGAAGTTGCGGACCATGGCAGGTCACGCAACGCAGGAGCATGATGGGAAGCACATCGTGCTGATTGATCTTCTTCGCCGTCGCCGATGGATTTTCGGACTTCGCACCGGTTTCAATCCAGCGGCGAATTCGAGCAATTTCTTTGCTCGTCAACCGTGGTTCCCCTTCTGGAGGCATGTCGCCACCATCGATCATGATCCATAGTGGACTCTCGTCGACCGACTTCTCAATCGCCGCTTCGCCCGATTCCCCACCGCGATGCAGTCCAGTGATCGAAGAGAGATCGAGATCACCCTTCCGGACCTTGGCACCATGACACTTGCCGCATTTCTTCGCCAAGATCGGTTGGATGTCAGATTCGAAGACCGGCAGTTCGTCGTTGGCATGACTCGCTTGATTCAGCATCGAACTGAGGATGCCGACAAGGAACAAGATCGTCGAACAGTAGGAGTTCATACGACACCGAACAGGGAAAGAACCGGGATGCTCAAGGTAGTCATCCGTCAGTTGTATTATACCCGCTTTGATTCTCGCGATTGATGGTTTGATATAACTCAGCCCGATGGGCCCAGCGGGCTGGGTATTGGTCACCACCTTGGTTGGTCGACCGATCGGTGAACGTCTACGGAGTTTGTCGAAGATTTTTCATTAGTTATTTGTCAATGGTCGTTCGTCATTGAAGGAAGGGGTGGACAGGACAAAGGTGGCGCGGGTGGCTCAGAACATGTAAAGCGGTGACAAGTCACCGCACTCCAAAACTTTGGAGTGATTTTAGGCCTAAATAGTCAGTTTTTTAACCAGAGGCTTGTGTGGTACGGTGAGCCCACCTGTGCCACTGGCTCTGCATGGCCGGTCATTGTAGCATTGGAAATATCGACGTGGTCGTGTTATTCTTGGCTCATCGGATTCTAGCCGCCGGGCCTTTGCGATTCTGCAATGTCCGAAGGGAACTGGGGCTAACACCGCTGTTTTTCCAATGGCTGCGAAGAGACGGACTGAGGCCTCTCCGGCCGCTACCGCGTCCGCAGCCGAGCGGAGGTGTAGCAGATTCCGGGACCCTTAATCCCAATGACCGAATCTACGCGGACGCCGTTCATGGCGCATATTACCAGCAGCAGGCCGAAGAAAGGCCAACAACGATGAGTAGAACCACAAGCGGAATGAGAAATATAGCGATCATGTATGTTAAAGCCGCCTGTTGCCTGATGTCACTACAGCTGGCCTTTGGAGTCGTTGCCACGCCTGCCTCTGCGTCCGCAAAGCCACCCAATATCGTCTTCATCTTTGTTGATGATCAGGGGTATTACGATCTGAGTTGTTATGGCGCGATGGAGGTCGAGACTCCGCGGATCGATGCGATGGCAGAGACGGGGACGCGCTTTACGGACTACTACGCGGCGGCCCCGATTTGCAGTCCCTCACGAGCCGGCTTGTTGACCGGTTGTTACCCGCGCCGAGTAGGCAATGCAACTTGGGTGCACCGCGCAGATTCGCGATCGGGCATTCATCCCGACGAATTGACGATTGCCGAGTTGCTGAAGAACAACGGCTATGCGACCGCTTGCATCGGCAAATGGCACCTCGGCTTTCACGAGGCGTTCCTGCCGCGCAACCAGGGCTTCGATTACTATTTCGGTTTGTTGCATAATCTTGACCCGGTTGAGATCGTTTATTTCGAGGACAAGGGAGGTGTGCCCCTGATGCGTAATGGTGATGTCGTCAAGCGTCCGGTCGATCCCGCCGAACTGACGAAGCTCTACACCGACGAGGCCATCCAATTTATCGAGAAGAACAAGGACGGTCCGTTTTTTCTTTATCTGCCGCATACCATGCTCCACAACCCGCTCGGTGTGAGCGAAGAATTCAAGGGCAGCTCAAAATGGGGTGAATACGGCGACGCGATTCAAGAACTCGATCACAACGTCGGCCGTATCTTCGATTCGCTAAAACGAATAAGCATCGACGACAATACGATTGTGATCTACGCCTCCGACAATGGTCGAGGTCCAGGGCGCACGCCGGAACAGAAGATTCGCGGTCGCAAGCTTTCGACCTACGAGGGTGGCCTGCGCGTGCCGGCGATCGCCTGGGGGCCGGGGGTGGGATTACAGGCGGGCGCGGAATCGTCGGCGGTCGTGCGCGCCATGGACTGGTACCCGACGCTCGCCACGTTTGCGGGGATTAAAATTCCCGAAGGCCGCGTCATTGATGGGCGCGACATTAGCCCGCTCTTGAAGGGTGAGACCAGGATTGTGCCGCCTCCGGGAATGAAGAAATCGCTCAACGCCTCAGTTCCGCTTCGGCGGCGGTGGAACCCGCCTGGCGAATGGGCACACGTGATCAATCGCAACGAATACAACGACGCCTTCTTTTATCACGGCAGCCACGGCGCGCTGGCTGCCGTGCGTTGGCACAACTGGAAACTCAAGTTGAACCCGTCCCTTGAGTTGTATGACCTGGCGAAAGACCCGGGGGAATCCAAGCTGGCCCGCAATCGTGATATCACGCGCAAGCTGCGCGGTATGGCGATTCTGTTCCAGGAGGAAATGCGGCTCGACGCTCGGCCTGCCGGAGAGGCACCGGCGAATCGTCGCGCCGACGGCCGAACAGAGATTTCGCATGCGACATTGGATCGTCTGGACGCAAAGCTTGACGTGACCTACGCGCGGTATGGCAGTCGCACGCTGGAGATGGATATTTATCGGCCAAAGGCAGCGTGGGGTGAATTGCCCGCGGTTGTTTGCATCCACGGAGGCGGTTGGGCGAAGGGCAATCGGACCAGTCACGAAAAAGTCGCTCAGGCGCTTGCAGCGCGGGGGTACGTCGCTGCGACGATTTCGTATCGCTTGAGCGGTGAAGCTCCTTTTCCGGCGGCGATCCACGATTGTAAGGCGGCCGTCAGATTCCTGCGGGCGAACGCCAAGGAATACGGCATCGACACGGCACACATCGGCGCGATCGGGCTTTCCGCTGGCGGACACTTAACAGCTTTGCTCGCCACGTCGGGCGGGGCAAGAGAACTTGAAGGTGAAGGCGGGAACGCAAAATTTAGCAGCGAGATTCAAGCTGCCGTGCCGATGGGCGCGCAGACGGATCTGCAGTCGCAACGCACGCGAGAGATTTCCATGATGGAGAAACGCGGCCAGATCTGGAGGCAGTTTCTCGGCGACGTATCGGCTGGCGTCGCCGCTCCATCACCTCGATAAGAACGACCCACCCTGTTGGTTCATATCGGGAGAAACCGACGATCCCAGCACGCACGCGGATCAATTTCGCCAGCGAATGGAAGAGTTAGGCATCCAAGTCGATCTCACCGTCATCAAGGACGCCCCGCATCCGTTTCTTGGCAAACAAGTTTGGTTCGACGAGATGATCGAAGTGGCGGATGCGTTTTTCGGAAGAACGTTGAAACACCCATAGATTGAATTTCTCTATAACACACTTTCAAGCTGAATGGTCGTTTTTTGCGGCGATGCAAGGCAAATACAGCCGGGGACATAACTCAACAAGGACTTGTTTACTGGAATCCTAATGAACCTACCCTTTCGATTTCTCTTGACGGTTGCGCTACTTTGGGCATCGCTGATTCCGTCGGTCGTCGTTGCAAAGCGGCCGAATGTGTTGTTTATCGTCTGTGACGATCTGAATACGCACGTATCAACATCCGGATATCCGCACATCAGCACGCCGTCGTTTGATGAACTGGCTGCTGCCGGCATGAACTTTCGTCGTGCCTACTGCCAGTATCCAGTTTGTGGGCCATCACGGGCCTCATTCTTGCACGGCCTGTATCCCCAGTCGACCGGTATCCTCAGTAACAAGTTAGACATTCGCGACGTGCGGGCGGGGACGGTGTCGTTGCCGCAGAGTTTTAAGAAAGCCGGCTATTGGACCGGAGCGGTCGGGAAGGTGTTTCACAACACAAAAGTCGATCCAGGTGAGGTCGCCTGGAACAAGATGCTTCGATTTGAAAACGAAGAGATGCCGATGGTGACTCCAATACGGAAAAAGTTCGAAGCCGAGCACGGACCGATCACCGAAGGCAAATCACGCCGTTTGTGGCGCGAGTTTTATCCGACGATCGCCAAGCAGACGAAGGGGCAAAAACCCGGTTGGGGCCCGACAGGCCTGACGGACGCACAACACAAAGACGGAAAGAACACCCGCCAGATCGCCGAATGGTTGGAGAATGAGTCGCACGGGGAGCAACCCTTCTTCATGGCCTGCGGCATCCAGAAACCGCACATACCGTTCATCGCGCCGGACAAGTATTTTGCTATGTATCCGCCGGCGGAACTGCAGTTCACACCGGCCTCGCTGGAGTTCTGGAAGCAGGCCCCGACGATCGCCCGTACGAAACGCTACCAGGGATTCGGTTTCGAATTCGGCGTGGAGAACGATGCGCTTCGTCGGGAATACATGCAGGCCTACCATGCCTGCATTTCCTTCATCG
>LWDU01041150.1_pt1 | contig 12105 bp, 11 predicted proteins | sample 727161 | NCBI WGS metagenome assembly LWDU01 (sample SAMN04566230, study PRJNA314399) | hydrothermal vent metagenome | isolation source: deep sea hydrothermal plume seawater | place: Mexico: Gulf of California, Guaymas Basin | collected 2004-07-11 | reverse complement strand
CCATCTTCTGATATGAGTGATTATGCAGGAGGATCGCATGAGTTTATGATTGGTATTCGTTTTGCGGCTGCAGACGAATCAAAAATAATGAATAGATAATAGTTTAAAATTTGATGTATAAAGAAAAAGCCCTCACTTCTGTGAGGGCTTTTTATGTTGTACAATATTATGAAAAGAACAGTACAACCCAAAACAAGTATTACGACAGGTCAAATATAGAAGCATATTCCAAACTTTATAAGTGCCGGACAAACAAGATGTTAACATATTTTTGTTAATCCAGACTCTTATTCTGCCAGTTTAAAAAGAAATGAAAAAAGGCAGTAAACTATATGGTATTTTAATAAGAAAATGCCGTTCATGTCATGGAGAATATTTTATCACTTCATATGCAGATAATTTAAAAAATATGGAGATAGATAGATTATAGTTGTTAACTATATAAAATAAATTTTATTCCAGAAACTGGTTTTCATCTTGGTCCAATTTCTTTATTTGCTATAAAATGAAAAAGAAATAATGCAAACTGACACATTAATCTGCTATTCCTATATTTGCAACTCATAAACGAAAAGAATGAAGATTGCAATTTTAGGGACAAGAGGAATCCCAAATAATTATGGGGGATTTGAGCAATGTGCGGAGTATTTGTCAGTAGGCTTAGTTGAAAAAGGCCATGAGGTAACTATTTATTCTCCAGTTTTTCATCCATATAAGGGAGGTAATTATAAAGGAGTTAAAATTATACGAAAAGTAAGCCCTCAGCATATTTTTGGCCAATCAGCTTCAAATTTTATTTATGATTATTTATGTTTGAAAGATGCTGTTAAACAGGATTTTGATATTATACTTGAATTAGGATTAATAACCTCATCTCTTTCTATTATTTTTTGCAAAAAAAGAGGTAAAGTTATTGTTACCAATCTTGATGGTTTGGAATGGAAGCGTAAAAAATGGAATAAGATAGTTCAAATAGTAACAAAGACACTTGAAAAATATGGCGTTAAATATTCTGATTATTTAATTGCAGATAATATAGGAATACAGCAGTATATTCATAATGAATATAATAGAGAATCTGAATTTATAGCTTATGGGGCTGTAGCTGTGAAAAAGCCAAGTGTAAGTTGTTTGTCAGACTATGCCCTAAATGCCGATAACTATTTGTTATCTATCGCAAGGTTGGAACCAGAAAATAATTTAGAAATGATGTTTGATGCTTATGTAAAAAGTGGAATTAAGATTCCTTATTTTGTTGTAGGGCAACATCTTACTAGCCATGGTGATTTTCTTAAAGACAAATATAGAGATAAAGGAATTATTTTTTTAGGTGGAATTTTTAATAAAGGTGATCTTGATAATATCAGATATTATTCAAGATGTTATTTGCATGGTCACTCGGTAGGAGGAACTAACCCGGCATTATTAGAAGCTATGGCTGCTCAAACATTCATTTTAGCTCATGATAATCAATTTAATAAGTCAGTTATTAATAATAATGCTTTTTATTTTGATAACGCTAGTAAGTTAGCTGATTTGCTAAAAGATAAAGAGATAATAAAAAACAAAAAGACCTTTATACAAAATAACCTTATACGAATAGATGAAGTATATAGGTGGTCAATTGTTGTAAATAAGTATGAATCTTATTTTAAAAGAATTTTAGATAATAAATAAATCTGAAGCAATTGCATCAGCATAGAGTTTCCCTTTTTTAGTGAGAGTGAAGTGATTATTTTCTTGTTTCACTTTCTCCTGATTTATCCAATTTTGGATTTGTTGCTCAAAATATTGTTGAGTATCTGCACCAAACTGCGTTTCTATGTAATCTAGCTCAACCCCCCAAATAGTACGTAAACCAGTAAAAATATATTCATTGTATTGTTGCTGATTGTTCAGTTGCTCAATTTCAAAATAGGAATCAGTTGTTTTTATTTTTTCAATATACTGCTTGTTTGAGGATATATTCCATTGCCGGCTAGTCCCATTAAATGAATGGGCAGAGGGACCAATGCCAAGATAATGCTGATTTTTCCAATAACCACTATTATGGTTTGAGAAAAATCCTTTTTTCCCAAAGTTTGAAATCTCATAATGAATAAAATCATTTTCAGCAGCCATCTGAACTAAAGTATTAAAATGTTCAATAGTAGTTTCGTCTTTAGCAGGGATTATTTTTTTTGTATCTATAAGATGTTTTAGAGCTGTTTTAGGTTCTATTGTAAGTGCATAGGCTGAACAATGCTGAATTCCAAGATTAAACATCTTTGTTAAGTTTGCTCCCCATTTTTTATTACTTTGATTGGGCAGGCCATAGATTAAATCAATAGTGATATTGTTAAATCCCTGTTTCTTAGCAAGAGCAACACATTGTGTTGCTTGCTTAGCATTATGGGAGCGATTCATAAATTTTAAATCAGCATCATCAAAGGACTGTATGCCAATACTTAATCGGTTAATTCCAATTTCCTTTAATGCGACAAGTTGTTTTTCATCCAAATCATCAGGATTACACTCTAAGGTGATTTCTGCATTTTCATCAATATTAAAAAGACGATATATAGTGCTGATAATACTTTTTATTTCTTGTTTTTTCAGAATAGAAGGGGTGCCGCCACCAAAATAAATAGAGCTAATAGTAGCGTCATTTAAGTAAGATTGACGCATCTCTATTTCTTTTTTAATGCTTTTTAGCATTTCTTCTTTGTCATTTTGTAAAATTCTGAAATGAAAATTACAATAGGAACACTGCTGTTTACAATAGGGAATATGAATATAAATACTTGCCAAAATATTGTTTAAATAATATTTGGCTAATATAAAAAACGATTTACTTTTGCAACTATTAATAATAAGTCTAAATAAAAATAAAGAAATGAAAAAAACAATTGCATGTGTAATGCTAATTGTATTATTTAATGATATAAATGCTCAGAACAGTGCAGAAAAAATTATTGCAGGAAATCCAGGGCTACATATTGGAGGATATGGACAAGTGGATTTTAATTTACCATCAAGAGATGGTACAATTCACAAAAATGGTACTTTGGATGTTCACAGATTAGTAACTTTCTTTGGTTACAATTTTAACGATAAAACTTCATTTGTTTCTGAATTAGAATTTGAACATGTAACTGAAGTTTATGTTGAACAAGCATTTTTAGATTATAAGATAAAAAATAATCTATCAGTAAATGCAGGTTTAATGCTTATCCCAATGGGAATTCAGAACTTGTATCATGAACCAGCTACTTTTAATGGTGTAGAAAGAACAAATGTTGATAATTACATTGTGCCTTCTACTTGGAGAGAGATCGGAATTGGTCTAAGCGGAAGAAGCATGAAGCATTCGGTAAATTACCAAGTGATGTTGGTGAATGGATTCAATGGATACTCAGAGGCAGGAATATTTAATGGGAAAAGTGGTTTAAGAAGCGGTAGACAAAAAGGGGCTGAATCATATATTACTTATCCTGATTTTGCAGGTAGAGTTTCTTTCTATGGTTATCCGGGATTGAACTTAGGTTTATCTGCTTATGTTGGTGATACTGAAACTAAACTTTATGATGGTTTAGATTTAGCAGACGAAATGGCTGTTGCTTCAGCTGACTCTTCAATTGTAGGCATGCAAATGATAGGAGTTGATGCAAGATACACTAAAGGCGCTTTACAATTAAGAGGACAATATATTGTTGCGAACTTATCTAATACCGCTCAATACAATACTTTCACAAGTAAAGATTTAGGAAGTAAGTTAACAGGATATTATGCAGAGGTAGGCTATAATTTATTAGAAAGAAAATCGGATACTGAAGAATTAATTGCTTTCGCAAGATATGAGAACTACAATACTCATGCAGCAGTTGAGGTAATAACAATTAATGATACCTACAATAGAACAGATATTACAATTGGTTTAGGATTTAAAGTAGCGCAAGGGGCTATGTTCAAAGCAGACTATCAAATCAAATCTAATGCTGGAAGTGATAAAAAATCAGGACAATTTAACTTTGGAACTGCTATCTGGTTCTAAATAAAAAACGTTTTTTGTTATGCATTCTAAAAACAATATTTACAAAGCAGCAGCTTTACTGGCAGCTGCTTTGTTATTTTTTTCATTTACTAGCGCTTATGTGTTAAGTGCTAGGGATTGGAAAAAAATTGAAAAAAATGCAAAATCTGTTTTTAATATAGAAGGACTTAATTTTTTTGAAATTAGAAGCACCTCCAACCTTGGAGCTACTTGTTTTTTTAAGATAAATGATTTAGGTTATTTGGCTTTTGATCAGGCGCCTTCCAAATTCCATAAGTTTGAATATTATATTATTTTTAATACAAAAGGTGAGATATTAGAAGTAGAAGTATTGAATTATAATGAAAACTATGGTGCTGAAATTTGTAATAAAAGATGGTTAAAGCAATTTCATCAGATCAATACATCTTCTTTTTTTACATACAATACTACTGTTGATGGAATTTCAGGAGCAACCCTTTCGGTGCAAAGTATCAGCACTCATATTTGGAATGTAACAGAAAAATTAAAGGACTATCTTAAACAAAAATAATTTGGTACTTTTGGTTTCATGACTAAAGATTATTTTTCTCATCTCACTACTGAGGAGCAGTGCATTTTAAAAGATAAAGGCACTGAAGAACCTTTTACAAGTGAGTATAATGAGCACTTTGAAGCAGGAGTTTTTATCTGTCGTGCTTGTGAAAATCCACTTTATGAATCCAATACAAAATTTAATTCAGGTTGTGGCTGGCCCTCTTTTGATGATGAAATTGAAGGGGCAATTAATCGTCATGAAGATTTAAGCAGAGGAACAATAAGAACAGAAATTTGTTGTGCAAATTGTGATGGTCACTTAGGGCATGTTTTTGCCGGAGAACAAATTACTGAGAAAGATACACGCCATTGTGTAAATTCATTAAGTATAAGATTTAAACCCTATTCCCAATTGGAAAAAGCAACTTTTGGAGCAGGATGTTTCTGGTCAGTTGAAAAATTATTTCGCGATACTAAGGGGGTTTATCTTGCACGAGTTGGCTACATGGGAGGCACTACTGATACGCCAACTTATAATCAGGTTTGTAGCGGAACGACTAATCATGCTGAGGTGGTAGACCTTTATTTTGATCCTAAAAAAATAAACTACTCTGAATTGATAACTATATTTTGGAAAAATCATAATCCAACTACCTTTAATAGACAGGGAGTTGATATTGGGACTCAATATCGATCAGTAGTTTTTTATTATAATCAGCAGCAACAAAAACAGGCCGAACAATTAAAGATAGCACAACAGGAAAATTTTGATAATGAGATTGTAACTCAAATAATCCCTTCAGAAAAGTTTTATCGTGCTGAGGAATATCACCAGAATTATCTGAAAAAAAATAAGTTAGGAAGCTGTGGAATTTAGCTTTTTTGGTAAGTGAATACAAAAGGTTGTCCCTACACCTTTTTCTGATTTCATCAAAAAAATACGCCCCGCATGATATTCTTCCACTATTCGTTTTGATAGTGATAGCCCTAAACCCCAACCTCTCTTTTTTGAAGTTACTCCAGGCTTAAAAATGTTTTTAAGAATAGATTTGTCTATCCCTTCTCCATTATCAGTAATATTTAGGATTACTTTGGAAATATCTTCTGTAATTGAAATTGTTATTTCTCCTTTCCCTTTCATTGCATCAGCCGCATTTTTACAAATATTTTCAACTACCCAGTTTAAAAGCACCGTGCTTACAGGAATAATTATTATAGTTTTTTCATGCAAAATATTGAATTGAATTTTTTCAGGTAAGCGAGATTTCAAATAAGTTATAGTATCCATTACCAATTCCACAATATTCTTTTCTTCCAATGTTGGCTTTGAGCCAATCTTAGAAAAACGATCAGTGATTGTTTCCAATCGAGTAATATCCTTTCCCATTTCGAACACTATACTTTCTGTTCCGTCTTTATCTTTCAGCAATTCTACCCAAGCCATAAGTGAAGATAGTGGAGTTGCTATTTGGTGAGCCGTTTCTTTTGCCATTCCAGCCCATACTTTATTTTGTTCCGATTTTCGGCTAGCACTAAATATAAAATAAGCAATAAACATAAATAAACCAATAAACCCTAATTGATAAATTGGATAGTATCTTAATTTTTCGAGAGTGTCTCGACTTTCTTTATACATTTCTTCACTTTGATTCGATAAAGATTGATTATCAAAGGACATTTTCTCAAGATTTTTTTTCATTTCTTTTACTTCTTCAAGAGATTTTGAACCTTTATAATATACTTTTTGTGTGTCAATTATTCCATCTCGATCTTTTGGCAATATGATTAAAATAGGATCATTTTCTATCTTCATAATTCTTAATTGTTCCAAAATATAGACTTCTTTCTTATCAGGACTATTGATGCTATCTGGTATAAGAATGTTCTTTTCCTGCAAAGTATTATGACATTCGTCAACAAAAATCATAGGAATATCTTTTTCCTTTTGGATATATAGAATTGCCGAATCCATCTTTTGTCTTTCCTTATTAGAATAGTCGCTTTCTTTATTTATGTCCCACTCATTTGTAATAATATTCATTGCTCTTGCCCATTTTTCCACTTTTCGGGTTTCACCCTTTTCTTCTTTTAAGATATAAATCTCAATTGATTTCATTGAACTATTTAGAGAATTAGCAGAGTTTTTTAGTGATGCGGCAGACTCACTTAAAGTTTTCGTAGAATCGCTTAAAGAAGAGATTATCCTATTAGTAAAAAATAAAGATGATATTATAGTTATTCCCGTTATTAGTAATAAAAGGTATTTCCAGGCCTGTTTTCGTTTATAAAAATTCATTTTCTTTTATTTTTATCATCATCCCACTCAATAATTACATCCTGCCCTTGCTCTATCTTTTCTGGTTCTTTTATTTGCAGGATATCTTCTTTAATTATTGAGGTGATATTCTCCCCTTCTTTTTTTACTAATTCTTGCACATCTTCAAGAAAGCGTGTGGGGTCAAATGAGATCTTTGGGTCATCAGCATTACCTGTCATTTTGAAATAAACAGTATTAAATATTTTCACATTCTCTTCAATTTCTCCAAATTCAGTTTTCTTAATTTGAGTGTTCTTTTTTCTGAATTTAGTTGCCATTAGTTCAGAAAGTGAAAGTTCAATATCATAATTTAGTTCTTGCTCAAATGTATGTTTTCCTGATATAAAAAGAGATAACGCGGATGATTTAATTTCCATTGTAGGAATATCAATCACTTTATTATCAATTTCAATTGTGTTTTCTAAGGTAGAGAATTTAACTTCTTTCAAATCCTCAAGACTCACATAATCTGATAAACTTTCAAAGGGTTTAAATTGTATCAATTCCCCTTTTTCAATAATCAAATGAGATTTTACTTTTAGCCCTTCTTCTTTAAAAATAAAACCAGGCCCCCAAGTGGCTTTCATTTCTATCTCTGCAGTCCCTATTCCTTTAATGTGTTCTGCTGTTATAAAATCTTGTTTAAAATTATCAAATGCTAAAAAGGCATTTCGGATATTTATTTGATTTAAATTAAATTGAGAAGATAATTTTAATTGGTTATTTGTGTGCTCAACAAATTCGAAATTTCCAGATACTGAGCCATTTAATGTGCTTAGTTGCATATTTTCCCCTGTCAAGGTTAGGTTTTTATAATCAAGGAGTCCGCTTACTTCAGTAGTAATAAAATCATTATAAGTAAAGGTTGCTATAGTTGAATTTAGATTTGCCTTTATCCAATTTGGCAAAACCGTTTCTCTCTCACTCTTTCCCCCTTCTCCATTGATATCTTTAATCGTAAATAATTCCTCAAATTTTATATAGGTTGAATTAAGGTCTCCAATCACATTTATTTCTTCTTCGCCCTTCCATATATAAGCAATTAGATCAGTAATAGTTCCATTAAATTTTAGGTCACTATCGGCAATTGTAAAAGCACTATTTCCCACCTCAATAACATTGTTTCTGAATTTGCATTCGGCTGTTTGTAAATTAAAAGCCAAGGGGAAATTTTTGTATTTAAAAGTAGTATTTTTTAAAGTAGTATTAGAACTGTGCTGTGCATTTATAAAATAATCCTTGAATCTACCATCAAATGAAATGTGTCCAGAATATTGAGTATTTGCCTTTAACCTTCCCTGTAAATTAAAAAATGGGGAATCTTTAAAATAGTGATTGATTTCAGCTAAATCCCAACTTGACGAAAGGTTAGCAGTTAGATAATATTTAGTTAAGTTTTCAATTATAAAATCTCCCTTAATAGATCCGTTTTCAGTTTTAGCATCAAACTGACTAATCTCAATTTTAGTAGTAATAAGATTTCTGTTTTCTCCATTGGTTATTTCCCCATGAAGATTCATATCTTTTAGGATAAATGGATGACTGTTTAAGATAAAATTACCATTCTCAATATGGCAATTCATATTTAATATAGGGTCGCTTGCCTTACTTATTAAGCCATTGATATTCCCATTACAAGTCAATTTTCCATTGGCCTGAAAAGAGCTATAAATAGCTTTAAGATGTTCGGGAGTATGGTTGATAACAGCCGCTAATTCCTGTGTGTTACAAGAGAAATTTAGATCAAGTGTGTTTCCATAAAATACTCCTCCGGATAATTCCGCTTCTACTTCTTCAATATTGATTATTGATCCTTGTTGAATAAAAATACTATCTTTTTTAAAAGAAAGTATTGTGTGTAATTGCACATTCTTTTTATAGAGATAATCTAGTTTATTCACCTCTAATTGTTTCGAAAATAACTTTGCATTTATGGATAAGTTATTTTCTTTAAATACGAGCAAAGCTTTTGATGTGTGCCAATCCGCATCAATACTACTTGTTTGGTATGTCACTGAAGTATTTAGCAGTAGAATTTGATTTAAGGCCATTTGATTTTTATTTTCTTCAGAGGTTTTAAAAATTGCAAAGTTAGGTTTGTTTTCAGCATCATATTTTATGTTTATTGTCCCATCAGAAACAATCACCTTTTTAATGTCAATTGTATTTAAAATAATGTCAAAAATACTCAGTTCAATGTATGTTGTTTTGGCATAAAACAAGGTATCATTATCAAAGCCTTCTTTTTCAAAAGCAAGTAAATCAGTTATTTTTACGGTTGCGGATGGGAATTTTTCATATAAACTAAAAGAAACATCCTCAAGTTGTAATTCGGAGGTTATTTGCTGCTGAATTTTAGTAACCACTTTTCTCTCTACTTTTTCACTAAAAAAAAAGGTGATAACAACCCCTGAAATTAATAAGAGCAAACTAATTCCAAGCAGGATTTGAAAAATACGTTTAAACACTTGTTTCATTAAGCTGATAAAAATACGATAATCAAAACAATAACGAAAGACTTTTGTTTATGGTATAAATTACAGCCTCCTCAGTATATTAATTTCATCTTGGGTAAGATGTCTATAATGTTTTCTTGGTAAATCTTTCTTGGTTAATCCACCTAAAAATACACGATCTAATTTAATGATACGGTAGTTTAGTTTTTCAAAGATTTGTTTTACTAATTTGATTCCACCATTGCTATTCTCAATTCCAATTTCATTTTTATCTTTTCCATTAATATAAGATATTAAATCTAGTTTTATGGTTCTTCCATTTAAAAAGACGCCTTCTCTAATATTTTCCAGATGAATTTGACTTAAATTTTTATCTAAAGTTATTTGATAAATTTCTTTAATATTTTTTTTGAACCCTCCTAGTTTCTTAGCTAAATCTGTATCATTTGTAAAAATCAATAAGCCAGTTTCTGTTTTATTGAGCTTATCAACAGGAAAAATTCTTTCTTTGCAAGCTCGGTTTATCAATTGCATTACTGATGTTGTGCTTGTTGTGCTATCAATTCTTCCCGAATAATTTTTGGGTTTATTAAGCAAAACATATTTTGGCGTTTCCGATTTTAATCTTTGTCCATTGAATTTCACTTCATCAGTTGGACTAACTCGATAGCCCATTTCGGTAATCCCAACACCATTAACGGTAACCACTCCTGCTTCAATAAATTTATCTGCCTCTCTTCTACTACAAATTCCTCCATTAGCAATAAATTTATTCAATCTCATTTTACCATCATCAACAGATTTCTTTTCATTCTGTCTTGTGCGAAATGATGATTTTATTTTTGGATTTTTACTAGAATCTATTCTTGGCTTAACTCCTCTTTTCATCTTGAAAATTTTTGCAAAGATACTTAAAAAGCATCTGGGAAATATTCAATTTGGGTTTCATCTTTTGCAATGACAATACTTATTACATCAAACCTGATTTCTTTCTGAGATGGGGATTGCTTCAAATACCCCTCAACAGCATCTTTATAAAGGGCTATTTTCTTGTTATCAATAGCTTCTTCTGGTTTACCGAATTTTTTACTGCCCCTGGTTTTTACTTCAATAAATACTAAAAAGTCATCTTTTTGAGCAATTATATCCACTTCAGCTTTTTGGTAGCGCCAATTGGTTTTAAGAATACGAAAGCCTTCTTTTTGTAAAAACATAAAGGCAATTAGCTCCCCTTCTTTGCCTAGTTGATTGTGCTTTGCCAAATTACTTCAGAATCATTTTCTTTTCTACACTTCCATCATCATATATATAAAATAATGTAGCATTGGTAGTGGCACTTGCATTTCTGCCAAGCATATCGGTAATACGAATAAGTTGCTTAGTGGTTATGTTTTCTTCTGAAATTGCAGTAGGAGTATTACAGGGCAGTAAAGGGTATAGAAAATCTTTTGTAAAATCAAGTGCTTGCAAAAATAAAGGGTTACTATTTCCTGATGCAAACCAAGTATGTCCCTCTCCTGGAAATGTTAATTTATCATTGAGCACTCCCGCTAAATCAGCTTGAGGATGCATTTCTCCAGAACCACATAAAGTTAGGACACTTGGATTCCCTAACCCTGGTCCACAATTATAATTTACAGTTTGATCAGCATCTCCTTGGCAACTTACTAGAGGTTCGTCATTTGCATTAATCCAACTTAAGGTATTAATCCCTCCAGCAAAGCTAATTACTCCACTAACCTCTGAACTATAACCAATATTTCCAGCATCTCCTTCAAGCCCACCTAAACTAGTTGCTACAGCCTGAATGTCTAATGGTGTTGTTGGTAGGTCGCTAATATTATCAATATATGCTAAATGAACTGCTGTAACTCCACCTGCCGAAGTCCCTCCAGCAAAGATGGTGTTAGGGTCAATTCCGTAAGTATCGCCATTTGCAAAATCTTTTCTAAAATAACGAATAGCCGCTTTAATATCTACTGTTGCTTTTAACACTTCTTCATATTGCTCATCATGATTTGCTAAAAAACTTCCAATATTTATAAGGGAAACTAAACGATAATTAACAGAAGCAGTAACATATCCTTTTTTAGCAAAAGTTTCACAAAAATCTTGACAGTCTACATTTGCTTTGTCGCCACCATAAAAAGATCCGCCATGTATAAATAGGATAAGCGGACGATTAATTTCAGCATCACCATCAGGGGTATAGATATCCATTTCATGCGCATTGTCAGTATATACATCAGAATAATTTACTTCAGTAACGGTAACAGAGCTAAATATTTCAGTTTGATATCTGCCATTACACTGAGCATAAGTTATTGCACTAAATAATATTAGGACAAGGAGTGTAGTAATTTTTTTCATTGTATTTTGTTTTTTAGATTGTAAATATACATTTTATTATGCATGCTGTAATTTCTCCAGCTGTTCTTCAATTTTTTCATCTTCAATTTTATTGAATAAATGGATAGCAGGGTTTATTTTATGATGATCACTTATAATTTTCCCTCCAGCATCACTCCAACTGATATTATTTATTGCTAATATCTCTTTTAGCTTATTAGATGAAAATGGCATAAACGGTTCTGATAAAATTGCTAATGATGCTGCAATTTGCATAGCGATATTGAGGATTGTTTCTGTTTTTTTTTCATCTGTATTTTTCAATTTCCAAGGCTCAGTATCGGCTAAGTATTTATTCCCTAATCGTGCTAGATTCATGAATTCTCCAAGCGCTTCCCGAAAACGGTATTTTTCAATTGAAGCTCCAATCTTCT
>LWDU01044785.1_pt1 | contig 12108 bp, 10 predicted proteins | sample 727161 | NCBI WGS metagenome assembly LWDU01 (sample SAMN04566230, study PRJNA314399) | hydrothermal vent metagenome | isolation source: deep sea hydrothermal plume seawater | place: Mexico: Gulf of California, Guaymas Basin | collected 2004-07-11 | reverse complement strand
ATGCTTCCAGCTTCTCCCCACGGCCTATTCCTAGTGCGCAAGGCGAAGTAAGAAAAAAAGAGACATCCGAGCCCAATTCAGCGGCCAGTTTAGCTAACTTCTCTCGCTCAATATTTAAACTCCACAAACGATTCAAACCCATAAGTACTCCGGCGGCATTACCGCTGCCACCACCAAGCCCAGCCCCAAATGGAATATTTTTTTTTAAACGAATACTGACCCCTTTACCTTCAACTTGATAGTTCTTCCTCAATAGAAGGGCTGCTTTGTAAACAAGATTGGTCTCATCTGTAGGTACTCCTGGTGCGTCACACTCTAATTTAATCCCCGAAGGTAAAAGTTCTAACTCTAGTTCATCATACAAAGATACCATTTGAAAAATAGTTTCCAATTCATGAAAACCGTCTTCTCTTTTTCCGTGAATATGAAGACCTAAGTTAATTTTAGCGGGAGTTTTAAATTTTATTTTCATTCTTTAACACGTCACCAATTACTCTTTAATTCATCAATCCCGACGCTAACTCAAATGCATCGAAAGGAATACCTTGGTTGATAATCACATCGGAATATTTTACTACAATCGATTGTTTTTTTGACTTAACCTTGACTACAACCTTGTGAGCGAAGTCCAACTTATCAACCTTCCTGTAGTCGTCCCAATATACTCTGTAAATTTCCTGAGCACGTTGAATCACGGTTAATGATATTGGCAATAACGTATAAGCATCTATTTCAATATCTACCCGTTCTCCTGTTTTCTGGTTAATTGTTTCAATTTTTAAAACTGTCTGGTCGCTGTTCCATTCTGCGACTTTTGTCTGCAAATGAGAAAGATGCGGTATCCCTCCTAAAAACACACTGATGTAATCTCCAAAGTCTATATAAACCCCAAAAATTCGCCGCATAGTTTCCCCAACCTCTTCCCCAGAGATGACTCGATTTTTTATCGGGTCATACATTAAAGTTTTTTCACCGTCATAAATCAATACACCTAAAACCTGACGGAAGACGCTGTAGGTATCCACCCGCATTGCCTCATTTCCTTTAACAAGCAATGTCTGGCTAAATGATTGATTAAAGTTTTTTCCAGAAATCTCGAGTTTAGAAAATAAAGAGGAAAGAGACTTTATTTCTGGCTTCGCTACTTCTAATAAGGGTAAAGCCTTGGGATGGCAGGAAACAATTGAAACAACCAAGTACCCTATTACATAAAAACGGGGGAAGAGAATTGCCATAGTCTGGACCAGAATATTAAGGCGAGGTCTAAGCTTATTGATCGTATTAATAATTTAGAAAATTTTTCACCTTTTGAATCTTTTCTTTCAGCTCTTTAGGATCAGGCAACTCGTTATCGACATCATCCTTTTTCTCTAAAGTTAGAAAAAGGCTTGTTTCCCAAGCTTTACTAGCTTCAATATAATTCATCAATGAAAAATGGATATCTCCCAAATGGCTATATAAAACTGGGTCAGGGGCCGTATAAACCATCGCCTTTTTAAGTTCTCTAAGGGCTTTTCCCGATTCCCCTTTCTTGAAATAAATCCAGCTCAGGCTATCAAGAAAAAAACCATTTTTAGGTTGTATAGAAAGTGCCTTATTCAAATGACTCAGAGCCTTATCTAGTGATTTCCCTTCCATGGCATAAATATACCCCAAAAAATTGTGTGCATTGGAATGCATGGGATTAAGCTCGATAGAGTACTTTATATTTTTTATAGCTCGCTCAAATTCACCTGTCCGCTGCAGGAGAGCTCCTAACTCGAAATAATAAGAATCTTTATCTTTGTTTATCGCAATTGCTTTTTGCATTGAATCAATGGCTTTATCCAATTGATCAACTTCAATAAATGCAATTGCTAAGGAGCGATCTTCCTCGATTAATTGAACGGTTTTTTTAGGCTGCTTATTCATACTATGCAACCGCGCTAAGTAAATCATTAAATGCGTGGACCGAGGCTCTGTTTTCATCAAAGTATTTATTTCTTGAATGGCTAAATCTACGCGCCCAAGAACTTCATAAATACGCCCAAGTACCATCGAAATTTTATTATTTTGTTTTCTCCCCTTAAGCAACTGGAACTCATCAAGTGCTTTCAAATAAATACCCTGCTCATAATAAACAGTTCCTATTTTCATATGAACTTCGGGAGCACCTAAAACTTCTTTTGCAGTTGTGAGGTATTTAATCGAGGCTACATTTATTGGTAAATCCGTATCTTTCATAGCAGTCATGCGCTTCTTAATTTTCTCATTAAAAGGGTCTAACTTTAAAAAAATTTTGTATTGCTTTTTAGCCTCATCGGGCTTCCCCTGAGCCTCCAAAACCCAAGCCAGAAATTCTCGAGCATGCAAAAGGTTAGGGCGTAATTCCAAAGTTTGATTTAAAAATCCTTTCGCATCTTCTAATTTTCCTGCAACAATTTTAATCCTCGCAAGATAGAAATGCCCTAAGGGATTGTTTGGTTCTACTTGAAGTAACTTCTTATACATCTCTTCTGCAAGATTATATTGTTGACGAATTTCATAAATTGCTCCGATCAGAAGAAGGGCCCTTGCTGAACCCAAATTGGTCTGAGTTACGCGTTGATAATGACCTAGAGCTTTTTCATATTCGAGTCGCCTGCTAAGAATATCTCCAATCATCATATTCAATTCGGGATTATCAGGAAAATGACTTAAAGACTTCTCGAGTGTTCTATAGGCATTCTCTATTTTCCCTGCCCGAATAAGGTTAATGGCTAACTGAAGATAAAACTCATAATCACCCGGGGCAAACTGAACAACCTTGCTAAAGTTGTCTGAAGCCTCTTCAAACTTATGTCCTCGAACCCCCTGCAAAGCCATTAAATAATGGTAGTAAGCTCGGGGATCTCTAATATTCTCTCTGTCTTTTCCCTTAGATACATTCTTAAAAGCCTGAACTGCATACGAATTAGACAAATCAATATTCTGGGAAACTAGGTCTCTTGAATAGGTGGTACAATTGGAGATGAAAATCAATATCGCAACTGGCAAAACTATTTTTAACTTAAAACTGATACGGTCAAGGATAGTCTGCATACTCTCATCCTTGACTACTGTTTCTGGTATTTCTGCTTTATTTCCCATTAATGAATACTGTTTTTTCTTTTCATAAGGATTTTTTATACTAACGTCTAGAATAAGCCCTTCTTGAAAAACAATCCTGTTCACTAAAACCGAACCTGCGCGATCATTAATCATATGGATAGTTTTTTCACGTAATGACTCCAAACACGAAAACCATGCTCCATCTGACACTGTGACAAACAAGCTTTTACTGGATAATTTGTTTACCCGTGTGACTTGCGCCAAGTCCTTACCTAATATAATCTTCCACTGAAAGTCTAACCAAGATAAGGCTTGGGAGCCGTCAGAATCGACCTTAACGATTGACTCCCCAAGAACGGAGCCTATAGTTTTCCAACTTCTATACATTTGTTTACGCATCAGATCTACGCCCGAAAAATTTCCTTGGATATCTGATTTATTTTAGCTATGTTATTTGGCAATATAAAGATATTTTTTTGAGATGTATTACATCTCTAGATTCATTCCCGTTAACAAGGCCACCTAAAGAAATTGTCCTTAAAAATGAAAGGGCTAGCCTAAATATCACTTAACTAAAAGGCTTCAAGTCTCCATGTTTTTTCAAATCATGCGATCAAATATTTTTCTGATAGTTCTTGGTTTATTGAGCTTGATCCTCTATCTAGGGTTAACAGACCTTTCTAAAGATTTCAACTGGGGTGAAGGTTACTCCAAACGTCCTATTATTGAGTATCTTGTCATCTATTTTTCTTTATTTTTTCTTTACACGCTGGCATGTTTTTCTGTTTTTAAATCCAACTGTTCTAAAAAATATTTCTGGACCCTTATCGCTTTTGGATTATTATTTCGTTTTACAATGCTTCCCTCCCAACAGATTCAAGAAGATGACGTATACCGCTATCTTTGGGATGGTAAGGTGTTTGCTCATGGAATAAATCCCTTTAAATTTTCCCCAGAAGAAATCAATCAATACAAATCTTTAAAAATACAAGACCCAGTATATTTTCACTCACATTACGGGGAAAACGATCAAAGTGAGCTAGCTTTTCTAAATGACTTGAAATGGGAAAGTGACATTGCTCTTAAGTATATGGAGCGAATTAACCACCCAGAGGTTCCCACTATCTATCCACCTTTAGCCCAATATGTGTTTCGTTTCTCGCAACAAATAAACTCAGACAGTCTTTTAACCTTGCGAATAATATTTATGGCATTTGATTTAATGGGAATGGTTTTCATTATACTTTCGTTAAGGGCCTTAAACCTCAACCAAAATTTTAGTCTAGTTTATTTTTGGTCACCACTAATGATCAAGGAAACTTACAATTCAACTCATCTGGATATAATCGGCATATCGTGTCTTTGTGTGTCCATATATTTTCTTATACGAAAACGTATGGTGGGATCCATTTTTTTCCTAGCATTGAGTGTTCTTGGAAAATTTTATTCTGCAGTTCTTCTTCCTTTTTACCTTCAAAGATCATGGTTTCTTGGACAAGAAAATAAACAACGTGGCACAACAACACTAACTCTTCACTTAATTTTATTTAGCACTGTTATTATAATTTTTTATCTACCGTTTTTTAATATAGAGGGAAGGCTATTTGAAGGTTTAAAAACGTATAGTGTTTTTTGGCAAAGCAACGACAGCTTGTTTGCAATCTTGCTATACTTTTTTAAAAGTATTTTAAAGCTAGGAGTGGACACGGAAATCCCAATCTTTGGGAATAGCATGATATTTGCCAAAAGTATCATGGCTTTGATCATTTTAGGAACGGTAGTCTATTTAATTATAAAACAGGATTTTAAAAAAGACTCTTCAGACATATGGGTAAGAAATATTTTCATAATCATTGTATTAGTATTCCTTATAAGCCCTGTTCAAAACCCATGGTATCTATGTTGGACCGTACCCTTTTTATGCATTTTTCATTCAAAGTCGTTGATATTTCTAACTGGGTTAATCGGATTATACTACCTCGACTTTTATCTAGACTATCAGGATATCACCCAATACTCAGTTCTCATCCCATGGCTAGAGTACACTCCATTTTATATCTATTTACTTTGGGAGCTTATTAAATTAAAAAAGACTTCAAAGACTATAAAGTAATAAGAGTTCAAAAGTGGTGTCGGCTCAAAAGTGTTCATAACGCTTACCCCCAGAAAAGCCACTTAATCAAAACCAAAATTATTTTTCAGTGCAACTCTTGAAAAGAATTCACTGTAGTAAGGCCATTTTTTTTATGTTTTTGATTACGATCTACAAGTATTGCTTCTATTCCTACGCTGTTGGCACCCTGAATATCTGCACGAAGATCGTCACCAATATGACAAGCTTCCGTAGAATCAACTCCACTTTTTCTAATGGCCTCAATAAAAATCTTTTTATCGGGTTTGGCTGAGCCTACTTCAGCAGAAGCTAAAATAAAATCAAAATATTGCGCAAGACCAGTGCTTTCTAAAATTGTATGGAGACGGGAATCAAAGTTAGAAACAACTCCCAATGTGACACCACGGTTTTTTAATTTATTTAAAATGCCTGAGCTAATAACATCGTCAAAAACATGCCAGTGGTCTTTGCGTGAAAATGCCTCATAAATAATTTCAAAGTAATCTTCAAAATTTTCAAGACCACCATAGTGTTCAAAAACCTGATAAACGAGTCTCTTCCAAAAACTTCTTTCTGCTTCCTTACCGCTACTATTACCTAAAGACTCCATTCCTCCTAAATCAGTCCATTCTCTTTGAAAAAGCTGATTTAATTCTTTCGCTGATCCCTTAAACCCAAAGCTCCTTGCATAGGTTGCATAAACATCCCCCACAGAAGGTTCAACTCGAAGAAGCGTTCCACCTACATCAAAAAAAACTGCCTTATATTTAGATAACACCTGTAACTCCAACGAAAAAAATAAATGGTTGCAACTCAAAATTTTTATTTAACCAAGTTTTTGATCAAAAACGATCTCTATATTTTATAAAGATCGACAGTGCTTGTTCATAGTCATCCTGAGTATCGATTTCAAAGCAACCAGGACCTTGATTAATCGACCAAACGCTAAGGTCTACAAACTTGGCAAAGTCAGTAAATGGAATCTCCCATAGAATCTCAACATACTTAGATTCAAATTTCTTATAATGGTCGATAAATTTTTTACTATTATCGGATGAAAGTTTAAAAAAACCAATAGCCTCTCCACCGAAAACAAAGTTAGCTTTCTCATCAAGCGTCAGGTCTCTTTTGGTAATAAACATTTCTATTTTGCCATCGGGTCGAAGCAAAGCTTTACTTGATTCTGTATCATCTATATCTGACGAAATTAATGCGAACGACGTTCGTTCTGAATTTGTTACATACTTGCAAAACTCGGACTTCGGATAAAGCACATCTCCATCAAGAATAACAACATCTTCACTGCAATAACGCAAACCCATGATCATAGATAAAGTGTTCCCGGTGGTACGATACAAATCATTATCTACAAACTCGCATTCAAGCGCTAGATTAAGGTCCTTAACATATTGCTTTACATATTTTTTATTGTGGCCAACCACTAGGTAAACGCAACTTATGCCTAGGGATTCTAAGCAGGCAAGATGCCTTGAAAGCAAAGTCTCGTTATCAAAAGGAAGAAGGCTTTTGTGGGGAATATCGTCGCGACCTAGGCGGGATCCATATCCAGCGAGAAGGATAACTGCTTGCATTAGGCCATAAATAGAAACGAAAGGTAAGTAATAAAAACTTTTGCTACTTGCTATACGCCCAAAAATGCGACATCGGTTCTTTGGAACAGAATCGTCGGTATTTCAGAAGTGTATCCAATCCGTCTGCTGTTCTTTCGACATTAGTAGGCTCTTCCTTAAAGTCACCCCAGCCAAGTGCGTTTTTTTCATCCAAGAGCCAACGGACTCCTTTTTTGATGACAGAAGAGTATTTTTCTTTTTGATTAAATGTATCCGCTACCAAGATTAAATTGCGGCAGGCATCCATTGTGTGATCCATGTTTTCGCCATCCCACGACCCATTTTTTGCTTGTTCGTCAACTAAGCTATTAGCTGCCTCAAGACATATTTTTTGGGCATCTTCTACCCCATCCATAAAATATGCTGGGATCAAGGTGTATTGCATAAGATGTGCGGTTGTTTCGATCCCCGCAGGCTGAAATGTATCATCCTTCCATAAACCGGAACCACGCTGCCAATTCATAATGAAATCATATCCTCGTTTACGCGCTTTGTTGATCCGGTCGTCATTCTTTTGATCGTGAGTAACCTGATAAACTGTAAGAAATACTGTCACCGAACAAGTGGTATCTAAGTGTGACCACTCCACGTCCGCCCAATGTCCATCTTCTTCCTGACTAGATAAAACATACTCCAAGGCACGTTGAATTGATCCTTCAATGTTCGGGTTGTTTAAAATAAGGTTCCCGCGGCAGAGCTTCAAACCAACAAAGGTTGTTATCCATATAGAGGTTTTGTCTTCATGTGACATCTTAGACCATCCACCATCAGAATTTTGTACTTTTGTACATTCGGCAAAGTCTTCAGCGTGTTCGGATGTATTACCAATATGTAAAATACATCGCAGAACATGTTCTAAAATTTCCATATCCTGTTCACCGCGTAGAAGGCTCCAATGGTCAACCTCAGACAGTAAATAACTCCACTCACTTTCAATAACCTGCTCTAATTCAATTTGATCAATTGCGCCCATAAAAACTACAACTCGCTATTTTTATATTGTGAAAGAAAAAGAAAGAGTAAATTATAATAAACTTTGCAATCTATTTTAGTTCCGTTTTTAGATCTGACTGCGAACTAGAAAACAATGAATCTTGATTGTTTATTTTTTCAGTCTGCACCTTTTTTTCAATCCAAAGCCTAGCTTCATCAGAATTCCCAAGACTGCGTGGATATTTTTTTAGAAATTCCTGATATTGCTCCATCGAGCTTGACCTTTTAACTTGTTCAAAAATATAATCTTCCAAAGACTCTATCTGCCTCTCAAAAGCTTCCTGTTCTTCAGCAGAAGACAATTCAATAATTCTTCTAAGGTTCATTATTGCCTCATCAAATTCCCTGTTTTCTTCAAATATAGCGGACTGAACTTTTAGTGCTCGTACCAAGTTCTTTTTAGTTTGAACTTCATCCGGGCTCAGCTTAAGCCCCTGTTCAGAGTAGTAAATAGCCTGCACAATCTCGTCATTGGCATAATAAAGTAAACCCAGATTATTTCTAGCTGTGAAAGAGTTTGGGTTTCTTTTTAAAAACTTACTCCACAGCAAAATGGCAGAATCGATTTGCCCCTTACTCTGATGTAATGCAGCTCTTGTGAATAATTCTCGGTCAATGGTTGACAGAGACTGAGACGGAATAGCTGCGAATTGACTCGGAGCTTTCGTACAACCGAAACTAATATAATTCAATATTATAAAACCAATGACCCCAGACTTAAACAATTTCATGGACGAACTATACCAAAAATATTTTTAAGATCAATATACCTTGACATGTTTTTAATTTCCGTTAATCTGCTAAAAAGGTAAAAAAGTAGTTCGCTAGGGGTGATTTTCTGAGAGTCTCTTAATTTTAAAAGGGCAACCCTTTGAACCTGATCTGGCTAATATAGCTGCAATCACTTGCTTGGTTGTGGCTTTTTTTTTCGCACTTCCTTCACTTTAACCTCCGCGTAACTGTTGTTTGAAATCTTGATCGATCTATTTTATTTTTATTGAGCCAGGGTTTTTTGGATGGTACTTAAGATAAACGGGAAAGAAAAAAATATACATTCCAGTGACAATTTAGCAGATTTATTGCTTGAACTGGAAATAGTTTCACCCCATTGCGCTATAGCACTAAATCAAGAAGTCATTCCCAACTCAAAACTCAAGCAAACAAAAGTTCATAATGGAGACAATATCGAAATTGTTCATGCTGTTGGTGGTGGGCTATGAAGAAGTTGCGTATAGTGGCTTTCTTAAATATATTTAATTTATTTTTTTGAAAAATTAAAATGGAATCATCGCAATTTAAAATCGGAGACAGGACATTCAAGTCTCGCTTGATTGTTGGAACAGGCAAGTATGCATCTTTTGAGGAAACCCGTGATGCCATAGCCGCATCTGGTTCTGAAATGGTCACATTGGCAGTCCGTCGTATCGAACTAGACAAAGCAAAGGACTCCATTCTTAATTTTCTCGATCCAAAATTATACTATTTTCTACCTAATACCGCTGGTTGCTTCACAGTGAAAGAAGCGGTTATGACTTGCCAGCTTGCACGTGAAGCGGGTCTTGGAAATATGGTTAAAGTAGAAGTGATTGGTGATGAAAAAACATTATTCCCCGATAATGAAGCTACTCTGGAAGCCTCTAAAATTCTGGTGAAAGAGGGATTTCAGGTGCTCCCTTACTGCACAGATGATGTAGTACTTTGCAAAAAATTAGAAGACGTAGGATGTTCAGCTGTTATGCCATTGGCCGCACCCATTGGATCAGGGCTTGGAGTGTGCAATCCATTTACTATAAAACTGATTCATGAAGCTGTGAAAATTCCAGTCATTGTTGATGCCGGTGTTGGAACTGCTTCCGATGCATGTAGGGCTATGGAGCTTGGAATAGAAGGACTTCTCATGAACACTGCAATTGCAGGAGCAAAAGACCCTATCAAAATGGCATTCGCTATGAAAGCCGCTGTTCACTGTGGTCGTCTGGCTTTTGAAGCAGGACGCATACCAAGGAAACTCTATGCATCTGCTAGTAGCCCACTCGATGGATTGATAAATACGCCATAACAAAGAGACAACTCGTGCAAGCTTTAGACATAAACTATACTTACAAAATGACAACTCCGAAGGATCTCAACTGGCTTCGTTTGTATCTAATCACAAATAGATCTTTATTCGAGAGTGATAATAATTTTCTAGAAGCCTCAGAAGCTGCTTTAATGGGAGGTGTTAGAGCTCTTCAACTAAGAGAAAAAAATTTAACAGATTGTGAGCTTATTGAACTGGGCAGTCAATTGCGTATACTTACATCAAACTATAACGCGAGACTTATTATTAACTCACGGGCAGATATCGCGAAAAAAATAGATGCTGATGGTGTGCACCTAACAGAAAGCTGTGCTCATGCCAATGAGATTAAAAGTGCTTTCCCTGGCTTGATCGTAGGAGTATCAACGCACTCACTAGAAGGGGCGCATATTGCCGAAGCACAAGGAGCTGATTACATAACTTTTAGCCCGATTTACGAAACACCCTCTAAAGCAAATTACGGCCCACCGCAAGGTTTGGGCTTATTACGGCAGGTATCCCAAAAAGTTAACTTGCCGGTCCTAGCTTTAGGAGGAATAACACTGCATCGCGTTTCCGAATGTTTGGATCAAGGGGCCTTTGGGGTGGCCTTGATTTCTGATATTTGGAACTCGTCTCATATAAAAGAACATTCATTTAAATATACGCAGAAATTTGGAGGAAACACTTTATGAAAGAATCAAAATCTAATGGTAATGGCAATCGTCATGGAGCTACGGATGAAAAGGTTGAAATTTCCACCGATCCGATTTCCCCGAACTCTAAAAAAGTGTATGTGAGTGGAGTCTTGCATCCAGAGATAAAAATACCATTCCGGGAAATCTCCCTATCTCCCTCCACCACAGAGAACAAAAATGATCACCATAAAGAAAATGATGAAAGTTCGATCCTTGTTTATGACACATCCGGCCCCTACACTGATCCGAATGTAAAGATTGATATTCGTGAGGGGTTGCAACCCATACGCCTTCCCTGGATCACTGGCCGTGAAGATGTAGAGTATTACGATGCGCGAACTATTATGCCTAAAGACGATGGCTACCGAGATGGAGAAAATCCTAATACCGAGCGGTTCCCAAAAACTCGTGTTAAAGTTTTACGCTCTAAGCCGGGACAAAATGTTACCCAAATGCATTACGCCAAAAAGGGCATCATCACTCCAGAAATGGAGTTCATCGCCATTCGCGAAAACCAGAAACGAAAACAATGGACAGAAAATGCGGAACGGGAAAATCGACTTAAAGGAAATTCTTTCGGGGCTAACCTTCAAAACGAAATCACCCCCGAATTCGTCCGCGAAGAAGTAGCTCGCGGTCGAGCCATCATCCCCGCTAATATCAATCATCCTGAATCGGAACCGATGATTATCGGTCGAAATTTTCTCGTTAAAATTAACTCCAATATTGGTAATTCAGCAGTCAGCTCATCTATAGAAGAAGAAGTCGAAAAGATGGTATGGTCATCACGATGTGGAGCTGACAATGTTATGGACCTCTCAACAGGAAAAAATATTCATACAACTCGTGAGTGGATCCTTCGTAATTCACCAGTTCCTATCGGTACGGTTCCTATCTACCAGGCCTTGGAAAAAGTAGATGGGAAAATAGAAGCCCTGACGTGGGGAATTTATCGAGATACTCTAATAGAACAATGTGAACAAGGTGTGGACTATTTCACTATTCATGCTGGAGTATTATTGCGCTATGTCCCAATGACTGCAAACCGTGTGACCGGCATCGTGTCACGCGGTGGAGCAATCATGTCAAAATGGTGTCTCACTTATCATAAAGAAAATTTTCTATATACAAACTTTGAGGAAATTTGCGAAATCTTAAAATCTTACGATGTCTCCTTCTCTCTGGGTGATGGATTACGCCCTGGTTCCACTGCTGATGCTAACGATGAAGCCCAGTTTGCAGAATTGGAAACTCTAGGTGAACTGACAAAGATCGCCTGGAAACATGAAGTGCAAACCATGATTGAAGGCCCCGGTCATGTTCCCATGCACATGATCAAAGAAAACATGGAAAAACAATTGAAAATTTGTGGAGAAGCTCCTTTCTACACATTAGGACCGCTGACCACCGACATCGCTCCGGGTTATGACCACATCACTAGTGGCATCGGAGCGGCAATGATTGGCTGGTATGGAACAGCCATGCTCTGCTACGTCACCCCCAAAGAACATCTGGGGCTTCCTAACCGTGAAGATGTAAAAGAAG
>LWDU01041208.1_pt1 | contig 12108 bp, 10 predicted proteins | sample 727161 | NCBI WGS metagenome assembly LWDU01 (sample SAMN04566230, study PRJNA314399) | hydrothermal vent metagenome | isolation source: deep sea hydrothermal plume seawater | place: Mexico: Gulf of California, Guaymas Basin | collected 2004-07-11 | reverse complement strand
TCTTGCATTGGCAAATACCAATGGGTTGTTTCCTTTTTTATAGGAGCATTTCCACTCAAAGTTGATTTCGGATTGATGAGTTCATTGGGGCTCAGTGCCGAACCGCATTTTTCGCACTGATCTCCAAAAGCTTCCTCCGCTTTACATTTTGGACAGTCGCCCGTAATGTATCTGTCGGCTAAAAACTGCTTGTTTTTTTCATCATAAAATTGCTCAGAAGTTTTTTTTGTAAATGCTCCTTTCTGCTCCAAAGTTTTGAAAAATTCTTGTGCAGTTTCGTGGTGTAATTTTTCAGAAGTTCTGTGGTAAATACTAAAATTAATTCCAAAATCTTCAAAAGATTTTTTGTTGATATTGTGGTATTTATCTACAATTTCTTTAGGAGAAATTCCATCTTTTTTTGCTTGTAATGTGATTGCAGCACCATGTTCGTCAGAGCCACAAATAAAAACAACATCATGCCCTTTCCCTTTTAAATATCTGACATAAATATCTGCAGGTAAATAGGCTCCAGAAATATGTCCAAGATGAATGGGCCCATTTGCGTAAAGTAGTGCAGATGTAACTGTGTATCTTTTTGTGCTCATTTCTCTCTAAAAAAAATTATTTTCGCAAATATAAGTTTTTAACAGCATTTATGATTATTCCACTAAAATTAAAAGTAGGAGATAAAATAGGAATTATTTCTACCGCACGAAAAATTTCTTTGGAAGAACTAAGCCCTGCAATTAACACTTTGGAAAGTTGGGGGCTAGAAGTAGTTTTAGCCGAAAATCTTTTTGAAGAAGATAATCAGTTTGCTGGGGCTGTAAAACAAAGAACAACTGATTTACAATCTATGATTAATAATGACAAAATCAAAGCAATTTTGTGTGCAAGGGGCGGTTATGGCACGGTTCAAATTATTGATAATATTGATTTCACCAATTTGAAAAAAAATCCAAAATGGATTGTGGGTTATAGTGATGTAACCGTTTTGCATTCTCATTTGCATAATTTAGGGGTTGCCTCTATGCATGCTACTATGCCGAAAAACTTTGCAACAAATACAAAAGATGCTTTGAAGAGTTTGAAAAAATCACTTTTTAGAGAGGAAACTATTGTAGAATGTGATCCCCATCCTTTCAATAAAAAAGGAAGAATTGAAGCGGAAATTGTTGGCGGAAATTTATCTATTTTGTATTCATTGTTAGGTTCTGATTCAGATATAGACACGGATGGGAAAATACTATTTATGGAAGATTTGGATGAGTATTTATACCATATTGACAGAATGATAATGAATCTTAAAAGAAATGGTAAATTTGAAAATCTAAAAGCTTTGATTGTAGGAGGAATGAGTGATATGAATGACAATGATATTCCCTTTGGGAAAACGGCTGAACAAATAATTTTAGAGCATACAAAAGATTATGATTTCCCTATTTGTTTTGGGTTTCCTGCTGGGCATATAAACGATAATAGCGCCATTGTATTTGGCGTAAAATCCTTATTAGAAATTTCTGCAAAAAAAGTAAGATTAACTTACCCCTATTAAACCAATTCCTAATTGAAAAACTGTATTTTCGCATCTCATGAAAAAGATTAGAAATTTTTGCATTATTGCCCATATTGACCATGGGAAAAGCACCCTTGCTGATAGGCTTTTGGAATTTACTGGCACGGTTTCCAAAAAAGATGCGCAAGAGCAACTTTTGGATAATATGGATTTGGAACGCGAAAGAGGAATAACTATTAAGAGCCATGCTATTCAAATGGAACATGATGGCTATATCCTTAACTTGATAGATACTCCCGGACATGTCGATTTTTCTTATGAGGTTTCCCGCTCTATTGCAGCTTGTGAAGGCGCTTTACTTATTGTGGATGCTGCTCAGGGAATTCAGGCACAAACCATTTCCAATTTGTATTTGGCATTGGAAAACGATTTGGAAATTATCCCTGTTGTGAATAAAGTGGATTTACCATCAGCAGAACCGGAAGTAGTTGCCGATCAAATTATTGATTTAATTGGCTGCACGGAAGATGAAATAATTCCTGCAAGTGCAAAAACAGGAATTGGGATTGAAAATATTTTAAAGGCAATTATTGAAAGAGTTCCCCCTCCAAAGGGTGATATAAACAAACCCCTTCAAGCAATGATTTTTGATTCAGTTTACAATCCTTTCAGGGGGATTGAAGCCTATTTCAAAATACTAAATGGAGAAATCCAAAAAGGAGATAAAGTAAAGTTCATTGCCACTGGAAAGGAATATTTTGCAGATGAAATTGGCGCATTAAAATTTAAGCAAGAACCAAAAAAGAAGATGAGTGCCGGTGAAGTGGGCTATATCATTTCTGGAATTAAAGAGGCGAAAGAAGTGAAAGTTGGGGATACCATTACCTCTGTTGAAAATCCTGCAACTGAGGCCATACAAGGTTTTGAGGATGTGAAACCAATGGTGTTTGCAGGAATTTATCCAGTGGATACGGACGACTATGAAGAGCTGAGAAATTCCATGGAAAAACTCCAACTAAATGATGCTGCCCTTACATACGAGCCAGAATCCTCTACCGCTTTGGGTTTTGGTTTTAGGTGTGGTTTTTTGGGAATGCTTCACATGGAAATTATTCAGGAAAGATTAGAAAGGGAGTTTGACATGACCGTTATTACAACTGTGCCAAATGTATCTTATTTTGCCTATACTACAAGGGGTGAGAAATTGGCCATACATAATCCTTCCGATTTGCCTGACGGCAGCATTTTGGATTATGTGGAAGAGCCATACATTAGAGCTCAAGTTATTACAAAATCTGATTTTATTGGCACCATAATGACACTTTGTATTGAAAAAAGAGGAGAGCTAAAAAACCAGGTTTATTTAACTACTGATAGGGTTGAACTTTCTTTTGAAATGCCACTTGGCGAAATTGTTTTTGATTTTTACGATAAGCTCAAAACCGTTTCAAGGGGTTATGCATCTTTTGATTATCACCCACTGGATTATAAACGTTCTAATTTGGCAAAGTTGGATATTCTGTTAAATGGCGATCAAGTAGATGCCCTTTCGGCACTTATTCACAGAGACCATGCTTATGATTTCGGGAAAAAGATATGTGTGAAATTACGTGAACTTATTCCTAGGCAACAATTTGACATTGCTATTCAGTCGGCAATTGGATCAAAAATTATATCGCGTGAAACGGTAAAAGCCCTACGAAAAGATGTAACGGCAAAATGTTATGGAGGTGATATTACTCGGAAAAGGAAATTGTTGGAAAAACAAAAGAAGGGGAAAAAACGAATGAGGAAAGTGGGGAATGTTGAAATTCCACAGAATGCTTTTATGGCAGTGCTAAAATTGGATGGTTAAATTATTATTTTTAAAAAACTATAAATATGTCAGGACATAGTAAGTGGGCAAACATAAAACACAGAAAAGGGGCACAAGATGCCAAGCGTTCCAAAATTTTTACTCGAATAATTAAAGAATTAACGGTAGCCGTAAAAGCAGGCGGATCTGAACAAGAAACAAATCCAAGATTACGTACAGCAATGCAAAATGCCAAAGGGACAAATATGCCAAAAGACACCATTGAAAGAACGATAAAAAAGGCAAGTGGTGTGGATGGAACATCATATGAGGAGGTCACTTTTGAAGGATACGCTTCTAATGGAATAGCGGTTTTTGTAGAATGCACTACCGATAATAACAACAGAACGGTTGCAAATATCAGAGCAATATTTAGTAAATATGGTGGCCATTTGGGAACTAATGGTTCTTTGGAATTTCTTTTTGTTAGAAAAGGAGTGTTTACCATTGCTTTGGAAAATGTGGGCTTGGAAATGGAAGAATTTGAAATGGAATTGATTGATGCTGGTTTAGAAGAAATAGAGAAAGAGGATGATATTATTTTGGTTTATACTGACTTTGCGGACTTTAGTGCCATGCAAAAAAAATTAGAAGAATTGAGAATAGAAGTGCATTCGGCTGAATTGCAAAGAATCCCAACCACTAGCAAAACACTTGGTGTAGATAAATCAAAATCAGTTCTGAAAATGATTGATAAGTTTGAAGATGATGAGGATGTGCAGCATGTATTTCATAATATGGGATTGACTGATGAAATTTTAAAGGTAATGGAGGAATAATGGATTTTATTCGTCTAAACGAACATATAACCCTATCAGAGATTACACCAAAAGATATTGACTCCTTTGTAGAATTTCTTAATGAAAAGGAAATTTACATTAATACCCTTACCATCCCATTCCCATACACCAAAGAAAATAGTGAATGGTTTGTTTCTTTTGTAAAAAAGAATAAAAAGGAGCATGGCAGAATAATAAACTGGGCGATTAGAAATAAAGAAGAAAAACTAATTGGTGTCGTAGGTTTTGATAATGGAATTGACGGACATAAAGCTGAAATTGGTTATTGGTTAGCCAAGCCTTATTGGAAGAAAGGGATTATGTCAGAGGCCGTAAAAAAAATATGTGAGATTGGTTTTAATGAATTTGGATTAAGTAGAATTACAGCTAATGTTTTTGAGCAATATATAGGTTCAGCAAGAGTGGTAGAAAAATGCGGTTTTACTCTAGAAGCAGCATGTTTAAAAAACTATTACAAGAAGGACGGAAAATTATACGCGAAAACGATTTAATAAATGAATGTATTAATATTAGGAAGTGGAGGAAGAGAGCATGCATTTGCATGGAAAGTGTCACAAAGCAGTTTGTGTAAAAAATTATTAGTGGCACCTGGAAATGCTGGAACTAATGAGTTAGGAACTAATGTTGAAATTGGAGTTAACGACTTTGAAAGTATTAAAAAATTAGCCCTTGAGGAAGATATTGATATGCTTATTGTTGGCCCGGAAGATCCATTGGTAAACGGTATTTTCGATTTCTTTAATGGAGATGAATCCTTAAAACACATCACTGTAATTGGGCCTTCAAAACAAGGGGCAAAGCTGGAGGGAAGTAAAGAATTTGCCAAAGAGTTTATGCAAAGGCACGATATTCCCACAGCAAAATACCAAGCATTTACAAAAGATAATCTGGAAGAAGGTTATGCTTTTTTAGAAAGTTTAAATGCCCCTTATGTTTTAAAGGCAGATGGTTTGGCAGCAGGAAAAGGCGTATTGATTTTGGAGAATTTGGAAGAAGCAAAAAAGCAGCTGAAAGCAATGGTTGCTGATGCCAAGTTTGGGAAGGCAAGTTCGACAGTTGTTGTGGAAGAATTTTTAAGTGGTATTGAACTTTCTGTATTTGTGCTTACAGATGGGACTTCCTATAAAATTTTACCTTCTGCAAAAGATTATAAAAGAATTGGAGAGGGAGATACTGGTCTGAACACAGGTGGAATGGGAGCCATATCGCCAGTACCTTTTGCCGATAGATTTTTCATTGAAAAAGTGGAAACAGAAATTATAAAACCAACCATTCACGGCTTGAAAGAAGAAGGAATTGTATATCACGGATTCATTTTTATCGGGCTAATTGTAAGTGGAAATGATGTCAAAGTAATTGAGTACAATGTGCGAATGGGCGATCCAGAAACAGAAGTAGTTATTCCTAGAATAAAATCCGATTTACTGCATTTATTTCAAGGAATTGGAGACGGCACTTTTAGTGAAAAAGATTTGCATATTGATGAGGATACGGCCGCAACCGTGATGCTTGTATCTGGTGGCTATCCTGAAAAATATGAAAAGGGGAAAGTGATTGCTGGTTTAGATGATGTGGAAGGAAGTATAGTTTTTCATGCGGGGACTAAACAGGAAGAAGATGCTGTTTTAACAAATGGAGGCAGGGTTTTAGCAGTTACTTCTTTTGGGGAAAACATAGAAGATGCACTTAACAAATCATTCGTGAATGCGGAAAAAATTAACTTTGAAGGTAAGTATTACCGAAAAGATATTGGTTTTGATTTAAGATGAACTGTGCTCCTGCCCATCTTTTTTGTGCTTTATCATTTTTAAGGTCCATACAACCAAAAAAGTAAAGATTACTAATACATAAAAATAATTTATCTTGTTACCTATTGTAGGCATAAAATCAAAAATATAACCAAAAAAATCAGCTATACCGTAAAAAAATTTATTCATTATATAAATTTAAAATTCTTTGGCAAAAATAATTAATTATTAGAATCTAACTTAAATGTTCCTGAAAAATTTAAAACAGACAAACCCTATTAGCATTGTATTTTTTATGGTTTTTGCTATACTGTTTTGGTGTTTGCCAATTTTTACAAATAGGCTTTCTGATATTTATCCCCACACCTTTTTTTCGGCAACTACTATTTTTATTTTAGGGCTATTTCTGCCTCTTTTGCAATCTGTTGGTTTGAATAATTTGATTTATGAAAAAGACGTGATAAAGAAAAACAGTTTGGTTTTGGCTCCGGTTTTTTTATTACTTACTACTCCTTTTATTACCCAAGTAGACTCTTGGATAATTTCCCTTTTCTTGCTTTTTTATCTCAATGCTTTATTTTCTTCCTACCAAAAGGATAGGCCATTTTCTGAAAGTTTTAATGCTAATTTTTTGCTAGGGACAATTGTTCTGTTCTACTCTGATATTTTATTATTGTTTCCTTTAATCATAGTTGCTTTTCTTACCTTTCGCAATATGAGTTGGAGGAGCATTCTTATTTCATTAATTGGGCTTGCTCTCCCAATTTTATTTTATTGGATTTATACTTTTATATTTGGGTATTCCTTTGTATTTAATGTGCCCACATTTAAGCTTGTTTCACTCTCCGTTCCAATAATTAACACTTTATCCTATGCCGAAATTATTTGGTATACTGTTGTGATGATTATTCTTTTATTTTCCTTTCTCGAACTTGTATTGTGGATATATAAAAAAAGTATTCGCTCCAGAAAATCCTTTTTCATAATACTTGCTTATTTTATTTTACTTCTGTTTATTAATATTGATGGTTCTTATTTTTTAGCCCTTACGCCAATTAGCATAGTAGTGGCTAACTTTTTTGTGTATTCCAAACGAAAAAGATTAACAGAGATTTTGTTCTTACTTTTTTTATTAGCTTCCGTTTATTATCGAATTTCGATTTAAATATTTTATTTTTGCACTAAATTAAAAACAATAAAAATGAAATTTGGAGTAGTTATTTTTCCTGGTTCTAATTGCGATATGGATATGATTTATGTGCTTGAAAGTATCCTCAAAAAAGAGGTGGTAAAGCTTTGGCATAAGGACACTAATTTGCAAGAATGTGACTTTATTATTTTACCTGGCGGATTCTCATTTGGTGATTATTTGCGCTCTGGTGCTATCGCTAAATTCTCGCCCATAATGAAAGAAATAATTGGCTTTGCAAATGCAGGAGGATTTGTAATGGGCATTTGTAATGGATTCCAAATTTTGTGCGAAACAGGGCTTTTGCCAGGAGCGCTTCTGCATAATACCAATCATAAATTCATTTGTAAAAATATTCATCTAAAAACCATTTCAGATAATAGTATTCTAACCAATATGATTGGGGATAAATCATTAAAAATGCCGATTGCACATGGTGAAGGGCGATATTTTGCAGAGGCAAAAACAATAGCAGAATTAGAAACTAACGACCAAATTCTTTTCAAATATTGTAATGAAAAAAGCGAGATAACTGAGGATTCAAATCCTAATGGTTCAATAAAAAATATTGCGGGTGTTTGCAATAAAGATCGCAATGTTTTTGGCATGATGCCACATCCCGAACGAGCTGCTGACATTGAACTTAAAAGCACAAATGGAAGAAAATTGTTTGAAAGTATTTTGTCAAAAACTCTTGCTTAAATAAATTTATTTTATTACAATCTGATTCTCTTTTTTTGCCTTCTAAAACCCCTAAAATATTTCTGCTTTTTTTGACCAAAGTGAACTCATCTCAAAATCAACCGAAATTTAGTATGGTTGAAAAAATTGTTAAAAAACAATTTCACTTGCTATAAATACAGCCCTATTCTTTCTTAAAATTGTAACAATTAAATTTAATAGTACAAATACACCCCATTTAATAAGAGAAAATTTAATAAGAGAAAGTAAAATGACAGTTAAAACCAAAGCCACAGAGGAAGTGTTTGCAAAAAATGTAAATACAAAAACATTTACTTATGAAGATGTACTAAAGGCAAGCATTGAATATTTTAATGGAGATGAATTAGCTGCTACTACCTGGATGAATAAATATGCAATGACTGATAATGACGGTGAATTTGTAGAGAGCTCTCCAGATGATATGCACAACCGAATGGCTAAAGAATTTGCAAGGATTGAAAATGATTACACTTTGCGTTATGATTTAAATGGGGGGGCAAAATTCCTCTCGGAATACGGACAACAAAGAGGACCACTAACAGAGGAGAAAATTTACAATCTCTTTAAAAGGTTCGGCTATATTATTCCACAAGGAAGTGTGATGAGTTCGCTTGGGAATCATTATAAATTGGCTTCCCTTTCTAATTGTATCGTAGTGCCTGAAATGCACGATTCTTATGGCGGTGTTTTTTATACTGACCAACAATTAGCACAATTATTTAAAAGAAGATGTGGTGTTGGGGTGGATATTTCAAACCTACGGCCATCAGGGTCTAAAGTTTCTAATGCAGCAGGGAGTACTTCTGGTGCTGTTTCCTTTATGAATCGTTTTTCAAACACAACAAGAGAAGTTGCTCAAAATGGGAGAAGAGGAGCATTAATGCTTTCCATGGATATCGCACATCCTGATGTAGAGGATTTTATTACCATTAAACAAGATTTGCAAAAAGTAACAGGCGCAAACATTTCTATTCGCCTTTCGGATGAGTTCATGAAAGCGGTAGATAATAACAAGCAATACACCCACCGTTGGCCAATCGATTCTGACAATCCTAAGTTTACCAAAACCATAAATGCGAAAGAGCTTTGGGATACAATAATTAAATGCGCCCATAATACAGCTGAACCTGGTTTAATATTTTGGGACAGACAACATTGGTATTCAACATCATCCGTTTATCCTGGATATGAAAATACTTCAACAAATCCTTGTTCTGAGATTGCAATGCAAGGAGGGGATAGTTGCAGATTAATAGCTATCAATCTTTTTAAGTTTGTTGAAAATCCTTTTACAAAAGATGCTAAGTTTAATATGGATAATTTCTACAGAGCAACTTATGAAGGACAAAGATTAATGGATGATTTGGTTGATTTGGAAATAGAGGCAATTGGTAGAATCTTAAAAAAAGTAGAAGATGATGATGAGCCGGAAAACATAAAGGGCGTAGAAAAAGAAACTTGGGAACTTTTGCTAAAAACTGGAAAAGAAGGAAGGAGAACTGGTTTAGGATTTACGGCTCTTGCTGATATGGTTGCGGCATTGGGCATGGCAATTGATTCTGATAAGGCGATTGAGAAAGTAGAGGGTATAATGAAAGAAAAATGCAGAGCAGAATTTGATAGTTCCATAGATATGTCATTGGAAAGAGGAAGTTTTGTTGGCTTTGATGCGAAAATTGAAAAAACATCAGAATTTGTACAAATGCTAGAAAAAGAATTGCCGGAAGTTTATAATAGAATGATGGAGCACGGTAGAAGAAATATTTCCATTAGCACGGTTGCACCAACAGGGACTTTGAGTATGCTCGCCCAAACATCATCAGGAATTGAGCCCGTATTTATGACGCATTACAAAAGAAGAAGAAAACTGAATGAGCAGGACAGAGAAGCAAAAGTAGACTTTATTGATGATACGGGAGATAAGTGGCAGGAATTTACTGTTTACCACCACAACCTAAAAAAATGGATGGAGATTACTGGGGAAACAGATATTACAAAAAGCCCTTACGCAGGTTCAACTGCACCTGAAATTGATTGGGATAAAAGAGTTGAAATGCAAGCGGTAGTACAAAAATATGTTACACACTCCATTAGTTCTACAATCAATTTACCAAATGATGTATCGCTTGAAAAAGTTAGCACCATCTATATGAACTCCTGGAAACAGGGTTTAAAAGGAATAACGGTTTATCGTGATGGTTCTCGATCTGGAGTTTTAGTGTCTGCTGATGATAAACAAGATAATGTTTTAGAAAACACGGAATTTAAAGAAACCCGTGCGCCATCACGACCAAAAAAATTAGATGCAAAAGTAGTTCGTTTCCAGAATAATAAAGAAAAATGGATTGCTGTTGTCGGACTAATGAATGGGCGGCCATATGAAATTTTTACAGGGAAAACAGAAGATGTTTTTGTAGTGCCCCAAGTAGTAGAATATGGATGGGTAATTAAAACAAAAAAGGAAGATGGCAGAACGCAATACGATTTTCAGTATGAAGATAAGGAAGGATATAAAATTACTATGGGTGGATTATCCCGTTCATTTGATAAAGAATTCTGGAACTATGCAAAGTTAATTTCAGGGGTATTGCGCCATGGGATGCCTCTACATTATGTTGTTGATTTGATTGGGAAAATGAACCTTTATGATGATAACATCAACACCTGGAAAAGTGGTGTGGTAAGGGCGCTAAAAACATTTATTCTTGATGGCACAAAAGTATCAGACCATACCTGTGGGGAGTGCGGAGATGAAGGATTAGTTTATGAAGAGGGCTGCCTTAAATGTGTAAGTTGTGGTTATAGTAAATGCTGATAAGCTTACATTTATCTTGATAATTAAACCCACCAAATAGGTGGGTTTTTTTGTATCTTGCTTTATGTCTATTTGGGAAAATACCAAATCAGTAGTAGAAGATTTTATCTCTTTATTTTATCCAGAATTATGTTTGATTTGTAATGAAAATCTGCTAAAAGAGGAAGAGTGTGTTTGTATAGCATGCCTTCACCAAACCCAAAAAACGGATTGTTTTTTACAAGAAGAAAATGAGGTGAGCAAACGATTTTGGGGCAGAGTGAAGCTTGAAAATGCAGCTGCACTTTTTCAGTTTAAAAAGCAAGGTAATGCCCAAAAATTAATCCATCCATTAAAATATGAAGGAGGTAAAACAATTGGTGTTTTTCTGGGGAAACAAATAGCTTATGCCATAAGGGATAGTAAGTTTTTTGAAGGCATTGATCTTATTATGCCCGTACCATTACATCCGAAAAAAGAAAAAATAAGAGGTTATAATCAAAGTAAGTATATTGTAAAAGGTATAAATAAAATTTTGAAATTAGAAGTGAGTTTCAAATCCTTAATTCGAATTGAAAATACCGATTCACAAACTAGAAAAAAACGATTTAGTCGTTGGGAAAATATGATGCATTCATTTGCCTTGAGGCATCCCTTAAAAATCAAAAACAAACATATATTATTAGTGGATGATGTGGTAACAACCGGCTCTACAATGGAGGCATGTGCACAGAAACTATTAGAAGTAGAAGATGTTAAAGTTAGTATTGTTACTATTGCGGTGGTCTAATTTTTTTTGGTTAATGTTTATTCGTTTATTTGTAATATGAAATTATACCTATCCATTTTTATCGTTTTACTACTAAGCAGTTGTGCAAATATGGTAGCGCCAACTGGTGGTGAAAAGGACATGGATGCCCCTGAGATTTTGAATATTATTGAATCTGTTGGAAAGGAAAGCGGCCAATTAGATAAAATTTATTTTTTATTTGATGAGCACATTGCGCTTAATCAGTGGGAAGAGCATTTTTATATTTCTCCACCAATAAAAAAACGCATAGTAAAAAAGATAGCAGGCAAATCGTTGGAGTTGCATGTTGAAGATACTTTGATGGGAAATACCACTTATTTGCTTTCTTTAGATAATTGTATAAAAGATATAAATGAGGGAAATGTAGTTGAAGATTTACAATTGCTCTTTTCTACTTCTGAAAATATGGATTCCTTAAAATTAAGCGGGAAATTGAAAAATGCCTATACTTTAGAGGTGGTTGAAAATGCTTGGATTATGCTATTTGATAAAAGCATAAATGACTCTATCATTTTTAAGGGGACGCCTAATTATATTGCAAAAACAGATAAAGATGGCAACTTCCATTTTCCAAATTTGAAAGCTAATGATTACAAAATTGTTGCTTTGACTAATTTTGATTTTATTTATAATGAGAAAGAATTAATTGCCTTTTCTGACAAATTGATTAATGCTAAAACAGACAGTTTT
>LWDU01032424.1_pt1 | contig 12108 bp, 22 predicted proteins | sample 727161 | NCBI WGS metagenome assembly LWDU01 (sample SAMN04566230, study PRJNA314399) | hydrothermal vent metagenome | isolation source: deep sea hydrothermal plume seawater | place: Mexico: Gulf of California, Guaymas Basin | collected 2004-07-11 | reverse complement strand
AGATTTTCTGGATGGTCACTGCGGCAGCATAAGTAAGAGTTGTCATTTGTAACTAGGAATATATGTTTAATACTCATATCATATATCAGAAAAAACTTTTCAATTTTTTTGAATGTAGAGTTCACATTAGGGGGCCAATGTCAGATTTCACCGCTGTTTTCTATTCTTCGCCCATATAAATTCTGTACGACATACAGGACAAGTCATATTGTATTCAAACCAATTTAATAAGCAGTCTGAATGATATGTATGACCACAAGATATAGTTAATGTTTGAGCATTCAATGAATCCAAACAAATAGCACACTCGTTGACAGAATATTTGATTTTACAAGGTTCACAACTAATTGCATATATTTTATTTGTTTTAAAAAATATATTGTAGAGACAGTTCATTTATAAATCGTAAATATAAATACAAATTTATATATACACAATTATTGGTGGACATCGAGTTGAATATGTTGATTGGGTGATCCCATAGCCTTATAACCTTTATAGAACATATACATAGATACTATAAATAAGAATCCTCCAAGAGCAAATTCCTTATAAGCATCTGGTATATAACCTTCAAATTTAGCACCGGTCCAGGCTGAAAAGAAAACAACGACCATTAAAAATAAACCAGCAGGAATATCTATCATTTTTTTCTTATAGTATTGATAAACGGCTCCTAAAGATAGCGGAGGAAGTATGGTAAACAAGGTCAGTGCTGCTGCGTGTTTATAATCTTTTGAAATACCAGTAAAAATTAATCCTAGGATTAATGCATAAGCAGTGGAAGTACCTAAACCACCTGCAATTAACCCTGATATTACACCAACAACAAATAAAGTCATAAATTTAACGGTTGTATTCATTTATATATATTTCAGATAAGTATTTGAAATATATTGAATAAAAATACCCCCGGCAGGACTCGAACCTGCAATCTACTGATTAGAAGTCAGTCGCCTTATCCATTGGGCCACGGGGGTTTATACTAGTTCCACCACTAATTTGCTGTAAAGAACTACAGGGTCATTGAGAGAATCGAACTCTCGACCTCTCGCACCCAAAGCGAGAATCATACCACTAGACCAAACGACCATTAAATTTTCTCCTGGAGAATGTGGGCATCGATCCCACTGCCTCTCGCATGCAAAGCGAGCGCTCTACCATTTGAGCTAATCCCCCATATTCTCGATGAGGGAATTGAACCCCCAACCTACGGTTAATAAGACCGACGCTCTACCAATTGAGCTAATCGAGAGCATAAATTTATTATGCTGAAAGAACATTTCCAATACGGGACTCGAACCCGTGTCTCCAGGGTGAAAACCTGGCATCCTAACCTCCTAGACTAACTGGAAGTTGCAAATTTTTTTAGGCATTGTCGGGATTTGAACCCGAATCGCAGGCTTCAAAGGCCCGCGTCCTAACCGTTAGACGACAACGCCATTACCGTGCTCCCATACCGTACTCCCATACCATCTCCCATACCATCTCCCTTACCAACTCCCTTACCGTACTCCCTTACCAACTCCCTTACCGTACTCCCTTACCAGCTCCCTTACCAGCTCCCTTACCGTGCTCCCTTACCGTGCTCCCATACCGTGCTCCCCGTAATCCTGCTGGTATCGAAACCAGGTCCGTCAAAGCGGTGCTCACCGTCTGGCCAGGATTGTTACCGTGCTCCCTTACCGTGCTCCCATACCGTGCTCCCCTAATCGCGTACTGCTTTTATCCACAATAAAGCCACAGTCACTTATCTTTCATCTCCATAATCTCCCACATTATATTACTAATAATCAACGATTACCCGTGCTCCCCGATAGCATGACTGGGATTTGAACCCAGGCGGAGCGTTCGCTCACCGGCTCTTAAGGCCGGCCCCATCGACCAGGCTAGGGGATCATGCTGTATATTACTGGATTCATTTTTAAAGATTAAATTCTTGTTTTGAGAATTGCTGTTTGAATCCATTGTTCGCCCAGAACTACTTGCTATTTACTACGCAGTTCAAATTTTAACCGCAACGTAACTCTAATTCGCTTACGCTATAGCATGCTACTTTGTGTTTAAGCTCCTTCGGATAAATATTAATGTTATATATTTATTTAATATTTCCATTAATATAAGTATATGGACGAGTGTACAATTTGTTTTGATACAATGCAATTTCAAACAGACAAATTAACTATGTGTTATCTATGTGGACGATGTGTCCATACAAAATGCTTTACAGCATGGAAAAAGAAATCAGGTACTAATGCCATTAACAAGTGTCTATACTGCCAAGTAGAAAATAACTTATATAAAATTAATAGAAGCTGGGGTGAAAAATTATTAGATTGTTGTAGTGGTTGTTGTTAGACCCAATCTTCTAAATAATAAGCAATTAACCATACTAACCAAAAAGGGGCTATTACCAAATCAATTCTAGCAAAAAAGGCAATTAACAATGCCAATATAGCTTTTTTTGTTGCTTCTTGAAGTTTTGCAGAATGTTTCTCATCTTTAGGATGAGTTTTAACAAATCTGTATATTAAATAACACCATACAATAATAATACATAATTGACCAATCGTTTTAGTATTTGCAAAAAACTTATATAGTTCACTAGTTTTATTAAGTGATACGATAGCCCGTATTGTTAGTAGTACAAATATAGCAATACCAATATGAAATCCTGTACTAGTATTTTGTGCAAAGATGTTATCACTAATAGTATCTAAAATATTCATTCTTTATAAATTGATTATAAATTAATTAAATAATATAATAATTATTTTACAATGGAACGATTCGTACTTGAACCGATGATACCATTAGATATTTGGAGAGAACTAAAAACATATTTGGTTCATAATATCAAAACACAATCTAAACATATGAAAAACGAAAAAAGTATAATTAATTTTAATGATACATTGCGACAAATACCTAGAATTCTGCCACCGCCGTCTGGACCTAAAATTGTATATAATTCTGCCAAAAAATCATATCGAATAGCAAAATATATATATCATATTCAAGCATTTAAACCAGGTACATTTGGTGCGGCTAAGCCATACAGCGATGGAAAATATACCATCATAGCATACCGTGAACTTCAGAACGATCGTCACTACCATCATATCCAAGATTACACCAAACATTTTATTAGTTGTGCTGTGCCTCGTCAAACAAGCTCATAAGATAAGTTATAAATATAAACAGAATAGTAAAGATCACAGTTATACCATCACCTTTTTCACGCATAGCTGTAATATTATGAGTATCGAATGTTTCCATTTTAAATAACTTAAATTAAGTAATTTTTAATTTAATTCAATTTTTAAAATGAATTAAATCTTATCTGTTCGTTTATATTAATGAGCCATCACTGTTTTATATGTGCAAAAAATTTGTCAAATATAGATACCATAATAGACTCTAAATGCGTGAGTTATTATTTGGAAGAAAATAAATATATTCTTTATTTTTCCAAGCAGGATATACATACTTGTATTCCTTGTGGGAAGCAATTATTTATGTGGAATCTCTCCAAAAACAAATTTAATTTAATAAAAAACAGAACTATTGAGGGTACTCAAATTAAATTAAGTAAAATTCCATGTTTTGCACATTGTGTAATGTGTAAACAGCGACCACCATATGAATACTTGCAGAAATTTTATATAAAATCAATTGGACAGTGTTGTTCGAGTTGTTATATGGCTATTCATAATACATCAACAACTTGTGATGATTTTGAAGAAGAGATGTATTATTAATATTGACTATATATATATGCCTTTGAACACCAGAGTTGGTCGTTGTGTAACCAAATTAAGAAATAAATATGGATACGGAAAAGCTATAGGAATTTGTCAACATTCTACCAAACAGAATTATTTAACGGGAAAAAAAACGCGTAGAAAAAAGAAAGGAGGGGCTAGAGAACCAAATGATGGTTTAATTTATGCTAGGGATTTTATCAATGTTGCTCAAGAACCAGAAGATGGTTGGGCAAATTGGCAATGGAATCCAAACACACTACCACCGCCACTTAAATTACCCATAGGAAGTAAGTATCTTCTTTATACATATAATGGCAATGATGATCATAATCCAGAAATTGATATAGTGAAATTAGTAGCAAATATCATAAACAACGACGGAGAACTTATGATAATGTTTGCTAATATTGAGAATGATGACGGATGGCCATTTGAATCGGATGATTGGAATAAGGAAGATGGTGGAGCAATGATGGTGACATTCGAGGTGATTATCCAATGTATGTTATAGAGCATTTTGTAGGAAAACAACAACGTATATCTGATTTACCAAAAAAAACAACTCCCAAACCACCAAAATCGCACCAAGGATGGCCTCTTAAAATACCAGAACCCAAATCGAAGTTACCATATATGACACAACCAGAAACTAAAACAGCAGTAGCAGCTGCAGGAGGTCGAAAAAAACGAGGAAAAACAAGAAAAACAAGAAAAACAAGAAAAACAAGAAAAACAAGAAAAACAAGAAAAACAAGAAAAGGAAGAAAGACAAAAAGAATGAAATAATTTTTTAATGCTTAATTAAAAAATTATTTTTTAGCTGTAAAAGTAATGACCGCGCCTGCTATTATAAATAATAACATAGAAATACCAACAGACTTATATTTAGTGAATTTCATTTTTGCAATTAGATACCAATTTAATATTGTAGCTAATATCAATGGTATAGACATCAACATTAGATTATAAGCATACGATTCTACTTTGGCATCATCAACAAAAATAGAACTTGGCATGCCAACTGGTAGAGCCCCAATCAGACCTGCGATAGCAGGATTTGTTGCGTGATTGCCAAAATAAGCTATTCCGGCAACAGTGAGACCTCCAATAATAAATTGCCCAGGAATACTATGGATAAACTTTCCAATAATACTTGATTGTTTTTTTGTTTTTCTTGTTTTTTCTTTTACTTGAGACATTATATATAATACACAGTTTATTTTCTATGTCGTCTAGTTGATTTTTTCTTTGTCTTTCTTCGTCTTCTAGTACATTTTGAAAAAACATGTCTCGCTAAAACACGAGATAATTTAACTCCTGCGGCAATACCTTTAACGGAATTACCGTGCTTATCAAGTGGCGGTGATATTATACCTATGCCGCAAATACCTGGTATAACAACAAGAATTCCTCCGCCAACTCCACTTTTGGCATAGGCTCGTCCTCCTGTACGAGCAATCCAATCATCCGAGTATTCATATAAACCTTCGGGAAGCAGATTATTTAATACATAAGCTGTTTCTTTTGTACTTAACATCCTCTTATGATTTGTAGGATTAACACCACCATTAGCAAATACAGATGCCATACGTGCTAAATTATCAGATGTAATCAGGACAGAACATTGATAAGTATAAGCATCTACACTAGGATCTACTGGAGCATAAAAACGATCCGCGGATTTTAATAAATAAGCTAAACTCATATTGACATTATTAGTTTTTGATTCACTTGCATAAACCTTCGGACCAACTCGCAGAGATGTTGATGCATAATTACTCATATTTTTCTTCAAACTGTCTTTGTATTTACGTAAGTTTTTTTGGTATAATAACGATGTCGTAGCCATAGCCCCTTGGTTTAAAAACGGATTGATAGTATGAGAGGAAGATAATTTAGCAGCAACGATAGAGTTAAATGGTAAAAACGAACCATGCATACCAATTTTATTATGAACTGTTTTTGTTCCGTATTTTTTGATAGCAAACGCCAAGGAGAAAAGTTTACTAATAGATTCAATAGCAACTGGTTTATTATGATCGCCAATACTGAATAAATTACCTTTTACATCGCAAATGGAAATACCAAATAAATTTGAATTTACTTTTGCTAATTCCGGTATATAATGAGCTTTACGACCACCTTTAATTTTTTTTGTCTCTTTATAAATTTTTTTTAACAGTTTTTGATAATCCACCATATATATCACACTATAAATTATTAAAATATAAATATTAATTTATCGTGGATATACATCAATGAGATCTTTAAATAATTGGAATATGATAGGTGCATTACTAGCTATTATATTTATAAATGTAAATTTCAGAAATCAAACTGGAACACCACACATTGGCTTTTAATTGGTAATCCATATGTTAGAAATGGAAGCATTTTTGTAGATGATATTCATATACATCATTGGTTTATTTGTTTTATTTTTTTAATATTTTTTGTACCATTTCAAATAACAAATAAAAATCCTTTTTTATTAATTACCAATGGTCTGTTACTTATACTAATGACACAAGGTTTATATGAAGATTCGACTTCTAAAGTGCTAACCATTCAGTATATTTTGTATCTGATTTTACAATAGGAACCAGTTCATATGCTTCGCTATTGTTAGATAATGCATCTTCTATATCTTTAATATCTATCCAATATTTGGTTCTAGGATACTTTTTATTTTGTTCTGTAATCCACGCCTTTAATTTACTATACTCTTCTGGAGTTTTTGTGTCCATCGATTGCCATGTCCCATAATTATGTTCTTTATTATCTCTATTAAACCATGCAACTCGTGCGAATTTCGGTCCATAATTTTTTTTTTCTTCGTCCATCTACTATAATTAATAAAAATATTTAAGTTTTATAAATTATGGAAAAATTAAAGATTATTCTAATATATTTTTTGCCAATATTTCCATCGTATCTATAAACATGATATCATTCAAATATTGTTTATTATATTTTACAAATAATGGCAGTTCAGTACATCCTAAAATAAGGTGGTGAATACCATTTTCGGTAAATTTATTTATAATTTTATTCATTGTTTTAATTAAGTTATGCTCTTCAATATGTAATTTTTCTAAAATTTCTTTAGTGGGTTGTAATTTATAATAACCATATTGCGCACATAAAATAATAGTATTTATATCTAATTTTAAATCCTCATAACATATAATTTCATGATTTTGTAATCTATTATGATAAAATTTAGAATTAATAGTTTGCTGAGTTGCAATCAATCCTATTTTCCTTACTGTTGGAAAAGTATAATTTATCCAATTACATGTAACATCAATTATATTAATAATTTTACTATCCGATATATGTTCAGACAATATATTTGAATATGTATTACAAGGAATTGTGATAATATTACAACCTAATTTCACTAAATTATTATATGCATCATATATAGATTTTTCTACCCTTTCATTTGTATTTTCGTATAAATCAAGTATGGTCTCATTATCATTATTAACAGTAGCGTCATTAATTACAAATGTTTTGATATATTTTCTTGTATCTACATATTTATTAATTTCCTCATTAATATAATATTGTAGTTCAATTGCAGCATTAGATCCGTGTCCTCCGATTATACCTAAACAAATTTTCATATAAAAGACAATAATACTTACTTTTAAATAATTTTAAATAAAGAATTAATATTTCTAAAATAAAACATTTCTATATAATATAAATGGAATACACAAATGAAGCAGTGACAGAGAAGATTGGTTTATTGCAAAGTACAGAAACAGATATCGATAAAGCAATACCAAGCTGGGGGAAATTACAAGAACACTATGAAAGTAGATGGCAAAAAGAAAAAGCCAAATTTCAGGTCACATTAAAATCAAATTTTTTCGTGTTGGTAGAAAGATTTGCATCGGGAAAACAAGAATTGTATACTCTTACAGCACCAGAAAGACTGGAAAAACTTTATACAGCCGCCTTTTTAGAGCTTTTTGAATCAGGATACGCACCACACATCGGGGATGTTGAGCGTGTTGCAAATAAAAGAGTACGTAAATTGTATGTAACAATGCCTCATAACTATTCCTCTGTTTGACTGTATGAAGATACAGACGGAATAATAAAAATAAAGGCAAAGAAACGGTGCCCTTGTTGTATAATTGTATAGCAACGCAATATTATCGGTCGGCAGTGTGGCAATACACGCAAAGAGAGATGATTTGGGTTTAAGAGGTGATAAAGAAAGTTTGATTACGGGAAATGCCGGAGAATTGGATGTTATGGTTTGTGTGGAAAATGTTAATATTAAATAGGAATTACCTTTGGTGAACCGGGTTTTTTTTCTTCATCTTTAATACCGGATCGGAGTATACAAGCCAAAAATGAGACAGCAAATAAATACAAAGATATTTCTCCAAATTTGTTATCTGTAACACCCATATCTATATAAGTCAAATACAAAATTCCAAAAATAACAGAACCCAATAACAGTAATAGCGACATACATAATGATACATTAATTGAGTTGCACTTCATAATTATATTGCAAATAAATAAGTATTATAATTATTTTCAATTTATTAAAAAATCAGATTCGTCAATTAATAAAAAAATTGAAAAGTTTTTTCTGCATATTGTGATAGATATTCCCACCAATCTAACGCAATCAAATTTCAAATTCGTTTAAGCTTACACGCCCTAGTCTAACCTTATCATGGCTTCTCTTACTTTCACTGTATCAACCACTCGTTCTAATCGTCGCCAGCAAGGAGGCAATCGTCGCCCTCAGAAGACTTTCTGCAAAGTCTGTTTCGATGCTGGCAAGACTGAACAGGAGTACACGAGTCACTTTCTGAAAGATCGCCCGGGTCCTAACGGCAAAGTTGTCTGTCCAACCCTCCTCTTAACTGAATGTCGCTACTGTCACGAACACGGTCACTTTAAGAGCCACTGTCCTGTCCTCGAGGAACGCAAACGCGACAAGGTGCGTATTACCAAGGAACGTGGTGCTGACCGCAGGCAGAAATTCGAATCAGGAAACTGGATGACAGCTGCTGTTTCCAAGCAGCTTGATGAAGCAGTTGCCGCGACCAAGATGCAATCCAAGGTCAGTGTTCCTGTTCAGAAATTCACTTCTCAAAGCGCCTTTGCTGCACTCGACAGCGATGATGAAGAAGAGGTCGAATCTTACACCCGAGGACCAAGTACAGCCGTTGCTCGAGCTCCTCAGGGAGCTTGGAATACTAAATTTAGTATTCAAACAGTGACGATGCCAACGACGAAACCAGCGACGAAACCAGCGACGATACCAGCGTCGATACCATTGACGACTTTTTGGAATGAGGTGAAAAAGAGTGCAAATCTTTCTCGTAAAGCCGAAATCGTCGCAGAGTTAGCCGAGCTTAATGCTGAGCTTCAAGAAGAGACTCAAAAAAGCTCTGGTGCATGGGCTGACGCTGGAGACATTGACGACCTTGAGACTTCAATCGAAGCTCTTGAAGAAGAACTTGCCGGCCTATAGACAAATTCTCTGCTAATTGTACATAAAGAGACCACTATCATAGCGATGGGTCAATAATAGAAGCTATAAAAATAAAAACAAAAACAAATAAAAAACAAAAACAAATAAAAATTCCTCCCTCGCCTCCATTTTTATTGTTGAAATGGGACTTAGAGATAAGGGATTATATTATGTTAAGATAAATGTCAACTGCACAACGTATAGCTAAAGAGTTAGAGAATTTAACTGCCGACCCACCTGCCAATTGTTCCGCCGGGCCTTTGGAAGACGATATTTTTCATTGGCAAGCAACATTAATGGGTCCACATGACTCACCGTATGAAGGTGGTATTTTTATAATGAACATTAAATTCCCAGGCGACTATCCTTTTAAGCCACCCAAGGTGACATTTGAAACCAAAATCTTTCATCCCAATATTAATTCTTCAGGCGGAATTTGTTTAGATATTCTAAAAGAAGCGTGGAGTCCAGCCTTAACAATTTCCAAAGTATTACTCTCGATTTGTTCTTTATTGTGTGACCCCAATCCAGATGACCCCCTAGTACCAGATATAGCCAGAATGTATAAAAATGACAGGGATAAATACAATAGAACTGCTCAGTTATGGACAATTCAGTTTGCAGTATCTGAATAAATTGAATGGTTTTATATATTATTAATGTAATTATATAATTACATTAATGATGAGTTTATCTTCTGCTTGTTGCTTAAAACGAATTTCCCAACAGGTAAAAGATGGTGGTTATATGGAAGTTTCTGACACAAGAATACGAGAAGCTTGCTTAGCAAATAATTTCGATGTTATTGCAGCGACAGACAAGCTTATCTGCGAAGAACAATTAAAAATATCCCTCGAAGACTTATGCGTCCAAATGGGTCAGAATCCAAATAAAAAGCTTATTCTTTGCTCTTGTAATAGATTTAAATTTCAAACTGTTCAAGTAGAACGATATATTAGGAAGCTTTTAAAAGCCAGGGAGAATATACACATGAGATGCATCGAATCCAATATCGATATTTCGGATACAGAACTAGATGATCGAGTCATTTATGCATTTGGCAATGAATTAGTGGCTTTTAACAACATCCAGCAGGACCATTGACATTTTCTGGAACATCGATTATAAACGGTTTTGCTTCTTCTACATTCTCTCCAAAATGAACATCCGAATCAAAAAATTTTCTAATTGTATTAACTATTGTTGTGTGAGTTACAATTAGAATCACAGTATCATTGTTTTTATGCTCTTGACATAGGTTGTAGATAAAAGGGAATACGCGATTTTTTACTTGTTTATAATCTTCCACATAACTAATATTAGAAACAAATAATTTGGTGTTATAATTTTCATCAATTATCGAACCAAGATGGGGGTAAGCATTCTGTAGTTCTTTGTAGCTATGTCTATAATTATGGTAATTAAATTCATTACTATTGAGACATTCATAAAATGTATTTTCTATGTTCACTTTCTTATTATTTTCAATACAGTAAGGATATATTGTTTGTAGAGTTCTTAAAAAAGGAGATGAATAAATAATATCAATTTTGCATGCTTTTAATATATCAGCGAGTTTATCAGCTTGCTTTAAACCGTTAGTTGTTAAAGGTGTAAAATACAAAGTTGAGTCAAACCGTTCTCCGTGTCGAATAATAATAAACTTCATTATATTATTATTCTTATATTCTCTTTAATTTTTAATACCAATACTTAAAAAAGTTTGCAACATCCAGAAGCCACTGCAATAACTGTATTAATATCTAAGTTTCCCTTACTGGCAGCTACCACTAACTCGATAGTATTTGCCAATATGCCTTGGTCAATCATATCTAATAACAGTTTTTCTTTTTCATCTGAAATTGGGGCTTCTACTATTACTTGTCTAACAAGACTAATGGCCAATTCTTTTTGTGCTGCACCTTTTAATTTTGTTGCTTCGACAACTTCCATAGAAAATTTAGTAACCATAATAATTGTTTGTGCATTAATTTCCATATCACCTATTTTTTCATTTAACTTCTGTCATTATACATTTACTAAATAAAATATTTATAAAATTGAAGTGTATAAAATATTTAAATATACCCATAACATAATGAGCGGAATCGTAACCATACATACATTTGATGACGGAAGGGAAGACTTTAAAAAACATATAAACGAATGGAAAATAACTAAAAAAATGTTTAATGGTTCAAAAGTAGAATTAACGAATGTTTATAATAAAGAAATTAAAATCTCATCTATCTCATCTTGGAAAATACAACCGATTGGACCCAATTAAATTGAATGGATAAATAAATGAAATAATAAGACAAAACAACTAACACAAAACCTTAAATGGATACTCAACAGCAATTTATTACTTCCCGGTACAATGTCAATGAAGAAAATGAAGGGAAGGTTAAATATTATAAAGACCCAGAGGGGGAGATATATCCTGTTATATGTGTAAAAAGATGGAATGCTTTCGACTGGATAAGATTACAAGATTTAAGTTCTACACTGTGGATGCGACATAGACACGATTTGGAACCCGGATTGATGTCAAATTTTGCAGATTTGTCACGGTGGGTTAAAAGTGATGAGGAAGATAATAAACTTGTTACGTCTTTGTTAGCAACACTATCTATGGAGCAGAGAAAGAAATGGTTGTCAGAAAATAACGAATATAAAGATAAAATATGTATAGAGTGCGGGTCGTTTGACCCGGAAAAGAAAAAGTGCATTCATCATGATTGTCCTGGAATGTGCTCTACTTGTTTTGAGACCAAAAACAAATCCGGCTTCGAAAACTGCGCTTGTTGTAATAAAAAACAAGAAATG
>LWDU01041835.1_pt1 | contig 12114 bp, 10 predicted proteins | sample 727161 | NCBI WGS metagenome assembly LWDU01 (sample SAMN04566230, study PRJNA314399) | hydrothermal vent metagenome | isolation source: deep sea hydrothermal plume seawater | place: Mexico: Gulf of California, Guaymas Basin | collected 2004-07-11 | reverse complement strand
TCACAAATAGGCTTCCAAGATTCGACTAAATCTTTAAACATATCTTGGAGCAACATTTCGATAACCCGTGTCTCTGTCGGGGTGAATTCCCGAAAATTATCACTGCCGCTAGCGGTATTTCCTTGTCCGCCAAAGAAACTTTCTAAGGTATTAAAAATCAAATTCGGGTCGATAACAAACAGTGCGTTGCCACGTAAAGGGCGAAGCCTGGCAACACTCATAGAAACGGGTAATTTAATCGCGTTCCGGTAATCGCCAAAGGCCTCGACGCGCAGTTCTGAAACTTTTATTTTCGGTTGATAGCGCAACATTCCAACCAAGGTTGTGCGAAATAGCCGAGAAAATCGATCACAAACCATTTCCAGTGCCCCTAACTGGGTCGTTAAGGTACTGTCTTCCATGGTCAAGTCATAGCTCTCGACCGCTATGTCAGTATTGTAACCACCAACATTTCCCGTGCCCTCGCCGGTATTACTAACCAGTGCATCAATTTCCTCTTCTGAAAGTAATTCATTACGATTCATTTTTTGCCTTTTTTACTGAACGACAAATTCGGTAAAAAACACTTCCTCTATGCCGCCAAAATCTTCATATCCCATTAAAACACCGTTCATGGCTTCTTTTATTTCAATGAGTACGCTGGCCATCCCGTCCTCAGAATTATAAGTTTCAACCGGTTTTTGTCGAACCACTTGTAGAATGGCTGAACGAAGTGCCGTTTGGTGCTTGTCGACATTACCTAAAACCTTCTCATCATAGTGGGTCATTACACTGATAGAAAATTGTAAGTATTTTTTAGAATTAGGGATATTGACCGTGAATTTACTTTTCATTTCCTGATAACTTTGTTCAAATTGCTGTGTTTCAGGCGTCTCTTTTTTTTGTTTTTCCGGCAACTCTTTTTCTTTTAGATTACCATCGGCATCTTTAGTCGAGTCTTCAAGTTCATTTAGAACCGCTACGGATTGTTCATCTTTGACATCAAAAAAACCAGTGAGATAAAGGGTTGCTGCCACACTCACGCCAATTAACAGTAAAGCGGCTAAAACAAAAACCAATATTTTCAATATATTCTTGGGTTCTTTTTCCTCTAGCTCTTCTTCATCTTCTAGTGCATCTTCAGCCATGTTTTACTCGCTATACTGGTTATACAAAAGTATCTAATTCACCGTCATGGGTTGATCTTTGTTTTTCTTCTGTTAATTCTTCACTGTTATTTTCAGCTGTTTTAGTTTGGAAATCAAATTGATCCCCTGAGTCAGGGTCTCCCGGTTGCCTTTGTTGTTGTGAGTCTCGACCAACAGAGGTATCAGTGAGATTAATACCCGATTCTGCCAAAGACTCACGTAACCGCGGCATTGATGACTCAACTAATTCTTTGACATTATGATGTTGCGTGGTGAACATGATTTTTAGTTGCTCTTTGTCCATCACCATATTAACTTTAATGAGCCCTAAATTCTCAGGATTAAGTTTCATGTCAGCACTCCATTGACCAGCGCGTAACATTTGGGTGACACGCTCTGACATTTGAGACTGAAGATGCTGCTGATTTCGAGCAGTTATTAAATTAAAACGTGTTAAATCTCCGGGACGACGAAGTTCACTTTCTTTAATTTTTTCTTCTCCGTGTTCAGCGCTTGTTGTGACTTGTAATGCAATAGCATCGTCAGTTACTTTGGGAGATGCAGGTTTTATTTCAGTGCTTTTAAATAATGAGGCCGAAGCAATAGCGGTATTAATAGCGACATCACGCAATTTAGTTCGATTTTCAATAAAGGTCGATGTTGAAATTATTTCACTGTTATTTTTAGACGTTACTTTAATAGGTAAGTCTTTTGTTTTTTGTTTTAGACTTAAGTTATTTCCTGCTTGTTGAGTCGCATAGGGGTTATTAAATTTCTTTAAATCATCCATCAACGGTGTTGGTGCTTTAGTGGCTCCCGTATTCACAGACTCTTGAAGGTTGACTCGATCGGTCGTCGGCGTTAGGTCAGAACGTTTACTGCCTGTATCCGGTGAAAGATTCTGGGCCAAAGTCTGTGGTTTTGGAGGATTTAAAACGCCGGGCTGTTTTGTGCTCTCAGAAAGTAGTGCATTTTCACGTGCAGTAGACTCACTTGGATTCTGAGTGAATGCCGATGGTTTTAGATGATCAGTTGTGCCCTGCGGTGCTTTAGCGGCCATCTCAGGTGTTAACTGGACAGGATTGGCGACCGATGGTTTTAGATGATCAGTTGTGCCCTGCGGCGCTTTAGCGGCCATCTCAGGTGTTAACTGGACAGGATGGGCGNNCATTAGCGGTAAGTTCAGGCGGCAACTGAGTAGGATGGGTGACCGTTGGATGAGCCGTAGATTGTTGCGTTAGATCAATTCCATTAAGGCTGGAATTGATGGGCTGAGCGCCATTGTTGCTGGCTTGATCTAACCGCGCCGTCTTGACGGCTTCTGAATCAGGGCTTAGTTTTAATGCTTGAGTTGCGTGTTCTGAAATGGCTATTAAGGCATCGTCACGCAGTAACGGTTTGGGTTCTAGGTAATTGTTTACCGGTTGACTGATTAATCGAGGTTTCAGTGACGGTGCCTGCGTAGTCGCTAGAATGGTTGCCGCAACGTCTGGATTAATACCATTAATTTTGGCAAAGTTTAATAACTCTTTATCATCAAATAGTGGTTTGTTGGCTGCCGGCGTCGTTTGGCTGATAAGAGGCTTACCTTCTGGCTGAGCACTTTCTATCCATTGCCGTAACGATTTTGCTAATGCGTCAGAATCACCTTGATGTTGCGGGAGGCCTTGTAAAAATTGCGTCAGCCTGACTTGTTCAAATGAGCCTGATGGGCGAGATTCAGTTTCCTGTGGTACAGCAATGTGGATTGCGGGTGTTAATTGCGTGTGATTTTGTAGATAGCTTAAGTGTTCTTTAGTACTGCTAGGATGACTATTAAAGGTTTTATCCGTAGAGTCCGGTTTGAGGTCTTTGGCAATAACGGTTGAATTAAGTTGACGCGCTAAAACATCGGTAACGGGTCGAGGGCTCGCCTGAGGCGGGTTCGCTAATCCTGCAGCGGGATTAGCGAGTTGTTGAACTGAAAACTCAGTTGTTTGCAGGTTTTTTAAGAAATTGAGTAACTGTTCCTGCGAGTACTCACTGACAATGGCGGTTTTTTCGCCGGGCGCACTCACCCACTGAACCGCTAATTCCTTCAGAAATTCTGGCGTCTGCGTATGGCGGCCAATTTTTTCCATAAGGCCATCTATTTCCGGCAATATTTGTTCAAGCGAAACACTCTCACCGCCATGACTCAGAGGCACGGACGTCTGTTTTGCGAGCAATTGGCTAAAGGATGTTCCCGGTGATGAACCGCTATCCCCTTGATATTGCTTACTATCTCCTCCAATTTGGGAGATAATATTAACCAGTTTCATCAAATCTGTATTCACACTCGTTCAACCTCAAAAAGTGAATGTTAGAAAACACAGTAATAATTAAGCAATTACCTTGCCAAATAATGCACACCAAGGATAAATTAAGAATGAACTGTTCTTCTTAAGTCATTGATTTAAATAAATTTAAGTTTTCACCGAAAGTGTCTTTAAGGACGGTTTAATTAATTTATAAAAGTAAGTGTCAAAATTCCGTAAGCTTAGCCCCCGTCACGATGGGTTAGAAAAACTTGCCGTGCAATTTCCTCATTTTCTCGCATCTCCTGATAGTCCCGAAAAGCTTGTAAGGCCTCTTTTTCGCGTTCTTCAATTTTTTCGATAACTTTTAATTCAGTCAGGCAGGTATTTAAATGTTGTTGCTTTTGATGCATTTCTTGTTGCAGTTGTAAACTCTTTTGGCGCTGGGCTTTTTTCATATCATAAAGCTGCTGAATAAACTCCCTAAGACGGATAATGACATCTAAGAGGGCTGAATTTTGTTCTGCATTCATTAATTCACTGTGGTAATCATTAATGTAGCCGTCAAGGGATTGAATAGAGGCTTCGGTATCGGCTAATAATTTTTGCTGTGATAAACAAGCCGCTTGTGCTTCATCGACACTGGATTGGCGGATGTTTTTCAAAGTGCCCCAATGATTTGCCATGGTCTTAAACTACTTTAGATGTCATCAGTGATCGAAAATAAAAAACCCATGGAGTCCGCGAACGTAACTGACTCACTCATGTCTTGTTGTAAGAATTGATTGATAACAGGCAATTTCTCAATAGCACTGTCTAATTCTGGATTAGTACCGCCCTGATAAGCACCGATATTGATTAAATCACGATTATCATGATAGATAGATAACAATTTCCGACAATGCATCACCCGTTGTAATTGGGTCGGTGGGAGCAGCTTAGACATTAACCGACTAATGGAGTGATCCACATCTATGGCTGGATAGTGACTTCTAGCGGCTAAATCTCTGGACAGGGTGATATGGCCATCCAGTATGGCTCGTGCCGCATCTACGATGGGGTCTTGCTGATCGTCACCTTCGGCTAAAACGGTGTAAAAAGCAGTAATGGAACCGGTACTTGCACCATGATTACCGGCACGTTCAATTAAAGAAGGCAATAAGGTAAAGACGGAGGGGGGATACCCTTTTGTCGCCGGTGCTTCACCCACCGCCAAACCGATCTCGCGTTGGGCATGTGCAACACGGGTAATAGAGTCCATCAGTAATAAGACATTTTTACCCTGGTCCCTGAAATATTCGGCAATAGTGGTGGCCAGCATGGCGCCATTTAAACGGGCCACCGGTGAGATATCGCCGGGGGCCGCGACCACCACCGACCGCCTTAAGCCGTCTTCACCCAGCGATTCGGTCACAAATTCTTGTACTTCTCGCCCCCTTTCGCCGATCAGACCTATGACGACAATATCGGCTTCGGTATAACGGGTCATCATCCCTAGCAACACACTTTTACCGACACCACTACCGGCGAGCAAACCCATGCGTTGACCCTGGCCGATGGTCATTAACCCGTTAATAGCGCGCACGCCGACATCAAGAATTTTTTCGATTGGATTGCGGTGCATGGGATTGATCGGCGCACCGGTGACCTGCCGGTATTCACTGGCAATAATTTCATCACCACCATCTAAAGGGTGCCCCAGACCATCAATAACCCGACCGAGCATAGAATTGCTCATGGCCGCATTGGAAGACCCTTTTCGGGCAACGACACGAAAGCCTGGCGCAATACCACGCACTGATTTAAAGGGCATCAGTAATAGCTTACCTTGAGAAAAGCCAATAACCTCAGCAGCAGAATGCAGACCTGTGGGGCCGATCAGATCACAATGGGTGCCGATGGGCGCATGAATCCCACCCGCTTCCAAAGTTAAGCCAACGACGCGGGTTAAAACACCTTGAATAGCAGGCGGTGAAATTTGGGATTTATTCACCAAACTATTGACATTTTCTGAAAAAAGCATCCTGGCAGACCTTAACTTTCTTTAGTGTTATCAAGGTGGGTTATCGGCTCGAGCAAATGAGCTTCTACACTTTCAAATATCTGCTCGGTGATTTCAGATAAACGATCGACAATTAAATCTTCGGTATGACGCTCTGCATTGGAGATGCGTACTGAACCCGGAAATAACTCTTCGTCTGCTGAAATTAGATAGTCTTCGGGTAAGGGGCTGTGTTTTTCAAGTAATTCTTTATCGATAGGGTTAAGAAAAACCTTAAGGCCTTCGGTACTGCTAAAAAACTCTAATGAAGCCTTAATCAAACTTTCAATGGCTGTCGTAGAAAGTGTCAGTTCAGCTCGCACTAATTGCCGGGCAATGTGAGTGGATAGTTTTAATAAGGGCTCTTGTTGCTCTTCATAGTAATTTTGAATAGTGCCCTGTAAATTAGTGAGCAGTGATGAAAGCTCGGTACAGGTCTGCTCCAATTGCTGTTTTTGATGTTGTAACGCTAATTCATTCTCGGCGTGTTGGCGTTCAAATTCAGCTTCTAATTCAGCTTTGTATGCACTCAAGACAGCCTCATTGGCAAGCTGTGTCGTTTCATCGGGGCTTTCAACAGACTCGCTTTGTTTTAGATCAGATGAGTCGTTGTCACTCATTGGTAGGGATTCTTCTGAAGCTACCGGCGTTGTTTCAGCTGGGCTCGGCACGGCTGTCGTTGGAGCGACACTGTCATCTGGTTGTATCGCCTCGGCGGCAGGCTCTTGAGCAACGGTCTCGGTAGGGGCAGGTTCGGGCGACGGGGTCTGCGTAGGTGTGGTCTCAAGCGTGGGATCACTGCTGGGGATCAAGACTTGATCCAAACCTTCGGCGATGCGTGATTGGGCTTCGGTCAGTTCCTCAACGGAAACAGGTATTAACGGTTGCCAATTGGTATCAGGTTGTTGTTCTGCTGAAAGTGCGCTTAATTCATCTTGAAAAGGTTCAACTGATTCAACTGCTGGAATTTCATCGGTTTCAGAGCTTTCAGACAGTGCTTGAAAGGGGATGAATAAATCCTTTTGACTCTGGGTCTCAACGACTTGTGAAGTCACCTGAGACTGCCAAAGGCCACCGCTATTGGCATGGCTATTTTTTACAATTTTAACCGACAACGCCATCACCACGACCCGGCAACATCATTTCACCAGAATCGGATAAGCGACGAGCCGTTTTGAGAATATCTTTTTGTGCTTCTTCAACTTCTTTAATACGCATAGGACCTTTTGCCTCCATGTCATCTAAGAACATATCCGCGGCCCGCGAGGACATATTGGATAGAAATTTATCTTTAACCATGTCATCGGCCCCTTTCAGCGCAATCATAAGGATGTCACTTTCAATATTACGCATTAACACCTGAGTACTTTTATCATCACAACCCACTAAGTTATCAAAAACGAACATATTATCCATAATACGGCCCATCAGATCTTCATCGGTTTTTTCCATAACGCCCATAATTCCAGCTTCAAGATCAGAATCGGTAAAGTTCATGATTTTCGCAGCGGTAATAACCCCGCCAACACTCGATGACTTAGCGGCAGAATTATTAGCAAACTGGTTTTGCATAATGCGCTCTAATTCATCGAGCGCTTCGGGTTGAATAGTTTCTAAGTTAGCCACACGCATGATGACTTCAGCGCGAATGTCTTCCGGCAAAAAACCCAACACATCCGCGGCGGTGGCATATTCTAAAAAGGATAAGATAATAGCAATAATCTGTGGGTGTTCTGCACGTACCATTTCTGATATTGAACGTGAATCCATCCACCGTAGAATATCCATACCCCCGCTGGCATTTTGCGGCATGATTCGATTTAAAACGCTGTAAGCCTTATCTTCACCCAGCGCTTTAACCATCACATTTTCGACATAGTCGGTAGACCCAAAACCTAAGCTGGTTTGATGCTTTATTAAGGTAATAAACTCATCCAAGACCGCCCCAACCGCCTCTTGCGAGACCTCTGATACCGACATCATCGCTGACCCTAGGTGTTGCACTTCTTTCGGTTCAAGATGGGTTAATATATTAGAAGCCTCATCTTCTCCTAACAGCATCATCAGTATCGCTGTTTTTTGAGTTGAAGAAATAAGTCGTAATTCTTCGGCTAGCGGTAGTTTCTCTTCTAAATTACCGTCGCCTGCATTATCTTCAGCCATTTATTGCCCTAAATCCTTTCTGACCCAAGCCCGCATAACATTAGCAACACGGCGTGAATCATCATTAACTAACATTCTGACTAAAGCAACTTTGTCATCATATGAATTAGCGGTATCTAACATATCAGCTGAAATAGCCGATTTTTTAGGTTTCAGTCGTGCTTTCATTTCTTCTAGGGATTCACCGTCTTGTAAAATATTAGGGTCATCGGGTTCTTCACCGTTAAGGGCACCCGAGAGTAGATTTTCTTGTTCATGGTCCAGTGCAAACTGATCTTCAAACGCTTTTTTAGCCGCGTCGGGATGAATCAAATTGGTAACAATCGGTTTGAAAACCGTTAAAATAAGTAAGATAAAAATAGCGGCAATCACCAATTGACGACCTATCCCTTGGAGTCCAACATCCCGCCACCAAGCGAGTTCTTCGGCAACTAATTGCGGTGTAAATGAAGCTTCCATGACAGTAACCGTATCGCCGCGGGTTGCATCAAAGCCAATCGCACCTTTTACTAAGGCTTCAATGTCCGCCAGTGATTTATGGCCATTGACATTAATCACCGAGGCGCCAGGCGCTGCTCCCTCCTCACCTGTAGCAGCGGCTTCAGTCGACGCAGGTGGGGCTTTAATTTTCTGATCAATCACCACGGCCACGGCGAGACGGGTGACCACACCGGCGATTTTCTTTTCATGGCGAATGGTCTTGTCGACCTCATAATTTCGGGTGCTGGAGCCTGTGCTTGAACCTGAAGATTCATTACCCGCCCCCCCTGCCGGGGTTAATGGGTTATTAGAAAGGAAGCCTGGTACCCCAGATGCACCCGGGCTAGAACTACTCTGCCCTGACATTTGCTCGCTTCGCAGGGAAATGGTTTTAGGGTTGAATAACTGGCTGGTACTTTCGATCAGCGTATAGTCGACTTCGGCATTGACTTCGGCATGAATATTCTCTTTCCCTAAGAAGGTCGATAAAATAGACAGTACCCGCGTGCGATACATGTCTTCAATTTGGTTACGGTATTGCAACTGTTCATTGGTGAGGTTGAAATCGTTAGACGCTGATTTTGAATGTAATAATTTACCGTGTGAATCCACCACTGAAACCGATTCGGCTTCCATAAACGGAATACTCGAGGCGACCATGTGGATGATCGCTTCAACCTGTCCGTTTGTGATTGCCCGTCCCTGGTGTTGAAAAATAACCACAGAGGCTTTCGAGGCCTCGCGATTTCGAATAAACACCGATTGTTTCGGGATTGCCAGGTGTACCCTGGCGCGGCGAATAGAATCGATTGTTGCAATCGATGTCGCTAATTCTTCTTCCATGGCCAGTTTATAGCGCATTTTCTCCATAAATTGGCTGGTTCCCATCGACTGGTCTTTACGGATTAAATTAAAACCGCCTATAGATGACTCCGGTAACCCTTGGGACGCTAATAATAATTTAGCTTCATGATAATCATCGGTAGAAACCGTTACATTACCCGAGACGGGATCCAGTTTAACCGGGATATCAGCGGCGATTAAAGCCGTATAGATAGCCGATTGATCTTTCTGACTGATGCCCTCAAATAAGGGTCTAAAAGACGCACCGTTAAAGAGCGAATAAACCATTATAGAAATCAGTATGACGACAATCACCACCACGGCAGGTATCGATTTTTGAACCGCAGGTTGTTGAAAAAAACCGGTGGCAACTGAGGGCGCCGCCGCGTTAGCAGTCGAAGCTAAGGCACCGGGGGGAGCATTAACGGCAACGCCTTGCCCGTCCGGCTGCTCCAACAAAGGATCAGTTCCCGGGGCGGGGTTAGTATTTGCGGTAATTGCGGGTTGCTCTGCCATAGGAGTGTATTAATTAATAAAAGCGCCTAGACCGGCATGTTCATAATGTCTTGATAAGCGGCCAGTACCTTATTTCTAACTTGTAAGGTGGCTTGAAACGCAAGTGCCGATTTTTGCGAGGCTAACATGACTTGAGTCAGCGGAATATCAGCACCCTTTTCAAAGGCATCTTTTAATTGCCCGGAGGTCATTTGTAAGTCATTCACGGTATTAAGGGTTTCGCCTAAGGTGTTGGCAAAAGAGACCGCCGTCGGATTTTTGACTATCTGTTCGGTGCCAGAAGCTTGAGAGGACATAATGCGCATTTGACTCATCAACGCATTCATATCGGTTAGTGGTGCTGTCATAGATCCTCCTTAACGGTATTCATAATCTTAAGGGACTGCAATGCCCTGATCCTTTATTTTTGCTAATTTATAACGCAGGGTTCTCGCACTGATGCCTAATTGCTCGGCAGCAGCCTTACGACTCCCTTGTACTTTAGTCAGAATTTCTAAAATAACCTGTTGTTCGCGCTCCCAGGCCACTTCGCTTAAATCACGATTTTCACTGGCAACAACAGGGTCACTGGGCGTACTGGTCGACAACCGTGAGGGGGCGGCGATGGGCGCCTCTAGGGCGGTATCCATGAGGATATGCGCTAATAAAATTTCGCTATCAGTCACTAGCACCAAGGCCCGCTGCATAACATTTTCTAATTCACGGACATTGCCCGGCCACGCGTAACTTTTTAGGAAATCGACTACTTCCGGGGTTAAATTATAGCGGACGCTGGACGCTTGTTGGTGTTTAGCTAGTAAGGCTTCGGCAATCGGGATAATATCGTCTTTGCGTTCTCTTAACGGAATGAGTTTAAGAGGAAAGACGTTAATCCGGTAATAAAGGTCTTCACGAAAGTTACGCGATGCAACCTCATGGGCCAGATTTTTATTGGTTGCCGCAATAACTCGTACATCAACTTTTATTAATTCGGATCCGCCTAAGCGTTTCAGTTCACGTTCCTGCAGGACCCGGAGTAATTTAGCTTGCAGTGAAAAAGGTAATTCACCTATTTCATCCAGAAACAGGGTGCCGTGTGAAGCTTGTTCAAAAAGACCCAAGTAGCGTTGATGAGCACCGGTAAAAGCGCCCTTTTCATGACCAAAAAGCATATCTTCTAACATGGATTCTGGCATCGAGGCGCAATTAACCGCAACAAAATCCTGATGAGCGCGCGTCGAGTTGCGGTGAATATGATGGGCTAAGACCTCTTTGCCGGTTCCTGATTCACCGGATAAAAGAACCGTGACGTCAGTTTGAGCGACCCGTTCAGATAATGCCAATAATTTTCTGACCTGATCATTCCTACAGACAAATTGATTGGCGTCTTGTCGCTCAATCATGCAGTGTTCAACCTGTTCGGTGAACTGTTTAGGAATTACGGGACTGGATAAAACATCAATTGCGCCCAATTTTATGGCATTAACGGCAATGGCGACTTGGCCGTCATCGACAATGACCAACACCGGACAATTCAACATAGCCTGATGGAAACGTTTAAAAACCGCTAATAATAAGCCCGCATCATCGCCAACAGTGGCGACAATCAGGCCTAACTGACTGCTTTGGCCTGATTTTCCGAGATCTTGTGGTTGACTGAGCGGTTCACAAACAAAACCCGCCTCAGTCACAAGGTGGGTTAATAACGCCCGCCCTTGATCATTTGGATCTACTATTGCTATGACTAAATCATCCGTTAGCATAAAATCTCAAATTTCTTTTTCACAATGAATTTAACTAAGCAAAAAAGAAGCCAAAAAACTTTATGCCATTAATCATGGCTATAAATCATTGATTTTAGCGTTAAATTTATATTTACCGGGAGCGGTGGACAATAGTTGAGCTGTCAACAATTTGACAGTTGAAGCCTGAATTCAACGGCTTTAGATTAGACACTCATCTGATGCTTTTTTATTTTTTCAATTAATGTCGTACGTCCTAAGCCTAATAACTTTGCCGCATGGGTAATATTCCCCTCAGAACGTTTAAGGGCTTGGGCAATGTATTCTTTTTCAATATCGCGTAAGCGCTCTTGTAAATTCATTTCATCAGCCAAGGCGAGTTGTTCATTAAGATCAACGCCCGTTGGTTGAGCTAAAGAAGAAGATTGAGTGGCAAATTGGCTTGTCGGTTCGGATTCTTTAGCCTGCTGAAGAGGCGATAACTGAGGCAGATGATTCGGGTTGATCGCTTGCCCGGGAAAACAAATGGACAACCGTTCCACGAGATTACTTAATTCTCGAATATTTCCAGGCCACTGACGACGCATGAGTTCTTGTTGAGTCTCGGAAGTTAAATAAATCGGCGGTGAGTTTTCAACGGTATGAATTTGGGCAAAGTATTCAAATAAAAAAATGATGTCCGTACCCCGCTCACGCAAGGGCGGTAAAACAATAGGAAAAACGTTCAGACGGTAAAATAAATCTTCTCTGAATTCACCTTTTAAAACGGCAGTTTCTAAACAGCGGTTAGTGGCTGCCACAATGCGGACATTAACCTCGATAGGTTTTTCCCCGCCAACGCGGTAAATAACGTGCTCTTGCAGGACGCGTAGGATTTTAACCTGCATATCCTTGGGCATTTCAGCGATTTCATCGAGGAACAAGGTGCCATTTTGGGCCATTTCAAA
>LWDU01036049.1_pt1 | contig 12120 bp, 5 predicted proteins | sample 727161 | NCBI WGS metagenome assembly LWDU01 (sample SAMN04566230, study PRJNA314399) | hydrothermal vent metagenome | isolation source: deep sea hydrothermal plume seawater | place: Mexico: Gulf of California, Guaymas Basin | collected 2004-07-11 | reverse complement strand
CGTATGCAGGCCGCTCATCTTCAGGCTGGCCATGGCTTTGCCGCCACTGCCATACGGGCCCAGGCGCAGGCCCAGATCAATAATCCCCCGGTCACCCAGCTTGCGGATAAAACGGTCGGTGGCGGCCGCTTTCACTCGGCTGCGGCGAGTGCGCGCTTTAAGCCGGTTCAACCGTGAGGTGAGCCCGAGCAAAATCTCCCAGTCATGCAGCATGCCTTCCGGCCGGGGCACCAGCGGTGGCGTATATTTCACCACGTTGCGCACCGCCACCACCTGAAAAATCGGGTCGAACTGGCCATGCTCCAGCTGCCCGGTGGGGGGCAGAATTATAGAAATCAATACTGACCATGAAATCCAGCCCGGCCAAGGCCCGATCCAGCTTGCTGCCATCCGGGCAGGACAGCACCGGATTGCCGGCATGGGAAATAAACGCCTTCACCTGGCCCAGCCCCGGGGAGAGCATTTCATCAGCCATGGTGGTCACCGGGAATTCGCCACCGAATTCCGGGTAACCCTTTACCCGGCTGCGGTAGCGATCGAAGCTGCCGGTATCACCGCTGAGGCCACTCATGGCGAGGATATCAAAGGCCGGATTGGTGAACATGACGCCCCCTTCCCGGTCCAGATTACCGGTAAGGATATTGATCACGTAGACCAGCCAGGCGCTGAGCGCACCATGGGCGCTGGTGGTGACGCCCACGCGGGAATACACCGCCGCGCTGGGTGCACTGGCAATGTCACGGGCGAGTTTGCGAATGGCAGCAGCAGGCAGCCCCACCGCCGCTGCGGCTTTCTCCGGTGTCCAGGGCGCGACCAGTTTTTCCAGCGCTTTCTTGCCGTCGAGCAGACTATCGAGCCGCCCCGGCGCCACCAGCGATTCAGCGTACAGCACCTGCACCAACGCCAGCAGCAGATAGACATCGGTCCCCGGACGGACAAAGTGGTGCTCGTCGGCGACCTTGGCGGTCTCGGTCCGACGGGGATCGATCACCACCATTTTCCCGCCCCGCTTTTGCAAAGCCTTGATGCGGTTCTTGACGTCAGGGACCGTCATGATCGAGCCATTGGACGCCACCGGGTTGCCCCCGATAACCATGAAGTAATCCGTGCGATCGATATCCGGGATCGGGAACAGCGCCTGGTGGCCAAACAGTTTGTAGGTGGCCAACTGATGGGGAAGCTGATCCGCAGAGGTGGCGCTATAGCGCTGGCGGGTGTTCAGCGCCCGGGTGAACGGCAATAGCGTAAACAAGGCACCATGGTTGTGCGCCGTGGGGTTGCCCAGGTACAGGGACACCGCGTTCTTGCCGTGTTCCTCCTGTATCTGGTGCAGCCTCTGGGCGGTTTCGTCCAGGGCGTCCTCCCAGCTGATCGGCACCCAGCCATCGGCGGTACGCTTGACCGGGTGGCGCAGGCGGTCCGGGTCGTTGTGCAGATCCTGCAGAGCCACCGCCTTGGGACAGATATGGCCACGGCTGAAGGGGTCGGCCTTGTCGCCACGAATGGCTTGTATGTCATCGCCGCAGTGCTCTATCTCAATACCGCACATGGCTTCGCAAAGATTGCAGGTGTGATAGTGCAGGTGCTTCATCCTTGGCCCCGTTCGTTGCGCTTAGAGTCCTTGTTTATCAGATTCACGTGAAAAAGGCGCGGTGGATGTGTGGTTTTACAGCTTGCCATGCCCTTTTATTCGCTGCAGTCTTTCTCCCGCAAGCGGGAAAAGGATTAAGCAGCGTGGTTGCGTGTAGCATGCCGGCGTGAAGCGTCTCACTTTCCCAGCACCTTGAAGCGCCGCTTTAATCGAAAGCCCTGATCATCCACCAGCGTCAGGGTATGCCAGCCGGGCTCAGCGGTGAGCGCCCATTCGTGGAAATGCCGGGTCTCACCCAGATAAGCAGAATCCAGATGCCAATAGAGCGTGGCATCCGCTCGTTGGTGCACCGCACGGAACACCGCCCTGCCCAGCTGGCCATCCAGCTCCACCGGAATATAAATCGCCGTGCCCGCATGGGGTGCGCTATTCATGGCCCGCGCCCCGGCCAGACAATCGTCGCGCCAGGCGGGTAGCGGCCGGTAGTGCGGGTGACGGCGCTGGTAGAACCAGGCTTGCCCCGGCGGCAGCACAAACCAGTCCCGGTGGCGCATGGCATCGACCGACTCGCACTGGCTGTGAACCCGCTGCCCCTTATCGTCCAGATGCACGCGCACATGGTACGGCGTCACCGTTTCAAAATGGCTGTGCAGCGGGGCCAGCCGCTCCACCGTGGGGCAGCGACCGCCGGCCAGATAGCCATCATCACTGCACACCTGCACGGTCTTCAGGTCTGCCAGTGGCGGTTCCGGCCAGGCCGCCCCCGGGCTGAGCACCGGGCGAGCAGATCCCCGCCCGGCCAATAGCGGCTGCAGCGTTGCCACCGGGTAGGACGGTGCCCGCATGGCACTGGCAAACAAGCGCGCATAAATGCCCGTCAGTTCATCGAGCGTGCCTTCCGCGCCACCCAACACCAGAGTGAGGCCGTATTCTTCCGCACTGCGGAACAGGGTACTCATACCCATGCGCTGCAATTGGCTGTGAAAACGACCGAGCCCGTATTCACGCAGCATGCGTACAGCCGGAATGTTCAGGGACTGGCTAAGCGCCTGATGGGCCGGGACCGCGCCACGGTATTCGTGATCAAAATTTTCCGGGCTGAAGCCACCGTAGTTGGTGGGCAAATCCGGCACCAGGGTATCCGGCAACAGCAGGCCATCATCGAGCATTAATCCATACAACAAGGGCTTGAGCACACTGCCAGTGGAGCGCGGGGCACGGGCGATATCCACGGCGGCACCGTATTCGCGGGCATCACCGTGGGTCATGTTGCCCACGTAGGCCCGGGTGGCCAATTCGGTATGGTCGATCACCACCACCGCCACGTTATGCACCCCCTCACTCGCTAACCGCTGCCCATGCTGGCGCGCCAGCTCGCGCACCCGGCGTTGCAGCTCCGCATCCAGGGTGGTGCGGAACAGGTGTTGCCCGCTGCGGGAGGAAAGTGAGGTAAGCAGGTGGTCGGCACTGCCGGGTAGCGGGCGCGGCGCGTCGGGAAGCGGCTCCAGCAAGGCCAGTTTCAGGTCGGTAGCCGACAGCTCTCCCTTCTCGTGCAAATCGCCCAGCAACGTATTGCGCTTGGTCAGCAAGCGCTCGCGGTTTCGGCCCGGGTGAATCAAGGCAGGGGCATTGGGCAGCACCGCCAGCAGCGCAGCCTCAGCCCAGCTCAGTGCCGCCGGCTCCCGACCGAAATAACGCCAGGCCGCGGCACGCAATCCGACGATGTTGCCACCAAACGGGGCACGACTGGCGTACTGGATCAGCAAGTCGTCCTTGCTGAAGTGCCATTCCAGTTGCAGGGCGAGCAGCGCTTCGCGGGCTTTCTCAGGCAGTGTTCGGGGCGGGTCATCGCGCAGCAGCCGCGCCAGCTGCATGGTGAGCGTGGAGCCGCCACTGACCACCCGCCCGGCACGGGCATTGAGCCAGGCCGCGCGGGCAATGGCCAGTGGGTCCACACCCGGGTGGGCGAAGAAGCGTTTGTCTTCGTAGCTCAACAAGGCCTGGCGATATTTGTCCGGCAAGGTGTCCACCGGCACAAAGCGCCATTGTTCATCCGCCGCAATGCGGGCACCAAGCAGACGGTCATGCCGGTCCAGCATCAAGGTGGCGTAAGGGGTGTTCGTGAGCCGATCCGGCAGCGGCCAGAACTGCAGTGCGGCGACGATCGGCACGGCGGTGATTAGCAGGGCCAGGATGATGTGTCGCAGGCTCATTGTCGGTGAGAGCCCGGAACAAGTCCCATTGTCGGGTTACGGCTGCGCCTAACACGACCTACGGCCAGGCTCCTGCATGTAGGTCGAATTAGCCTAAAGGCGTAATCCGACACAAGGGTTAGAGGTGGCAGTACCCTGGCCTGTCGGATTACGGCCTTCGGCCTAATTCGACCTACACAGAGGGCTGCACGGAGGGCATAACGCCGACAATGGGTTGCGCGAATGTCCTCTCGTTTTCTCGCGTATTGGGTCGTAATCTGATATTCCAAAACAAACAATGAGGCCCCATGCACTACCGGCGCAATTATCTCTCCGGCGGCTGCTATTTTTTCACCTTGGTCACACATCAACGCAAACCGATTCTGACCAATGAACCGACGATTAACGCACTTCGCCACGCTTTCAAAACCGTACAAAAACGTCACCCTTTGCGCATCGACGCCATCGTCATCCTTCCGGACCATCTCCACTGCATTTGGACCTTGCCGGAAGAAGATCATGATTTCTCAACCCGTTGGCGTTTACTCAAAGGAATGGTCACAAAAAATCGCCAAATAGACACCCCGATCTGGCAAAAACGCTTCTGGGAACACACCCTTCGAGATGAAAGCGATCTGCATAATCACACCGACTACATTTACTTCAACCCAGTAAAGCATGGTTACGTCCACCAACCCGCCGCTTGGCCCTACAGCAGCTTCCACCGCGACGTGGCCCGTGGCTTGTATCCCGCTGATTGGGGCGGCAATCCGCTGCTTCCGGACGACATTGGTAACGAATAACCCCTGTGTCGGCTTAGCCTGCAAGACGTAATCCGACATTGGGCATGTGCTGCAAGCAACGAGGCAGAATGTCGGGTTACGGCTACGCCTAACACGACCTACACGCCCGGGCGTCAAAATATCGCGTGGCCACTCTCCGTAGGTCGGCTTAGCCTGAAGGCGTAAGCCGACATTGAGCATTTGGGTCTAATCGCGTTTCACCTCAATCCATTGCCCTTTACTACGGGCCTGGCGGGTGCCGTCGTACATGGCTTCCACGTTCCAGGCGGGCAGGTAGAAGCGGCCGGCAAAGGAGGCGTTGAGCGCCACGCGCACGGTGAGGCGGTGCTTGTTGCCCGGTTTCAGATCGAAGTAATGCATCACCCGATCGTCGCGCAGGTCCTGGTACGTGACCCGCTCCTGATCGTCGGCGCTACCATCCAGCCGGCTGCTGGTAATTTGCCAGCCAGACGGCAGGATCTGGGTGAGCGCCAGGTTCTCCAGGCTGCGGTTCCCGGTGTTGGTCACGGTGACTTCAGCAACAAAATCCTGCCCCTGGGGCAAGCTGGCCGGGTTCACCGGTTTGCCCTCTGCCAGGAAGCGGGTGGTCAGGCTGAGCCCGTCACTGCTGGCCTGTTCGTTCCCCGGCAACGGCGTGCCGGTGTTGCTCAGGGTGACAAACAGTTTGCGTTCGCTGTCGTTGCGGACACTAAAGGCCTGGGCGATTTCGCTATCGGTCAGCGCCTGGCGGTAAACCGGTGAGGTGGCCGCGATGTCCTGCCAGCCCTGCTTGGCTTCACGCACCGCAAATTGATATCCCTGCTCATCGCTCTGACTGCCCGCGTAGCGCGCCATGGCCATCAGCGACCAGGCCGTGGTCTGGGTGCTGTACCAGTGATCGGCAGACAGCTGGCTGGCGATGTCCTGCGCCAAGGTCCAGGCCTCGGCGGTATCGCCACGGGCATCGGCCACGGTGAGGCGGATAGCCTGATCGCGAAGCAAGGAGCCATAGGTGTAGCTGGCACCATCGTATTCCAGCTCGGCGGCAGCGTTGGCGGTAAGCTCCGCCGCCACATCGCTGAGGCCCATTTGCAGGTAGGCGGCCGCCAGCAACCAGCGGCCACTGTGATAACTGGCACTGCGTGAGTAATCCGGCTTGGCCATTTGCAGCCGCTCACGCAGCCGGTTCATGGCGCCGACCTGCGGTTTGCCCGCCAGGGCCAGGGTGTACTGGCGATAGGCTTCCGCACTCCACTGCCAGGGGCGGTCGCCCAGGCTCTGGCTGCGGCGAACCTGATAGGCCGTCCAGTTATCCAGCATGGTGGCCGGCACCGCGTAGCCAAGCCGTTTGGCTTCCAGCAGGAAGTGGCCGGCATAGCTGGTGCCCCAGTCGCTGGCATTGGCCAGGCCGGGCCAGTAGCTGAAACCGCCATCGGCCAGCTGGAAACGCTTGAGGCGCTCGATGCCCGCGGTGACGTTGTCCTGCACCTCCTGCTTTTGCTGCTCGTCCAGTTGCAGTAGCTGATTCAGGTACAGCTGCGGCAACACCGATGAGGTGGTCTGCTCGATGCAGCCATGCGGGTAGCGCAGCAGGTAGTCCAACCGGCGCTCCAGACCCATGGCGGGCAAAGCACTGACCACCACGGTGCTGCTATTGGTCCCGGCCATGCCATGGGGCTGCGATTCCAGCGCCCAGATTTCACCGGGCGCCAGCACCTTGCGGGTATCGCGGGTGGTGGGCGGGTTCGCCGCGCGCACTGGCAGGTGCACGGTTTCCGAGGCACGGTGTTTGCCGCCTTTTGCGGTGACGGTGATGTCGCCAGTGCCCACCTGCTGTTTGGCGGTGATTTTCAGCATGGCAATCTGATCGGACGGGCCGGTGAAGGTCAGTGTGGCTTTGCCCTGCTCAACCTCGAACAGATCTTCGTCGGCGTCCACGGTCAGGGTGACTTTTTTCAGGCTGTCGTCGGTAACGAACACCGTCACTGGCAGCGACACGCTTTCACCCGGCCCCAGCACCCGTGGCAAGGTGCTCAGCACCGTCAGCGGCTGGGTGACGGTAATGTCCTGTTCGGCTTTGCCGTAGGCGCCGTTGTCACCGGCCACCACCATGGCCCGCACCTGGCCCATGTACGGCGGCAAGGTAATCTCTTGATTGGCGGTCTCATTGGCATCCAGCGTGAACGGCCCCAGGAACTTCACCACCGGCGGGAAGCGGCGACGCTGCTTTTCCCGGCCATCGTCAGCCCCGTCGGAGCCGCCCAGTGCCAGCAGCTGATCCAGTTCTGCCCCGTAAGCCCCCACCACCATGTCGAACAGATCCCAGGTCAGCACGCCCAGGGCTTCGCGACGGTAGAAACTGTCGTGAGGATCCGGGGTCTGGTAGTTGGTCAGGCCGAGCAGGCCTTCATCCACCAGCGCCAGGGTGTAGGTCATCGGCTTGCCCTGCTTTTCACTGACCTTCACGCTAAAGGTGTCTTCCGGTTTCACCTTGTCCGGGGCGCTCACTTGCGGGGCAAGACGGGTGTTCGGGTCATCCACCAACAGCGGCACCAGGCCATAAAGCCGGATGGGCCGGTCGTTGTTGCGGCCGCTGTGCGGCTGCAGCAGCGCCACATGCACGTACACCTTGGATATCCAGGGTTTGCGCTTCACCGTTGGCGGGCAGCCAGTAGTGATCCAGCACCCGTGAACCGGTTTCCAGGCTCACCAGCAAACGGCCCTTGGCGACAGCGGGTAATTGAATATGGGCCGTGTCGCCAACGGCGTAACGGTCCTGATCCGCTGACAGGGACAGCCGTGTGGCTGCATCCTGGCTGCCACTGGCTTGCTCCCAGCTCCAGCCCAGGTACACAGTTTGTGCGGTGCAGTGATCGCTTTGCCGGTCACAAATGCGAATCAGATGGCGCCCCCAATCGTAGTCTTCGCCGTTCAGATTCCACTGGGCGCGACCTTCTGCGTCGGTGGTGATCTGTGCATCGGCTACACGTTTGGTGTTGGGGTCACTAATGTAGTTGCTCAGGTCATCACCGGCCCGGTCCCACCACCAGCGCCAATCAATCTGGTAGACACTGATATCCAGAGNNNNAATCGCCGCTGTTTTCAAACACCCGCGTCGTCAGGGTGGCGCGCAGCATGCCCGGGGTCTGCTCCACATTCACGGTGAGCGGCACGGTGGCGTTGCCCTTCGCATCCACGTTGCCATCGAAGGCAGTGAAGGGTTCGCTGCTGAGCTTTCGGGTGGCGTCGTCGAAGTGGTAGGCGTCGTAGCCACTGAAACGGGTGGTGCGCGCGCTCACCCGCACTTTCATGTCGGCCTTCAAATTGGCGGCGGTGGCACCGTTAAGCCATTGGGTAAATAACCCAATGTCGGTGGCTTCGTTGGTATAGAGCGTCTCCGGCAGATCCAGTTCGATTTTCAGCCGATTGGGTTTGATCGCTTCCACCCGGATTGGGGTATCGAAATAGCGTTGCCCCAGCCGAGCCACCGCACGCCAGTTCCCGGTGGGCGCGTCCTCATCTGTCTGTAGTGTAAAGGCGTAAAAGTCACCCACCGGCTTGTCCAGCGTATAGCTTTTCACCTTGTTGCCCCGCGGGTCGAACCAGTCCAGCGTCAGTGGGTGGCCAGCGGGGATGGTGTTGTCCTGGTCTTCCAGAATAAAGGTCAGGTGAATGTCATCACCGGGGCGCCACACATCCCGCTCGCCGTAGAAGAAACCTTTCAGGCCATCGCGTACTTGCTGGCCACCGGTGTTGAACTGGTTGGTGGGCAGGGCCCGGTTGCGGGCCAGTTTCAGGTAACCGTTGTCCCGATCCTTGACCGCTTCCAGATAATAGGCGGAACCGTCCAGTGTCAGGCTGGCCATGCCCTCGGCATCGGTGAGCCCCATACCCACTTGCTGCAATTGGTAGTTGTAGGCCTTGAGCACCACGTCTTCGGCGGGGGTGTTGCTGTCCAGCTCGGTGGCCACCACCAGCAGGGTATCGTTCTGGCCGCGCTTGGCGATCAGGCCCAGGTTGGAGGCCAGGAAGGCGCGGGTACTGCTGGCCAGATCGTTGTATTGGTAGTAGCTGTCGGAACAGGGGTTATCTTTCTCGTACCAGCTCAGGTAGCCCGCGTCGGCATAGTAATTTTCGTAGAGATCAGAGCGGTCCTCATCCTGCCCGGGGCCTTCATAGCTGTCCGGCAAAGTGGTTTTTTTCTTGAGGGCACCGTCCGGGCAGCTGTAGCTGATGTCGTCACCATCAATCGCCAGCGTCAGGTGCACCAGGCCGTTGGGGTGTTTGGCCATGAGCTCGGTGAGATCCAGCTGATAACGTTGCCAGCCATCGCCATTGCCCGGCAAAGTCAGCGTTTTCTGCCACAGGTAGCGGCCGCTGCGAGAGTCCATGTCGGCTTCATTCAGCTCGCTGCCCTGCAGATAGCGGCCGATGTTGTCATCGAAAACCCGGAACGCCTGGACTTTCACCGAGCGCACGCCCACCGCTTCAAACGGCACGCTGAGCTGTTTGCCGTCGGGCAGGATGGTGCCATCACCCACAAAGCGCACACCGGGCTTATTGGTCATCAGGGTGACGGTTTTTTCCAGTTTCTCGTCCAGGCGCCCCTGGCTGGCGGAGCGCAGACTGCCGTCAATCACCAGCTTCACATCGTCTTCCAGCTCATCCTGCGGATAAATGCGCAGGGTGCTGCCATCCACTTCCACTCGCGGCGCCTTGCCATTCAACGTGACCAGCCCTTTCAGGTTCTGGGTGGCTTGCAAGGCTTCGGAAAAGTTCACCTGGACGTGGGGTTTCGGGTAACTGACCGCCCGTACATTGGTTACCGCGAAGTTTTTCAGTGCCGGCACCGTGTAATGGCGGTTGCCCTCGTTGTTCACGCCAAGCGGCGCCGCATCCCAGCGCAGTGATACATCACTGGCCTGCTGTTCGCGCACAATCCCGGTCACCGAAAAATCATGGCGCAGGCCGGCGCTGTCATGCTGCCAGTTAATGGCCAGAGTCTTGTCGTTCTGGCGGGCATCCAGTACCGCCTCTACGTGAGCCTGGTCCGCCAGATCGCGAGTCTCCAGACTGCCGCGCAGTACCATTTCGCCGCCATCGTCCGTGGGCAACAGGGACTCCACCGTCAGGCTCAGCTGCTGACGCAGCACCTGCAGGGAGAACTCAGCGGGACTCAAGGCGTCATCCACATTGCCCAGCCCCTGGGCGTACAGCACCAGGGTCAACGACTCCCCGCCGGGTAACGGCTCGGCGGGGCGAATTTCCAGCCGGTCTTCGGCGGTAAACACCGCCGTGACAGCCCGCTCCGGCAATAGCCGCGCGACCCCGGATTGAGGTTTGTCGAGTTGATCAGGAGTCACCACCGGGTGATTAAAGCGCACAACCAGTGGCGCCCGGGCACTGATGGTACCGGCCGGCAGGGCTGCCAGATGGGTTTGCCAGCGGTCATCCAGCCTGCTCTGCAACAGCGCCGTTACTTTCCCCCTTTCCGGTGGTGTCACTCTTATCATCACAGGCCGCAATCAGCAGCACAGCCCACAACATCAAGAGACGAAAAACAGACAAACCCCGACTTGGCATAAAACCCTTCCCTGGCAAAATGGTTAACGTGGGAAACATACCACAGACATGGGACTTCCGTTCGACGATAGTCGCAACTATCACATCAAGAAATCGCGCAGAAACAAGGCCGCACATTCGGAAACAAAATACGGTACAAGTGGCTAAGCAGGCGGCGCACAGCAGTAAGTAACGGCATCCAGGGGATGGATTTGGCAGCAAGGATAAAAACGGGTTTCCTGATCATTGCGGCGGTTTTTCTGGTGGCATTCACCTTGTGGTGGCTAATGCCCGGCAACGGCAGCGAGGCCCGCTGGGAGGATTATCTCTCACGCCTGGCGCGGCTTTCACAACAGGCCGTTCCCGAACGGGCACCCCTGCCGATAGTGCCCTACCCCGGCAACCGGGAACTGCACCAACCGATCCCCGAGCACCGGGTCGACATGCTCGATTATCTGGAACTGCGCCACTGCAACTTGATGTCGCTGATCAGCGAACGCAATAGCGTGCTCGGCAAGCTGCAGGCCGACTCCTTGCGATTCAAACATGAAGTGACCTTTATCCGCCGTGCCCGCCAGTGCCTGGCCAGTGACAAACTGGATAATCAGGCACTGATCACCCTGCTTGAACAGGTGGTCACCGAGAAACAGGCGGCGCTACCCGCCCTGTACTGGAATGCGCTGGTGGCCAGCGCGGAATTTCGTCAGTTTTTCAGCCAGTCGCCCTCTGCCATGGCCGGCGACAGCCAGGCAGCGCTGTTAAGCCTGGAGCAACTGGCCCAGTCTCCATTTCAGGGCGAGACCCTGCCAAGCCCGGAGCAATTGTTCGGGCTGGAAGCCCGCTTGCAGCAAATCGCGCACAGCCAGGCCGGCGGGCAACTGCTGCGGCGGCTGGCGCTGGCGCTGCGAGAGTTGGAACGTGGCAACACCCTGCTCAAAAACATTGACCCGGTAGCGCTCTGCCCCAAAGGGCGACCCACGCCTCGAGCCCGAAAACTGCGCAATGTGCTGGACAATATCTGGGGCAGCCAGGTTCAACAGGCCCTGGCAGACGCACAGCGCCAGCGCAAGCAACTGGCCAACGCCCTGGCGAAGATAGAAGCATTGCTGGCCCCCACACCCCCTGCTTTTGCACAGTGGCAAGACCATTATTTTTCCAATACAGGCCTGCAAAGCCAGTTAAACCGGGCGCTCAAGCACCATGTCTCGCTCTGGCAGGAGCGCCTGCGGCAATGCGATCTGATGCCTGATGGCGGGCAAAAACTGAACGACAGTGCAAATATTGACCTAGAAGGCTAAACAAAAAGTCTACAAAGCGAATGCTTGTGAGAACAGTTGTCCACATACTTCCGGGTGTCGGTGAGTCCCATTCACCGGCTCCGGAGTTTTACTCCGTGATAGCTCTCCCGAGCCAAACTATTCACGGCGCCTTTTGGCGCCGTTTTTTTTGCCTGCGAGAAAGCGAGCTGTCGGGTTACGGCCTTCGGCCTAACTCGACCTACCGGCTATTAAGCATCGCGGTAGAACCACCGCTCCCATCAGCGAGAAAGTCGCAGGCCCGGTGGTTGCCACGCTATCCCGTAGGTCGAATTAGCCTGAAAGGCGTAATCCGACATTAGCTTTACCCCTACCAACAAAACCAGATGCCGGGTTACGGCTACGCCTAACTCGACCTACAAACATAGAATTGACCAAGGGCACATCCTGCCCCGGTCAATTAAGCATAAAGGTGGAATATTCCAGTTCTGCCATTTTGCGGCTCACCAGCCACAGGCCAAGCAGCACACACACGGCCAACGCCAGCAGGAAACCGAAGCCAAAAAACTGGGGCCCCAGGTACAGGCTTATGCCGGTAAAGATCACATTGGGCACAAAGAACAGCCCCGTCAGCAACACCAGCATGCGGCGCTGATCCAGATAACAGAACACGTTGATGATGGCGAGGAAGACCACCTGCAGCGCGGTGGCGATTAGCTGCACCTTCAACAGCGGCA
>LWDU01043437.1_pt1 | contig 12122 bp, 10 predicted proteins | sample 727161 | NCBI WGS metagenome assembly LWDU01 (sample SAMN04566230, study PRJNA314399) | hydrothermal vent metagenome | isolation source: deep sea hydrothermal plume seawater | place: Mexico: Gulf of California, Guaymas Basin | collected 2004-07-11 | reverse complement strand
TTCATTGTAGTAAACATCTGATAAATGGAGAGTAGTTGAATCATCATCAAATGCACTTACAAGAATCAAAGTAGGAGCAGGATCTGTAACAGCATCAGTTGTAAAAACATGATCTGGTGTTTCAGCTGGAGAACTACCATCCGCAAATACCCAGATAGATACAGTTTCCCCTACAACAGTAATCTTCTCCCAGAACCAAGAATTATAGCCAATGGCGTCATTAGCAATCCCACCACTAAACTGGTCTGTTGCAAAAAAGTATCCACCAACGCCCGCTTGTTGATGAATTGCGGATGTGTATACTCCATAGTTTTCAAGAAAATCAGGATCAATTGCAATACAGGTATGAAATTGGTCACCATTAACTGTACCACCTTCTCTAACAAATTTCATTTTAATCCAGATTTCAGCCGCTGTAGGTGTTATTTCTGCATTCGCATCAATTGACTGATCGATTTGAATCCAATCACTATCAATATCGAAAGGATCAGTGCCTTCTTCTGGAAAAGACATAATGAGTTCTCCATTTACAACTTCGATTCCTCCCCAGCCCCACCAAGACCAGGTCATGTCACATGTAAATGTTCCATCATCCCCTGGTGATGTGTCTGTACTGAAGCTCTCATGCCATCCAAATAGACTTGTCTGTAAAAACAGAAAAGTCAGTACCATTAGCATTTTGTTCATTGTTTACTCCTTTTGTTTGTGTTTTTGAATTTATTAATAATTATATTTAATTCCCAATTCAAATGTTAAGAACTGCAAGGGCACGACTTCGAATAGTTCCCAGTCCTCGAAAGATCGAATATATCCCAGGGCAGTATGGTAGCTCAGCCCAAACCGAAGATCCATTTTTTCATTGAATGTAATGGTACCGCCTATTCCTAAATTACCACCCCAAGCGACCCGTCTATCCATAACGGGTTCCATCAAAAAAGTTTCATCCATTTCAATATATTGCCCGGGATAAATCAACCCCTTTACTTTTTGTGCATAGTTATAAAAACCGAATCCATAGGAAAATGAAGGTGTAATGGATCTCCCGGCAAGGTTATAAGTTTTATTTCTCAGATTTTTTCTTACTTTAAAAATAAAATCATTCCAGCTCATATTGGCACTGGCATCTTTACTATTATAATACTCGTAGTCCACTACCCATTGAAATGAGCGATTTTCAATATCTCCATGAGTATACTTTTTGTAATGAAATTCATAAATTAGTTCTGTATTGTCATTTTGACGATATGAATATTGTATTCCCACGAGTGGTGTTAAGTTATACCAATCATTTAATCCGGAAATTGGAATCCCGGCACCCGTATAAAAAGAGACACTTCGATTATTGTTGGATTGTTTTGCACTGCCAAAGGATAAAAGTGAAATCACTATTATCAAATAGGATGCAAACCGAAAGATGGGTCTAGTTTGGTTTCTCATTTTTCATTTTCGGGTAACGAATTGAATCCCCAAGGTAGTTTATAAATTTTATTGAGTCAATAGAAAAAATTAATCAGGGATAATGAAAAAGATATAAGTTAAAGGAATGTATTCTTATCAATTTATAATAGGTGGCTTTGTTTTTGGAGTAGGCCTCTATTTTGCCTTTCAACAAGGGTATTTTTCAAAATCGTACCATGGTCTTCGGAACCTTCTTTTTGTATTAATTCCCTTATTCTTCTATGTTGTTCTTCAAGGCTATTTACAATTTGGTCGATTTAAGTCCGTAAACCCGATCCCGTATAATGGTGTTGGGGACTATAAACAAGGCATGGGCACGCCTTTAGATTATGGGATCATGGTTTTTTATTTTCTCATAATTCTTATTATAGGAACCTATTTTGGTCGACAGCAGAAAACAGTCAAAGATTTTTTCTTTGGCGGGCAGAGGTTTTCCTGGTGGTTGATTACATTCAGTTTAATTGCGACCACAGTGGGCTCTTATAGTTTTGTAAAATATAGTCGTGTTGCCTATTCTTATGGATTTGGGAGCAGCCAAACCTATTTGAATGACTGGATCTGGTTACCGCTGTTATTGTTCGGCTGGCTACCCATATTATATTTTTCCAGGATTACATCCATTCCGGAATATTTTGAAAGGCGATTTGATTCAACGATCCGCAAATGGGTCACTGCATTTATTTTGATTTATTTGATAGGTTATGTGGGTGTGAACCTTTTTACAATGGGTAAAGTATTAAATATTTTACTCGATTGGCCTATTTTTTATTCTGCGGTTTTGGTGGCAACCGTGTCAGCTATTTATGTAACTGCCGGTGGCCAAACCAGTGTGATCATGACAGATCTTTTCCAAGGTGTGATGTTACTCGCTTCGGGCATTATGATACTATTTTTAGGTATTAATTATTTAGGTGGCTTGGATTCATTTTGGCATCATTTACCCCGAACACATAAATTTGCATTTCCCAATTTTAATCAAGATTCATCCTTCCCCAGCGTTGGTATTTTTTGGCAGGATGGGATTGCCAATACGGCCATGTTTTATTTTTTAAACCAAGGCGTGATTATGCGATTTTTATCAACCAAATCACTTCAGGATGGCAGAAAAGCGATTGTGACTGTTGTGTTGGTATTAATGCCAATTGCAGCTATTGTGGTTGCATCTGGTGGGTGGGTTGCAAAATCCCTCGTTCATGCCGGTGTGCTTCCTCCAGATATTAAACCGGATGAAGCTTTCTTTATTGCTTCTGACTTCTTGAGTCGCCCTGGTGTATTTGGTCTTATTCTTGCAACCCTAACAGCGGCACTTATGTCAACGGTAGATACGTTAATTACGGCGGTAGCAGCAATTGTAGTAAATGATGTTTATCAACCCCATTTAAATCCAAAGGCCAATGAAAAACAGTTATTGAAAATGGCACGAATCAGTTCAATTTCCGTCACCCTTTTAGGGATAATGCTTGTTCCGTTATTCATGTCATTTAAAACTATTTATTCTGCCCATGGTGCCTTTACTGCAGCAGTAACACCGCCTCTGGTCATTACATTACTCTTCAGTGTTTTTTGGAAACGGTTTACACGGACGGCGGCATTGTATACATTAGTGGGAGGAATGGGTGCCATTATATTTTCATTATTTGTACCGGAAGTGATCATCCCGTTTTCTCATGGCGTGCCCATGGTAGAAGTGGAAGATGGATTCTTATCCGGAATGAAACAATTTAAATTTATGAGAGCATTTTATGGGATTTCTGTGTGTGCAGGGATTGGAATATTGGTGACATGTTTTACAAAGGCAGAGCAAGAAAGTAAACAAAGGGGATTAGTTTGGGGCACAGTGAAAGATGCAATTTTTCATTATAAAGGGTCTTATGGTGATGAAAATTCGCAAAGTACAGCATTTGCGTTTCCCACAGTGCTTGACTGTGCTAAAAAAGTAAAAGGAGAAGGGAAATTGCCAATTGTAAATATATCACAATCGCTTGCAATGGAACTAAATGCCAAAGTAGGTGATCTCATTTATGTGAGTGATAAACGCATGTGGTTAGGTGGATTATATTCATCACATTTAATTATTGAAACTATTATTGATGATTCAAAAAAACGTATTCAATTAGATAAAGAAACAGGAAGTGTTATTATTAAAAAGAATAGACTTCACCATGAGGTTTTGGTTGAAAAATTATATTAATTTAGGTGATTTCCTTTTACATCGGGTAAGGAGAAATCCGGCGCTGGTTTGGATGAAGTCGTAGCTTCTAATGTTTGATATAAAGAAGAAACATGTCGAAAATAGTTAGACTTTTTTACTTCATCAGAAAAGCCATCCATGATGAGTCGCATGGTATCCAAGGACAATTTATTTACCTGAAATTGATAATATGCGACGAATGCTGAAAAAGCATAATCATTTTTATTAAGCATTAAATCCATGCCCGTTTCCTTTTCAAAAATGGCATCCAATGAAATAGAATGAAACAGACTATCTTCCCGTGAACCTGAAATGGTTACATTGTCCAAAGAATCAATATTGCCTGAAATATGAATATCAGAATTATCTAAAAACAAATGAATGGGTACAAGCGTGTCATTTAAAAATATGGAATGGAGATAAGGACTGTGGACTCTCCCTGCAAAAGAAAATGTTTCATTGATGATTTGTGATGAATCCACGTTTACTTTTTGGTTGGTGTCTAAATTCAGTTTGGATAAAACTACTTTTCCATTTTTCAATCCGTCTATTTTACCGTTGATTGTAAATCCAATTTCTTGATTAGATGAGCATGAAAAAAGAAATAGTAATAGAAAAGTGATATTTATTATTTGGTTGGATATAAATGGCATTTTTATTTTCTAGATTTATTTCTCGCTGGGGATTTTACCCAATTTGATGGGGAAATCATTTGAAAATTGCTATATCCTCATTTTTATCAATACTTTGTGTTTCTTGGTGTCCTTCGTGGCGAATAATCCAGGTTATGACTTATACATACCGTCAATCAAATCTTGATTATTTGCAGTCACAACTTTCCTTTTTACTTTGAGGGTCGGTGTGACCTCATCTTTATCCTGATCTAATTCCTCTTCGAGAATTCGGATTTTTTTTATCGACTCATAGGAAGCCAGATCCTTATTCTTCTCTTTCACTACATGATTGAGTAATTTAATCACTTCTTCTTTTTTGGTCAAATCTCCCAGATCCTGGTACAGGATTTTCTGGTCCCGAGCAAACTTGATTATCTCATTCTCATCCAAAGTAACCAACATGGTTAAATAGGGCTTTGCGTCACCATGAACCATGGCTTGTGATATATAGGGACTGGTCTTCATAAGATTCTCAATATTCTGTGGAGCCACATTCTTACCGCTTGCTGTAATGATAATATCTTTTTTCCGATCCGTAATAAATAAATACCCATCTTCATCAATATGTCCCACATCACCGGTGTGCAGCCAAAAACCACCATCGCCATCGGGTTTTAACAATTCATTCGTCGCTTCTTCATTTTTATAGTACCCCGAAATATTTTGCTCTCCCCGACAACATATTTCACCATCTTCCAGAATCTTTAATTCCGTTCCGGGTATAGGAATACCAACAGATCCAATTTTCGTCTTGCCCTTGGATTGTATAGAAATAATACCAGCTGTTTCCGTCATGCCATATGCTTCATAGACATCCAACCCAACCCAATTAAAAAAGTGAATAATTTCTCTTGAGATTGGTGCTGCACCTGTGAGAATAGTTCGAATCTTTCCGCCAAAAACATCTTTGATCTTATCGTGAATTAGAAAATTTGCGATCCTTAATCTCATTTTCGCCCTTAAACCAAGGGTCTTCCCAGATTCCCTGATCTCACAGTTTTCTTTCCCTACACGAATTGCCCATTGAAATAATTTTTTCTGAATCCAAGTTGCATCCCCAATTCCGGTCATTATCCGGGCATAAAATTTTTCCCAAACCCTGGGTGTACCAAAAACGATAGTGGGTCCTGTTTGGCGAATATTTTGCGGCATATCTTCTATACTTTCTGCAAATGCAGCAGGATGTCCGGAAATGAGCCTGATGAAATGGCCAACCAACCTTTCCGCTATATGTGCCAAGGGTAAAAAACATACATAAAAATCATCTGGAGTAATACTGATTGCATCTGGTAAATATTTTGCGCTGGCTATTATATTTCTGCTCGTGTACATGCCGGCCTTCGGGTTTCCAGTTGTCCCGGATGTGTAAGTAAAGCTGATGATCTCATCGGGTTGGCTGTTGGTAATCGAATCCTCAAATTGGCGAGGGTGTTTTTCACCATATTCTCGACCTAATTGCAGGAACTGTTCAATGGAAAAAACATTCGGAAGATCTGATGGATAGTAACGATCAAAAACGACAATTTTTTTAATATTCGGCAGGCGATCCCAAATGGCCAGCATTTTATCTAATTGTTCCTGGTCTTCAACAAAAGCAAGAACACTATCACTTTGATCGGCGATATAGAAAACTTGTTCTTCTGTATTGGAATGGTAAATCGGAGCTGTCACACAGCCTGAACAAATAATGCCCATATCACACATGACCCATTCAGGCCTTGTTTCGCTCAAGATGGAAATTTTATCTCCTTTTTGAATCCCGGAAGCCGTGAGGGCATTCCCGATTTCTTTAGAATAATTTCCGTAATCTTCCCAATTCAAGGATTTCCAAACCCCTTCCTGTTTATGCCAAATTGTTGTTTTTTTAGCGAATTGCTGAACCTGACGCCAAAATAATTTTGGAAGGGTATTATATTTTTCATAATCAATATTTATCATTCGCCACCCCACAATTTGGCTCGTCGGGTATATTTCCCTTCGCCTAAATATTGCTCACGCACTTTTTCTTCTTCATAGAGTTCATCATACGTTCCACTCAGGAATATTTTTCCAGATGTGAGTACATAGCCGTAGTCAGCAATTTTCAAAGCTTGGTTCACGTTTTGTTCAACCAAAAGAATAGTAACTCCTGATTGATGGAGGTCTTTTATAATGGTAAAAATTTCTTGTACCAAAATCGGTGATAAGCCTAGAGAAGGTTCGTCCAATAATAAAAGTTTTGGATCCAGCATTAAGGCACGGGCTATGGCTAGCATCTGCTGTTCTCCACCACTTAAGGTACCCGCCAATTGTGCCCCTCTTTTTTCCAATATAGGGAAATATTCTGTGACTTTTTTAATCTGCTCTGCAAACAGTTCTTTGTTTTTAATGAGAAAGCCGCCCATCATGAGATTTTCATACACGGTCAACTCAGGAAAAATGCGGCGATTTTCAGGGACGAGTGAAATTCCCAGTTTAATAATGTCTTCCGGATCTTTACGATCGATCTGTATATCATTGAAATGAATCGTGCCATATTCCGGTTCGGTAATGCCGCAAATCGTTTTCAGGATGGTGGTTTTACCGGCACCATTGGCGCCGAGAATACAAACCAGCTGACCTGCTTCAACACCGAGGGAAACACCATGCAAAGCTTTAATCTTGCCATAAAAGGTTTCAACGCCTATCATTTTAAGCATCAGCTTCATCTCCTAAAAATACTTTAATCACATCAGGGTGATTTTTCACTTCATCCGGTTTGCCCTGAGCCAGGATTTTACCGGAATCCAAGACACAAATTTGATCGGATATACTCATCACCAGATTCATATCATGTTCGACAACTAAAACTGTAATTTCAAGTACATCTCTGATTTCAGTTATGATCTTTGCAATTTCCAGAGTTTCCTGATCATTCATTCCCGCTGCCGGTTCATCCATGAGGATCATTTTGGGTTTGCAGATCAACGCTCGGGCAATTTCCACCAGTTTCTGAATACCATAGGGCTGTCCGCTTAAATATTTATTTTCAAGATTAGCAATTCCCAGGAAAGCCATGACTTCCAAAGCCAGTGCTTCTTCCCTTTTCCGTTCGCTTTGTGAGAACCAGCGATTTAAAGTATCCCTTGTTGTCAACCTGCTGTGCGCCCCCAATAGAACATTGCCAAGCAATGTCATATAAGGAACATTCTGAAGATTTTGAAACGTTCTAGAAATACCGTGTTTAATAATTTGATGTGGTTTACTATTTAACAGATCGATATCATTAAATACAATATCACCTTTTTGAGGGATACAAAAACCATTAATACAATTAAACAAGGTTGATTTACCAGAGCCATTTGGACCAATTAAAGAAAATATTTCACCTTCATTTACGTTAAAGGATATATCATCCAAGGCACGCACTCCGGAAAAATGCATACGTACGTTTTTAATTTGCAGACCGGACATAGAAAAAAGCCTGCGGTGTATTAACCGAAGGCTTTTTTTACATACTATCAATCAACCCAGTCAGTAATAACTGTCTGAACGCCGTCATTTACTTGAACCAGAATGACGGATTCATTCCCGGCATGATCATTGGAATTATAGGTTATGGGTGGGAAAGCTCCAGAATCCCATTTATTAAATGTTTCCATTCCATTGATCAAGCGTTTACGCGTGGGGTATTTACCAGCACGTTTAAGCCCTTCTACAAGAACTTTAGCGGTAATATATCCATAGAAATGATACATTCCCATATAAGCTTCCGGAACTTCATATTTAGCACACATTTCTCTATAATGAACAGCTGCCGGAGCATCCGAATTCCATAAATATGCAAAATTAGCTACTATGAATCCTTCCCCGGCTGGACCGGCAGCTAACGCTACGCGGTGATCCATAGTAGGACTTGTACCGTAAAACTGGGGTGAAAATCCCATTGCAGCTGCGGTTTTCATGACAATAATAGGCTCTTTGACCACCCCGGCGATTATCACATGATTTACACCACCTTTAATCAAATTACCAACTTGACCGGCAAAATCCGTTGCGCCCCGTTGGAAAGCTTCTTTTTGAATAGATACGCCTGTACGACTTTCAGCTTCAGTTGCACCTTTCAATACATTTTCGCCATAATCATCGTCCTGATAAATAACACCTATTTTGGCATTTGGATCCTGTTTAAGGATATAATCTACAAGAATATTCGTCTGTTTATCATAACCCGTGTCTGTGTGAAAAATCAAATCCCCGGCAGTGCGAGATAAATCAGACATGGTTCCGGATTGAGTAGCTGGAGCAATAAGAGGAATTTCTGTTTCCGCCAAGATGGGTCTAATTGCTTCACAGGGTGATGTTCCAATCACATGATAAAGACAAAACACCTGATCTTTTTCAATCAATTTCTTTGCCGCAACTACTGCCTTTTGAGGATTGTATTGATGATCTTCTACTATCATTCTAATTTGCCGGCCATGTACTCCACCTTTGTCGTTGATATATTGGAAATACAGATTGGAACCAGCAGGTAATACTGCGCCCAATTCTTTCATAGGACCACTCAAGTCCTGAATATTGCCGATAAGAATTTCAGTATCAGATACACCGGGAGACGTTGTCCGATTTCCACAACCCGTCCAAATGAGGGCTGACATAATAATGATTGAAACAATACGCTTCATGATTAACTCCTTGGTTTAAGTGAACCGCTTGCGCGGATTGAATGGAAACAATTTCCAATAAATTCTCATTTTGAGCCACATTCCATACAAACCTTGTGGTTGGAATATAATAAATAATAGCATTATTAAACCAAAAATGAATACTTGAAGTTCACCAGATTCTATACGAATTATTTGAGCCAACCCATCTTCAAATAAGGGGATAAACAAATTTTCCATTAATACAATAAAAAGGGTGCCCAACACCGCACCATAAATTGAACCAACGCCACCCACAAGAATCATAACGATAAAAAATATTGATAATAAAATGCCGAAATGATCTGTAGAAATAAAATGGCTCGTATGGGCAAATAAAACACCTGCGAAACCGGCAAACATTCCTGAAATGAAAAAGGACATCATTTTATATTTTGCCAAATGGATCCCTGATGCTTGAGCTGCTTTTTCCGAATCGCGAATGGCCATAAATGCACGGCCAAGTTTGGATTGGACAATTCTTCTGGCAATAATAACAGCTAGAATAACAAACGTATATATCATAAAATAATTATCCCAATCGTTTCTAATGGTTAACCCGAAGAATGTAGCTTTAGAAACTTGCAATCCGCCTGCACCACCTGTCCATTCGCGAAGTGCAATAATGAGACGCTTAACAATAAACCCAAATCCCATAGTCGTTAAGCCCAAATACATACCTTCAATTCGTAATGCAGGAAAACCAATCACAAAACCAGATAGACCCACAATGATGGGCGTAATGATTAACGACAACTCAAAAGGCAATCCAGCTTGGTCAACTAATATTGCAGACGTGTAAGCACCAATGGCTAAAAAGGCCGCATGTCCCAAAGACATTAATCCTGTAAAACCGCTCAATAGATCCAAACCAACCGTGAGGATGATATAGATACCGGCCATGTTAAGTATATATAGATAATATTTATAACTGAACGTGACCCCTTTAAGAACAAAAGGTAAAAGGAATACAGCAAGAATCAATACGGGAATCCATTTCAGGTTTTCATCTTCGTAGCGACCTTTCATTAGACTCTCTTCACCTTTGCTATGCCAAACAAACCATCCGGCCTTATCATCAGTACAGCAATTAAAACGATCCAAACAATAATGTCATTTATTTCCTTTATCCATGCGAAATGGAATGAAAGCGTGCCCATACTTACTGTTTCAATAATTCCTAAAATAACACCGCCTACAACAGCTCCGGGGATGGAACCGAAGCCGCCCAGGATTGCAGCAGGAAATGCCTTTAATCCAAGATAGCTCATGGATGTATCAAGTAGGGCCATGCGCGGTGCCAGTAATACACCACTGATTACACCTACAATTGTTGCAAATACCCATACAATACGATAAACCTGTTTTACAGGTATTCCCATTAGTTGGGCAGTTTCTGAATCAGATGAAGTGGCTTTCATGGCGATACCCCAGCGAGTCTTATTAAAAAAGAAAAAGAATAAACTCATGAGAATAACAGCACAAATAATAATCGCTAGGTCCAATACAGAAATAACGATCCCAGCGGTTTTTATTGTACTATCCCCAAAAGGTGAAACCGGGACAAGACTAATAGGACCGGCAATCATGGCAGTCAATGACCGGAGAATAATGGCCAGACTGATCGTTGCCATAATGATTGAAAATACCGGTTCACCCTTCAAGGGTCGATTGATGATATAATCAAGAATTATTCCAAAAAAGACAGCAAAGATGATTGAACAGAATAGTGCTGCAATAAATACCCAACCCGTCAACCCACCAGCCATGGCTGAAAATTGAGTAACAAAAAAGAAATTAATATAAGCCCCCACCATCATGATCTCGCCCTGGGCAAAATTCACCACTTCGGTAGCTTTATAAATGAGTGTAAAACCCAAAGCAATAAGCGCATAAATACAGCCCAAGGCAATGCCACTGACTGATTCCTGTAATAAGCCTGTCAACAGATCTGACATTTAAGGTATTTTTATTAAAATATAGTTATTGAACATGTCCAAAATTAATAATGACGCTATTCATAGAATAAATTGTCCCGTTTCACTTTACAAATTACTGTGGAAACAATTATAAAAAGGCTGGTTTCCTCAATCATGTTTAAGATTTAACGATAGAGTTCCTTTTTAAAGCAAGTAAGCCCCTGAAATAATGAGATGCTTACTTTTTTATACAACCAATCTAGGAGAAGATTAATAGTTAAAAATTACATTTCAGAGATACTTTTGAAGTTTTGGGCATTCCACGGTGTACCCTTGGATACCGCAGGAAATTTTCTCCATTTGATTCCTTTTTTGGTATACTATAATTTAGAAAAATTGCTGTACAATGTGTCCGGGTCTTTTACACCGCTCCTATCCCGGTCTTGCAGTTAATTGAAAATATTTAGTTGAAATTATTGCTTTAGCTTGAGCCTTATGGCTGGCGCTGTTAGCTTCAGTAGGTAGCAGTATAGTAGCAGTTATTGCTGTTATCTGCTGTAAATATTGGGTTAATTTCATATGGGCTGGCTACACTAGTTACTGTGAGTCGAATGAATGATAATAAACATTATTTGAGCGATGTCATCTTTGGTGCAGGATTAGGTACGGCTGTTGGGTGAGCTTTTTCAAAAAATTTTCAAAAATTCGATGAAACAAATATTCAGGTTGGGTTATCATCTCAGATGGCATTGAAAATTTCAATTCCCATAAATTAATTGAGAATTATTTTTTGATTGAAATATGCACGTTTTATATTCTGATGGTTATTCTAACAAGTACAACTTTTGGAATTGATAGACTAATTTCAAAAAACCCGAGTTACAGATTTAGAGATAATAATGAATAATAATACACCAGTTGTAATAGTAAATGTCCTAAAAGTCATGTGAGGGAAACGGCAGTATTTTACAGAAATATTTTTATAATAAAATTGAATTAGTTATGGATGTATAAATGATAGCAAAAAATTGGATTGACGCTAAAAAACGAGTTGATAAATGGAAATCAACTGGACTAAAAGTGGTTTTTACCAATGGCTGTTTTGATATTCTTCACAGAGGACATGTGGAATATTTAACCGATGCAAAAGCATGCGGTGATAAATTAGTAACGGCTTTGAATAGTGACAGTTCTGTTCGTGGTTTGAAAGGAGACT
>LWDU01036987.1_pt1 | contig 12122 bp, 7 predicted proteins | sample 727161 | NCBI WGS metagenome assembly LWDU01 (sample SAMN04566230, study PRJNA314399) | hydrothermal vent metagenome | isolation source: deep sea hydrothermal plume seawater | place: Mexico: Gulf of California, Guaymas Basin | collected 2004-07-11 | reverse complement strand
GCCGAGGCCGATCTCTTTCCTGAAGCTGGCCGCGCCGAGGCCGATCTCTTTCCTGAAGCTGGTCGCGCCGAGGCCGATCTCTTTCCTGAAGCTGGCCGCGCCGAGGCCGATCTCTTTCCTGAAGCTGGTCGCGCCGAGGTCGATCTCTTTCCTGAAGCTGGCCGCGCCGAGGCCGGGTCATGGATAAGGATGTACGCAGATATCAAGGATCCCGGCTCAGCGCGCCGGGCTTCAGGAATGGCTGTAGGGCGAGCGTCACTGACCTCGAGTATGGATTCCATAAAAAATGTGCGAAATCGTTTCAGGCCCCGAGATGTCACAATATTCGCAAAACCCGGGAAGTAGAGGAAAAGGTGAATTTTCCTTTTTCACAGTAACCGGAACCAGGGCATCTCGCGGGCGTTCTGAAATCCTGCGATTTACTTTACAGGCTTTCAGCTGATTTTAACAGTAGACCCGGTACGAATGGATTTGTAGATTGCCTCAATTGCCTTTAGGTCCTTGAAACCCTCCTCACCGGGGACCCGGCTTTTGCGGTCTTCCACAATGCATTGGGCGAAATCATCCATTTCCGCCGCAAACTGGTCGATGGATTCCAGCTGAATGTCTCCTTTGGAGGTTCGGCCATGGTTGCCTCGGTAGCTGTAGGCCGGATCCAACCCGAACCAACCTTTTTCCGCATAGGCTGTATACCGGTTGATGCCGCGAACATTATAACTCGTGCTGCAGTAGGCAATAGTGCCGCTTGGAAAGGTCATCTGCCAGGTCAGGGATTCGTCGACCTCGGCAAACTTGACAGGATCGGTTTTGGTCTCAATCGCGGAAACTTGAACGGGTTCTTCCCCCGTCAGGTAGCGGGTTGCCTGGAGTGCGTAAATACCGACATCCATCAAGGCTCCACCGCCGGCCATCTTCTTCTCAAGACGCCACTTGGTATGCGATTGCTTCTTCGGGTCGCCGATCTTGAAACCGAACCCGGCTTCAATGATCCGGATGTCGCCGAATTCCTTCTCACGAGCCAGCTTGATGCACTTCCGATTGTTCAATTCAAATTGGCAACGGTACCCGATGGCCAGCTTCTTTCCGGCATTTTTACAAGCTTCCACCATGGCTCGGCAATCGGCGGCCGAGTTGGCCATGGGTTTCTGACAGAGAACATGCTTGCCCGCCTTGGCGGCCCGGATGGTGTACTCCTTATGCATGGAATTGGGTAGGACGATATAGATCACGTCGATATCCGGATTATCGGCAATGCGATCGAAGTTTTCGTAGTTGTAGATGTTTCGCTTTGGAATGCCATGTTCCTTCGACCACTTTTCCGCCTTGGCGGGTGTGCCAGTAACGATTCCCGCCAGACGGCAATGTTTGGTATTACGGAACGCGGGCCCCAATTGCCCGTTGCTCAGAACCCCCAATCCGACCAAGGCAAATCCCAGTTTCCTGGAATCATCTTGGGCCTGGACTGTAGAGAAAAAGGGCGCGGTTCCTGAATCAATTACGGTGGCGAGACCGGAACCTATGGTAACTGTTTTTATGAAATTGCGTCTTGTGGCAAGAGCGGTGGACGAGAGGATCTCGGTATCAAATGGTTTGTTGATCATGGTGTTGTGTTGGGTGAATCGAAGTGAATCTGGAAAATTATGCCTCCAGTTTCCATGGGCGCTTCATCGGTCGCATAAGAAAGCGGTTGGCTTCTTCATCACCGGGAAAAGTCTCGGTCTTCGGATCGTATTCAAGTCCCCTGCCCAGAGCAGCGGATACCGTTCCGATATGACAGCAACTTGCCGATCGATGGGCGGTTTCCACCGGAGCCGCTGTATCGTTTCGCGATTTTACACAATCGATGAAATTGCGATGGTGGTTGTTCGATACATAGAGGCGGGTATCCGAATCCTTTAATCGAATACGCAAAAGAGATTTGGGGCTGGTGAGCAGTTTTTCGTTTTCCGTGAATACCCAGCCCTCTGATCCAATGAACTTGATGCCCCATTTACTGGTATCTACGGTGGAAAACATTTTCATCCGCACCCCATCGGCATATAGGTAGTCGATGTCGAAGCTCTCCGGAGCATCGTATAACCCCTTATCCCGGCGGAGTACATGGTGGGCGCTGACTTCAATCGGAGTCGATAAATCACTGCCATGTCCCCACTGAGAAACATCGAGAAAATGGGCTCCCCAATCCGTTATGTAGCCAGGTGCGTAGTCATTGACCCATCTGAAATTGAAATGACATCGCGAGGCGGTATAGGGCGCATCTTTATTTGGTCCGAGCCACATCGTGTAATCCAATTCCGGAGGAACCGATTCCGGTTTCTCCAGACCGGTCACTCCCACTTCGATGGATTTTAAGTCACCGATATACCCGTTTCGGACCAGTTCACAGGCTTTCCGGGTATGAATACCGGATCGTCTCCAAGTTCCGCATTGAAGAATACGCCCTTTTTTCTTGATCAGGTCACTGACAAATCGACCTTCCTGGATGCTGGCAGCCAGAGGCTTTTCGCAATACATGTCCTTCCCGGATTTTGCGATGGCGGTAGTGATGAGGGAATGCCAGTGATCCGGGGTGGCAATCATCACCGTATCGATATCCGCCCTTTCGACAATTTCACGGAAATCGGTGTAGACATCCGAATCTTTCAAACCCGCAAGCTTGGCCGCATTACGGCGATGATTGGAATCCACATCGCAGACAGCCACCACCTGTACTCGCTCATCCTGAAGAAAGGAACGCAGATTTCCGGTGCCCATGCCACCGACCCCGATACATGCCAGAGTGATCCGTTCACTCGGAGAAACAGCGCCGGCCCGGCCGAGAATGGAAGAGGAGAGGATCATTGGGGCGGCCGCACCGATGGCAGTGTTTTTCAAGAATTTCCGTCGTGTTGTTTTCATAGTGGGCATGGGGTTCTGATCGCACACATACTAGGTCCGGGGTTCAATCAGGTAAAGAGACTTTCTCATGCAGAAAAACGAGTTCCATAATGGGTTTGTTTTCCTTAACCGAATGGCAGTGGCACTCGTCCTACCGAACCTTATGCTCGGTTTTCCAGTTTTCGGGCAACGTGTTTCAACCAATCTGCTTTTGGTGGTGCGTAGGGCCGGAAGGTTTCGAGGTATGCCTCCTGCTCGTTGTAGAATAAGGCTTTATGAATTCCCAGTTTGCTTGCGTCCCCACTGTCCGTCAGATTTGCGGAATCGGAGGCACTCATTTGAAGCAGCATTCTCATTTCGAATTCACTTAATGCCTTGCGGTTCAGGCATCGATTGATGTTGTTGTAGGTATCGCAGGCCGCAATGATATGAATACCCTGTGCGGCTCCCTCACAGATGATTCGGTGAAATTGTGCTCCCGGGTTTCCTGAGGTTCCTTCATCATCCAGGGAAAAACTGAAATCGTCCTCATACCTTAGCTTAGGGAATTTCTGGAGACCATGCACAACCAGAAAGATGACGGGTTCATTCCTGTCAGAGGATTTATTGTTTCTTCGATCCAGCTCGTCATTGATCTGTCCCATGGTTTCAGCAAGATCCTTGGTTTGAACCCGAATGGTTTTTTGAGGGATGGCGGCGAGGACTTGGTCCAATAATACGGATGCCGGTGATTCAGGAGGGCTGCCATCCAGAAAGAAGAACTGAACCGCTTGTTGCGACGACTGTGACGCTATGGAGATCATGGCAGTGGAGATAGTCGCGGGAATGGATTCATCGTTCTGTCCCACTATGAGAAGGTGGTTTCCGCTCTGACTCTTAAAGACGGCGCGGGTGGAGCCTTTGATGGAATTGGGAGAACCCAGCCATGCAATCAATGAATCGGAAGCTTCCCGTTTTTCCGAATTTAACTGAACACGCAATTCAGCATTGTCGTCGACCAGTGCGGGAACATTGCCTTCGAATACAATGGGTTTCGCCCATTCAACGTCCGTGGATTCAGATTGCAGGAGTATACGGTCGAGACAGGCATCCCGTTGCTCGTCCGACAACCACACGGTTTGAAACGGGCTGTTTCCATTGATGGTGCCTGCGGAATCATTGTAGATGCCTTCCCCGGGGCGAGACAACAATCGCGGAGCGGGGTTTTCCTCATTCATAATCAGACCGGCATCTGTCTCGTTGCATTGAAGTGCGATGCGGATCACCATTTGACCAAGGGTGGTCCGAGCCAGGGTATATGCGCCTCCCAGAGTCTGGGAACCTAGGATGACATGAATTCCGAAGGCTCGACCCTGGCGAACGATTCTGTCAAGGAGCAGGGCCGCATTCTGTGAGATGCGGTCTTCTTCGACGAAGAATTCCTGAAATTCGTCAATCATCAGGAGAGATCGTGGAAGCGGTTTGGCAGCATCGGTTCTGTGATAAGCATCCAAATTCTGCACTCCCAAATCTCTAAAGAGTTCCCCGCGTCGCTTCAACTCCTCATCCACTCTCCTCAATACGCTGAGCCCGAATTCCCGATCTGCATGAGGAAGTCCTTTGGAGGAATAGCATTTGAACTCGACCCCCTTCTTGAAATCGATCAGGTAGAACTCTACCTGATTGGGGTTGCACCACAATGACAAGTTGGTGATGATCACATGGAACAAGGTGGACTTACCAGAGCCGGTTTTTCCTGCGACCAAGACATGCTGTCGAGTATCTTTTCCCAGAGAAAGGTATTGAAGTTTGGTGGCTCCGCTTCGTCCGATCGCTACACGAAGCTCCCTTGCTGTCTCCAGACTCCAGATATCATTGGCTTGAGGTTTTACCGCATCAAACGGTACTTTCACGCGTTCGGCATCTACACTTAGTTGACCAATTCTGTGAATGAGATCCGTAGCCATTTGAGGATTCGGCGAGGAATCCAGGATGATGCGGATTCCTCCGGTCGATGGTTCATTCAAGGCAAATCCTCCCTTCTGTGAGATCAGGGAAACACAGGATTTTCGAAAATCATCCACCGGGAATTCCTGCAATCCGGGTATTCGGTGATCCCAGTGAATCAGAAGGTAGATGCCGCACCGCGCGCCACCGGCAGCAAGGCTGGTCAATCGACGAAGGGCCAAGTCGCTGAAATTTTGCGGAAAGTCGGCGACTACTAGAAAATGGTATTTTTCAGCGATGTTCCCGGCCTGTTGGTTGTATTCTGAAATGGTGCTGTATTCATTCCGAAGGTACATTTGAATGACTTTTTCCATGTGCTCATTCACATCGGCGAGCTTCTGCTCAATCTGGCTTGTCTGGGTCCATATCCGGTGATTGATCAGGGCGGGATCGGAATCGGTCAGATGCATGATGCCCGCAAAATTCTGGCCCAGTTCAACAGGGTCAATCAGGGTGAATTTCAGGCGTCCCGCCGGAGAGACGGTGAGCAAACGCAGAACCGTTTGGTTCAGGTTTTCAATCGCTTCAGTGCGACCGGTTTCTCCGGTTTCAAATAGCAGGGATCCTTGGTCGGGGAAAGTCAGGCACAACGGCAGAGATATTCGGGTGAGATCCGCCAGGTTAAGGTCAGGTAATTCCTTTTGCAAATCGGGGGTTATTTCAAGATCCACTTCCAGTCGAGCGAAAGGGGCCGCAGGGTTAAGCTCTGTTGGGGGATTCCAGTTTTTCCATTCAGCAGAATCCCACGGCAGGAAGGTGGTTCCGGCCTCGGTGCGGCTTTGGCTCAGGTCCTTAAGAATCGGCTCAAGGCGTTGCTTCCACTTATCCGTCAAGGTCTGCCTGTCTCCATCCAATTCTTTCTGCATTTCTCTCGCTGCAGCCTGGTGTATAGCTGACAATCCGCTTCGCTCTCGTTCTGCGCTCACCTTCAATTTATGAATGTGAGCGGGATCGCTTTGTTCCTGTTCTTGATGTCTTTGTTCAAACTGCCGTTTGTGTATTGCAACCGCGCGATCCGCTTTGCTTCTAATTTCCGGTTCGGCTAACTCACGTTGCCGGGACCCAGCGGCCAGGGCTTCATCCCATTGAGTTTTCAACCGGGCGGTTGTCGCGTCGAATTCCTGTTGAATACGCTCACTGTCCTGATGCAATCGGACATCCGATTTCTGAAAACCTGATTCCAGGGCCAGTCGACACCCACTCAACAACCGGGCCATTCGAGCGGCGATTTCTCGATGAGCGAATTGGATGAGTTCGTGAACTCCGATCAAGCCGATGATGACTCCGATAAAGGCGCCATCGATTCCTGATGGATTCAATGAATCGAATCCTGAATCGGGCAGTAACCAAACCAAACTAACACGAACCAGAATAACGATGAGAATCCACAGCCATAAGGGGACAAAACGAAACAGGAATGGAAAAGGCAGACGGGTAAACCGGTTCAACTCAAGTAGGAGTTGACTCAACTCCTGGTCGAATTTTTCCTTTAACTGATATTCATTAAGGTTTGGATCGACCTCCGGTAGAGATCTGGGATCAGACAATAGGCGAGCAAATTTTCGGAAACCTCGAAAAGCTCCTCGGGTTTTTTCGGTAAGATCGGACAACTGTTGATTATCCTCTGCCGTTTGATTGCTGTAATCATTAAATGTTTTTTCAGCCTGATTCCGTTCGTTGTCGCGGGTGCGTTCAGCCTGAAGGGCGTTTTTCTGGACTTCGTATTTCTGCCGTCCTTCCTCGTCTTCGATGCTTTTCAATCGACAGGCGAGACTCGTTTCTTTCGCTTTTTCAATACGGCCGACTCGTTGCTCATACCGGGAATGGAGCCTCTCCTTCGTGGTGCAATGGTCTGCTTCGGCCCGCTGGAGTGAATCGGAAAGACGATTGTTCAAAGACTCCAGATCCGTCTGATACTTCCGCTTTTCTCTGGAGAGTCTCGCTTGGCTTGTCTGGTGAAATTCTTGTTCCTGTTCGACGGTTTTCCGGATCGTCTCCCTGAGCCGATTCAGAAATCCCACGGTCTCTTTCTTACCCCAATGTTTATTCACAATCTTTACGAATACGATGAATCAATTCATCCAGGTTCTCCATGACTCCACGCGAATACTGAACGGCTCCCAGCAGGTTCTCCATGTAACGTTGCTCGAATTCCTGACACTGTGCATCTTTCCACAATTCCCGGGTTTGTTTCCAGGCCGCGACCAGTTTCCTGGTAGAAGCCGTGAGTTTTGCCTGGTTTGAATTCATGAGGAACCATCCGGATTCTCTTCGGTAGATCCGGACTCAGTCTCAGAGGAAGAAGAGGGTTCTGTATCAACCGGGGAGGGAGGGGTGTCGGGCTGTATGGAGTTGGAGGTGTCAGCAGGCATCTTCAGTTCGGAATAAGCCCGCAAGGCTCGGGTTGTTTTCGCGAGAAAGTGCACAGCCTTAGGCATATCTCCTGCAAGAATGGACCTCAGCCGATCAAGGCGACGAGCAGAGAGTTCTACATGGTTGTTATATTTCCGTATCCATGTATTTACACTCTTTAGTTTTTCCTGGGCTGCATTGAGCGAACGCCCGGCCTTGTTCAGTTGCATCTGCTCTAACATCGAGGTGTCACGCAAGCTGGAAAAACGCGCATTGAAAACAGCCTGCTGTGCTTCTTCAAAAACTTTGGTCCGGTGTCGAACCTGCTTTTTCCAGTAAACCCTTTGATCCTGTTCCAGCCAATTCCGAGTGCGCCGAATCTCTTCACCCACTTCGTCCAGAGAACCGCCGGCGCTCTCAATGTATAGGATTAAAGTCGTCCTAAACGATTCAATCGCATCGATTGATCTGACTTGGGCTCGTTGTGACATGCGGTTTATCTCTGATCCAGATATTCTTCGATACGCTGGGCTTTACGCAGCAGGTAGGGACCATGTTTTTCTGAAGCAGCGATGAATTTCTTGAGAGCTTTCATGGTGTGAATGAACTCTCCTGAAAATTTTTCGTGCTCCTGATCCTGCCAGGTTTCTCCAAGAGACGTAAATCTGGCCTGCAATAAGGCTATACGGCTTTGAAGATCGACATTGAAACGCTTCAGTTCTTCTGCAAACCGTCTGACTTCTTCGGGATCGATAATTGCCTGCGACATAATATTCCATTCCGGTTGATTCCCCGTGGGATTCTGATTCGGCAACTCAAATGAGTCAACCTCCTTGAGAACCGTTTATTGCGTAGCTCGGGTTTAATACTCCGCCGCTTGCGGCGATAATTATTTTTGATGTGCCTAACCGGAAACACCCCGCTTTCGCAACGCGAAAGTCGAGCCTAAGCGAGAGGGCTTGCCCCACTGCCATTAGGTTAAGGCTTCAGGTGCCCCTGAAGCTGGGGGCGTCGACCCCGGATCATTGAAAACATTTCTTCCATATTCCGGCCTCGGCGCGGCCAGCTTCAGGGATGACGGTGTTAAAACACCTGCGGAAAATCCTTAACCTAATGGCAGTGGGGCTTGCCCCGGGGATCTTTATTCGAGCGGTGATGATCACTGGCGGGGTGTACATGTTTCAGGGACGACTGGTCCTGGTTGTGATTGATACGCCCATGACAGTAGATGCGTCCAAGTGCTCCGGCATATGTTCCGATGCAGTAAAATTCGTTTTTTTGATCTTGAAAGAGAACTGCACCAGAAGGAGTTGTTGCCGCAGTTTTACTTGAAAACTCTTCTTTTTTTCGAGAGTGTCGGGCTCGCCATGTTGAAGGATACGCGGTGGGTCATTGTGGATACGGAGACGGATGGATTGTATGATCCGATTCGTATCCTGGAAATTGCCGCCCAGCGAATGCGGGGTTGGAAGCCCGAGGGAGAACCGTTCCAAGTCTACTTGAATCACCAAATTTCCATTCCCTATGACGCCACAGCGATACATGGCTTGACTAAAGAATTTCTGGATAAAGAAGGGATTCATCCGCACAAGGCACATGAGGCATTCAAGGTTTACCTTAATGATCTTCCCATCGTGGCTCACAATTTGAATTACGATTGGAATCGGTGTCTGTTACCCGAATGGCAACGCCTTTGTGTGCCGGTTTCCGGTCGTCCAGGATTCTGCACCATGCTGCTCGCCCGGCGTCTACTCCCGGAAACTCGAAAAGTTAACCTGGAAACCCTGTGCCGATATTTCGGCATCGACGCCGGTCGCGCACACAGCGCTTCATCGGATGTCCAAACCGTCGTGTCCTTGTTTAACCAAGTATTCCGGGTTCGACTCGAATCCGCACAAATCACTGATTTTGACGATATTGTAAGATTTTCGAAAAAATCGCCCATCAAAAAATGTCATGCGATGCTTGGAGGAGGCTGTTAATCGTGTAATGATTCAGGCTTCCTTGAATTCCTTGAAAACATGACCGATTCAATCGGACAACAAGTCATACGCATTCTTGGTGTGGTCTCCCGAGGAGCCTTCCTATGGCTAATGGTTTCTTCTGGTTATTCTGCTGAGACTTTTGATTTAAAGAAACGCATGGATCGGCATGCGTGGATCTGGGAAACACCCCAGGCTCAAAACCTTCCCGAGATCTCGAAAGTCGAATGGGCGAATACAGAAATCGATCATTTCATTCTGGCCCGTCTTGAATCGGAGAACCTAACAGCATCGCCAGTGGCTGCGCCCGAAACTTGGTTGCGCCGAATCCATTTCGGTTTGATCGGTCTGCCACCCACTATTTCGGAACTCGATGGATTCATGCAGGATCATTCGGACAATGCCAAAGAGAGAGTCGTCGACCGGCTTCTTTCTTCCCCGCATTTCGGCGAACGCTGGGCACGACATTGGATGGATCTGGTCCGGTATGCCGAGACCCGTGGACATGAAAGTGATTTCACCATCGCCAATGCCTATCACTACCGTGACTACCTGATTGATGCGTTTAATCTCGATCTACCCTATGACCGATTGGTTCGCGAACACGTTTCAGGAGACCTGTTGCTGAATCCCAGACAGGATCCTGTCTCCATGTCCAATCAGTCCGTTATTGCAACCGGTTGGGCATTTTTTGGGGAAGAGATTCATTCACCCGTCGATATACGTCAGGATGAGTGTGACCGAATTGATAACAAAATCGATGTCTTCAGCAAAACGTTTCTAGGATTGACGGTTTCCTGCGCGCGATGTCACGACCATAAATTTGATGCCCTTGCGAGCCGCGATTATTATGCTTTATCGGGAGTATTTGTCAGTTCGGCTTATCGGCAGGCGAGATTCGAATCCATGGAAATCAATCGCAAGGTTGCTGAGGAATTGGAAGCGCTGCGCAATTATCATCGCATACGGGTTGCCGGTATAGAATCGGAAAAACTCAAACGCTTCCTGAAAGATTCGGAGGCGTATCTGGGCGCTGCCCTGAAAGTGCTTCAAATCGGAGAGTCGGATTTCGATGAGGGCGAGTGTCTTAAACTGGAAGGCATGGAGCTGGATTGCGACAAAATGGACTGGTGGCTTGGAACATTGAAGGATGCCCGTTCGGATTCATCACATCCGTTGCATTTGATAACTCGATTCTTTGTTCGCGATAGGACAAAGGCCTTTACTTCGGTTTTTGGCGAAAACTCAATTCAAAGAAAAAAGTTTTCTGACACTGAAAAGGTGATTCTTGATTTCACCGGATCCGGGATGAAGGATTGGAGGGTTGATGGTTTTGCGTTCGGGCAACGGCCGGTCAAGTCCGGAGAAATTTGTTTGTCAGATCAAATCAAACAACCCATCAGCCGAGTGATGACGTATGGGGCGGGGCGCCGCGACCCATTCTGGAACAAACTGGAAAGCAGGGAAACCAACGAAACGGATTCGGGCTCATTGAATGCCGTGTCACGTGCCGGAAAAATGATCCGCACTCCCACTTTTCGGGTTGAATCCGGAAAGCTTCATTACCTCATTCGCGGCAATACCAAAGTCTACGCGGCGGTGGATTCTCATTTGATGATTGCCGGCCCGCTTCATGCACGCCTCATCAAACAATTTGAAACCGGTGACTCCCGATCTCCCCAATGGGTCACGCACGACTTGTCTCCCTACATCGGTCACCGAGCCCATGTGGAATTTGGGCCGATCGATAATGAGGCGTTGGAAATTCTGATGGTCGTAGACTCTGCAAAGACTCCCGAGTGGATTCCCAAACCGCCTCTTTGGTTTCCCGTTGAAGGGCAGAATGATTTAAGTTCGGTAGTTGCAGAATTCATTCAACTTGTGAACCGCGCTGTTGAATTGTTTGCGAATGACCAACTTGTGGATCATCCACTCGAAGCCAATATCGTCGATTGGCTGTTGCGCTCTGTGAACCCTCTGTCTTCCGGTCCGGATCCACTGATTCATGACTATGTCCAGGCTTCAGTTTCACTGAAGAAAAAAGTGCGTTGGCAATCCCTGACGGCAGTGACCTGGATGGATGGCAACGGTGTTGATGACAACCTGTTGATTCGAGGCGAGGTGAAGCGTCCGGCCGAAGAAGTTTCAAGAGGCTTGCCCACAGCCTTTCCGGGACAGGTTTCCATTCGTGATCAAACCGGAAGCGGTCGTCTGGAACTGGCCCGCCAGTTGACCGATTCTGGGAATCCTCTGGTTTCCCGGGTCATGGTCAATCGAATCTGGCATCACCTTTTCGGACGTGGATTGGTTTCGACGGTTGATAATTTCGGTTACCTTGGCGAACGGCCCAGTCATCCGCGACTGTTGGATCATCTTGCCTGGACATTCGTAAACCGCGATGAATGGTCACTGAAAAGGTTGATTCGTCGTCTGGCACTTTCCTCGACCTTTGCCATGAGTAGTGCACTGTCTGATTCAGCAACTGAATTAAAAGATCCGGAGAACCGGCTTCTCCATCGCATGCCCGTCCGGCGTCTTGAAGGAGAGGCTATCCGGGATTCACTGTTTGTAGTCTCCGGGCGATTGCACCCGGTTATCGGTGGGATCTCCGTGCCGGTTCACCTGACGGATTTCGTTGTCGGCCGAGGGCGACCCAACATCAGTGGTCCTTTGGACGGACAGGGTAGACGGAGCCTTTATACTTCGGTGCGACGAAACTTCCTGCCGACACGGATGTTGACCTTTGATGTTCCAAGTCCATTCAGCACAGTCGGACGACGAAACATCACGAATGTTCCATCACAATCGCTGGTTCAGATGAATGATGAATTATTTCACCAGCAGGCCGGAGTCTGGGCAAAGAAGACTTTGAGCCATGCTAACGGACGGACTCATGAAAGTTTGGTTCACCAGATGTTTCGAGAA
>LWDU01038987.1_pt1 | contig 12124 bp, 7 predicted proteins | sample 727161 | NCBI WGS metagenome assembly LWDU01 (sample SAMN04566230, study PRJNA314399) | hydrothermal vent metagenome | isolation source: deep sea hydrothermal plume seawater | place: Mexico: Gulf of California, Guaymas Basin | collected 2004-07-11 | reverse complement strand
CCCCTGCCGCCTTACCCCTGCCCCTACTCCCCGGAGCCCCCATGGCTGCCCCGCCGAAATCCTTCGTCCTATCCCCCGAGATCCACGACTACTTGCTCGATCACGGCACCCGGCCCGACGCCATCGCCCAGGAATTGATCGAGGCCACCCGCGAACTCGGAGGAATTTCCGTCATGCAAATCGCCCCGGAGCAGGGCGCATTGATGACCCTCCTCGCCCAGGTGACCGGAGCCCATCGGGCGATCGAAATCGGCACCTTCACCGGCTACTCGGCGCTTTGCCTGGCCCGGGGGCTCGGCGAAGACGGTGAACTCGTCTGCTGCGACACCAGCGAGGAGTGGACTCGCGTGGGGCGACCCTTTTGGGAACGCGCGGGAGTCGCGGGGCGAATCGATCTGCGGATCGCCCCGGCCCTCGAGACCCTGGCCGACTTGGCCGGCCAGGGTGCCGCACCTTTCGACCTCGCCTTCGTAGACGCCGACAAGCCCAATTACCGCAACTACTGCGAAGCCTTGATCGGCCTGATTCGCCCGGGCGGGCTGATCCTCGTGGACAACGTACTCTGGAGCGGTGCCGTACTCGATGCTTCGGACCAGAGCGAGAACACCCGGGCGATTCGGGCCTTCAACGATTGGGCGAGCCAGGAGCAACGCTTCGACGCCGTGATGCTCCCGGTTGCCGATGGACTGACCCTACTCCGAGTCCACTAAGCCCGGAAAGAAATCCGACCCGGCGAGGAGCGCGACGTCTCGGGCTCTCAGTCGACGTTGGAATCTCGGAGCCGCTGGAGAACGGCCCGGAAATCGTCGGGCTCGGGCGCCGCCCCGGCCACTTCTTCGAAACCGACCTCGGCGGCGTGGAGCATATGGCGCCGCGCGCCCGCCATCCCCGCTGCCGCCCCGTAGCGAACATCGCCAAGGACCGGATGGCCCAGGTGGGCCAGGCTCGCGCGGATTTGGTGGAGAAAGCCTGTGCGTGGCTCGATTTCAACCAGGCTCGCCCCGGGCAGCGCTTCGACGCATCGCACCGTTTGCTCGATTTCCCGAGACAGCCCCCGAGCCGATTCCTCGGGGCTCGCCAGGCGAACTCGGGCGGGCTTGTGCTGCGCTACGCGAAGCGAAAGACGGAGTGCGAGCCCCTCGGCGGGCCAGTCGACCTTGCCTTCGACGAGGGCGCGGTAACGCTTGGCCACCCGGTGGGCGTGAAATGCGCCGCGAATGCGCGCCCACTGGTGGCTTTCGGTAGCCACCAGAACCACCCCCGAGGTGTCCACATCCAGCCGATGAACAACGCCACTGCGAAGCCCCCCCTCACCGACACCGTGCACCTCGGGGCGAAGCGCCGCGACGTGGCCCAGTAGGGTTCCCGTCTCGTCTTGCCGCAGGGGGTGGACGGGCATTCCCGAAGGCTTGTCGAGAGCCAGCCAGCCGGGCCCCTGAGCCACCACCGAGGGCCGGGTCTCATTCTCCTCCGGCACTGGAATCCGCTGGTCGGCCGGAGCCACAAAGGCCTGAACGCTGAGCTGGCCCAGCGCCGGAAGCGACATTCCCTTGTCGCCGAGCGCCAAGCATCTCGCGTCCAAGGAAACGGCCCCGCGCTCGAGCAAACGGCGTGCCTGGCCCCGGGAAAGACCGAGCTGTGCCGCAAGAAAGAGGTCCAGCCGAACTCCCGCGCTGGCCGGGGAAAGCTTAAGAATCCGGGCGCTTGGAGCGGGCTGACCCGGCTCGTGGCTGGCTTCCCCCATGGCGTAGCGGCCCCCGTGCCCCGGGCCCGAATGGTCCGGGCCCGGCAGTGTAGCGGGCCATCTCGACAGGGGATCAGCCCGTCGGTTACCCTCGGCTCGCCCGCCCCGGCCTCGGAGAACCCGCAAGCGTGCGGAACGGGGCCTCGCCGGCCGGTGCCTTGCTCAAGACCCATTCGCCGGGACGGTCGTCCCAAGGGGTCAAAACGCCAAATGGGATCAAAGAAACGATGAGCAAAAAAGCCGCGGCCGCGCCTCACATCGCCATCATGGACACAACGCTCCGCGATGGCGAACAGACTCCCGACGTTTCCTATACGCCGGCGGAGAAGCTCCAGCTCGCGCGCTTGCTTCTGCTAGAAGCCGAGGTCGATCGCATCGAAATCGCGTCCACCCGGGTGTCCGAAGGCGAACGCGAGGCGGCCCGCTCCATCGCGGCCTGGGCGCGCAAGGCCCGGGTGATCCAGCGGGTAGAAATGCTCGGCTTTTGCGATGGCAAGACCTCGGTGAATTGGATCGCCGATGTCGGGGGCAAGGTGCTGAACCTCCTCGCCAAGGGCTCCGAGAAACACTGCCGCGAACAACTGGGCCTCAGCCCCGAGCAGCATCGCGCCCGAGTCGAAGAAACCGTTCGCTACGCGCGGCGTAAACGCCTCACCGTAAACGTGTATCTCGAGGATTGGTCGAGTGGTGTGCGCGACTCCTTCGACTACGTGTTCGCTTTCGTCCAATGTTTGCGCGAACTCCGTGTCGCGCGCATCTATCTGCCCGACACCCTCGGAATCTTCTCGCCCACCGACGTCACCCGCTACGTGGCTCTGATGACGCGAACCTGGCCCCAGGTCGATTTCGAGTTCCACGGCCACAACGACTACGGACTCGCCACGGCCAATTGCCTGGCCGCGGTGGAGGCCGGGGCCCGAGGGGTGCACACCAGCGTGAACGCCATGGGGGAACGAGCGGGCAACTCCTCGCTCACCGAAGTGGTCACCGCGCTTCACGATCACACGATTTTCCGCACGGATATCAACGAGAACCGCCTGACCTCCCTCTCCCGAATGGTGGAAACCTTCAGCGGCAAAGAGGTCGCCGCAAACACACCCATCACGGGCCGGGACGTCTTCACCCAGACCGCGGGTATCCACGCCGATGGCGACGCCAAGGGCGATCTCTATCACAGCCGTCTCGATCACGGCCGTTTCGGGCGGGCCCGGCGCTATGCCTTGGGGAAGCTTTCGGGCAAAGCGTCGTTGGACCATAACCTTCAGCGACTGGGCATCGAACTTCCTACCGCCCACCGCGAACTCGTCTTGAAACGAATCATCGAACTCGGGGACAAAAAGCACGTGGTCTCTCCCGAAGACCTCCCATATATCATTGCCGATGTCCTGAAATCGCCCGACGAACAAATGCTCCGGGTTCAACACTACCGGGTGATGGTCGCCGATGGCGAGACGCCCCAGGCCGAGGTGACCCTGGCGTACGAGGGCAATGTGGAAAAGGCCGAGGCCTCGGGCGATGGTGGCTACGACGCCTTTATGAATGCGTTGAAGAAGGCCGCCCGGGGGTTTGAGCTCGAAGTCCCCAAGCTGGCCGACTTCAAGGTTCGCATTCCGCCCGGCGGTCGGACCGGCGCTCTTGTGGAAACCCAGGTCACCTGGCATCGGGGGACCACCGACACCGGGCGAGGTCAAGGCGAGACATTTACGACCCTGGGTGTGGACTCGGACCAGATGGCCGCCGCGGTGATCGCTACCGAAAAAATGCTGAACCTGATCGCCCCTCAGCGCAAAACTTCTGGATCCGGAAAAGAGCGCCGGGGCGCTCGCAAGCCGCGAAAAACGGCACGCTAAGGATATGGCAATACCCGGTGGAACTCATGGCCTCGGCCTCGGGCTCTGCGCTTCGCTTCTTCTAAGCCTGGCCTGCACGAGTCTCCAGACCAAAAAACTCGAAGCCACCTATGGGCCTACCGAGAGCATCATCGAAGTCGTCGCGGTGCTCCGGCGCCATGTGCCCGACGATACTTACCGATTTCCCCCAGCCACCGACTTCACCGGGCGCAACGTCTATCGCTCGAGTCTGCTTCGGCTGGAAAACATCGAACGCATCCAAGCCGATCCTCTGAGGAGCGGCTACATGGACCCCGTCATAAATTTTGCCAAAGCGCGAGCCCTTGAACGCCTCCGCGCCTATGAGCTCGCGAGCCTCCACTACCAGCGGGTCGCCGAGAGAACCGGCGAATTGCAGGATCCCGCTCGGACAAGCGCATCGGTGTGCCGGAGAATTGTCGATGCCCTCTCGGTGGGCATCCACCTGGAGAACCCCCTCGATCCCCCTGCGCGTTCACCCGGGCGAGAAGTCGCAGATCCCCAGGCCGTGGTCGCCGAACTCGAGGAACGCGTGGCCCTGTTTTTGTTCCTGCATGACGAGCTCGAGGGAAACTACATGCAGGCCGTGGTCGCCGAGGAAATTGAGCGGGCCGACGAGGTCCGCGCTGGCTATTTCGTCAATCGACGCCACATTTTCGCCGACGGAGCGTTGCTTGCGGTTACCGAACTCCAGAGGGTGGTCTCGCGCCACGCGGCCAGCAAGAATCGCTTGCGCCATATGATCGCCCTGGCGAATCTCTACGACGATCTGGCCCGGGAGTACGTGGGCGCGAGCCCGCCCGAAAGCCTCGATTTTGATCCTGCACAATTCCAAGACCTCATCGACCCGGCCGCTCAACTCTACGAATCTGTCGCGGCCCACGACGGAACGCCCGAAAAACTCGAGGCCGCACGTCGGCTCGAAGCCCTTTTGGCCTTTACCCTCCAGGTGGACAATGATCGTTTCAGCAACTAGGACTCGGCAAAAGGAGTGGGAATGGCTCCGTGTGGCCGGCCTTTTTATCGGCCTCGCGCTCACCCTGGGCGCGTGCGCGAGCCGGCCGCCGCCGCCGGGCGACGATCTCCTGCTTCCACTCACTGCTCCGGCGCCGTGGCTCCCCGAACCCTCGGATTGGGCCGCCGCCCGAGCGGCGGCGGCGGCCTTGGCCGACGATCTGCCAGCGCTGAAAGAGGCGGTCGCTCGGTTGGACACGATTTCCGACTCCCACAAAGGCGAGGACCTGGGTCCCCTCGCGGCCAACCTCGTCCACTCCACCCTGGAAGATCCCAGCGCCTACCGCGCGGCGAGCGAAAAATTGACCCGGGGTTGGAGTACGGATCCCGCCCTGGATGCCCGCCTCGAGCAATCGGTCAACGACGACCTCCTCGCCCTGGCATGGCGACGAAGGCGCGACACCTGGGAGCACTACTGGGCACGCACGTTCAACGCCATTTCCCAACCTATGGGCCAGGCGATTTTCAATGGCTTCGTTTTCGCGCCCCTTCAAATCTCCACCAGCGTTGCCCACTACCTCGCCAGCTTCTCCAACGACGAGGCGCTGCCCGCAACCGACCGCCAAGCCCTGGTTCTGCGCAAGGAATACTTGGCGCGCAATCCCGCCGCAGAAGATTCTGAACACGTACGCGCCCAGGTCGCTGGGGCGGACAAGAAACTGGCCGAGACCATGCGTGCGCGCCGCCTCCGCTCCGCACGGCGCGCCGAGGCGGCTGGCCGATATCGGGCCGCCGAAATTGAGGCCCGACGGGCGCTGTTTTGGGGGCCGAGTGCCAAGGCCGAAGAAATCCTAACGCGCTCCAGGGCGAAGACCGCCGAATTTTTTCAGCTCTTCCAACGATCCCTGCAGGCCGCACCCTTGGCCGCTGGGCGCGAATACGGTCCCGAGAGCCGCGCGTTGGCCAGCGCGCTTCTCCGCACTTCCTCGGGCACCGAACCCATCGAGCCCGAACTTGTCGAAGCACTCGAGCGACGGTCTCGGGAGCCAGGCGATCGGGGCGGCGAAGCCGCCTACCTATTCGCCATGATCCAGTATGAGGGGGGAGCCGAGGACGCCAGCTGGAAAACACTGGCCGCTCTGGCTCGGCGAGATCCCGAGCACAACGACATGGTGCGACATGCGGCCCACCTCCTTCGAGATCCCGCGCAAAATCCATATCGTGCTTACAAGGACATGCGGACGAGCAAGCGAAACGAAGAGATCCGCTGGCGGCTCCTGGGCCAATACGCGACCAAAACCCGCTATCCCAATCTGCCACGCCCCATGGCGATCCTATTGGAGTCGCCGGGAATCGCTTCGGCCCTGGCGACGTCGCCCATCCGACTGATTTTCGGACGCTGGCAAAAGTCTCCCGATTTTCAGCAGCTGAGCGCTGTGCTCGGCTACCGCTACCTCGGCCTTCAACCCCAGGGCCAGCACGCCAAGGAAGTGATGGAATGGCTGATCGGCTACGAGGAAGCCCGCGGTAACTTCGTCGGTGCATTGCGGATTGCCGATTTTCTTCCCCGAATAGGAAACGAAAAACGTGCCGAGTTGGCCGAGTCCGCTTCGGCTCAGCAACTCGGCAACGCCGCGGGCATCCGGCGCCCAGACCGACGCATCCAGGTTCTCCGCCATACATCGATGGAATACCCCGAGAATGAAGCGGGCAAGCTCGCCGGCTATCAGGTTCGTAGCGAGCTCGAGCACGCTTCGGCCCAGAAAATCACAGTCACCCGTGACTTCCTGGTCGAAAATCCCCGGGTTGCCGGTATGAGCGGGCTGGGCATCAACCCCATTCTCATCAACGGAAAGGTCGTCGATGGCGAGTTGCACCCGGCGGGCTTTACGTTGCTCGGGGGGCTTCGCGTCCGTTTCGACTTGGTGGGTGAAGACGGCGACGAGGACGGACCGCCCGAGCCCATCTACAAGAGGATGTCGTCCAAGCGCATGGCGCAACTCGCAGCGATGCTCGACGAGACCACCCGACGTAACGAACTCATCGACCCCGACGACAGCCTCGGCTCCGACGCCGATCGCGATCAATTCCTCGAACGCGCCCTACTCGGCCTCGTGGATCGCCCGGATAAGCGCCCTACGGCCCAGAGTACCTACGTGTACCAGAGCATGCGCGAGCGCTACGGACTCGTGCGGGGGCGCGAATCCATTCTCCCGTTCGACTTGGTCTTTCAGGGAAGTTTCAGCGATTTCAGTCTGGGTGCCTTCCCTCGCTGGCGTCCACCCAAGGAAACTCCCGACGTGTTTCTCTACCGCTAAAACCACGGACCGATCCCGCGAACGTCGAAATGCGAACGCGTCAACCTTCGGCGACTTTACTTTTCGCGTAAGCGCGGTCGAGCAACTCCACCGGGTGGACCACCCGAGCCGCCAAGCCCCGCGCTCGAACCCCCGCCCTGAGCTGCAGCATGCAACCAGGATTTCCGCTGGCGATCCAATCGGGATCGACTGCCGCCAAAGCGTCGAGCTTGGGCGCAAGCACCTTCCCGGACATCTCGGGCTGAAGAAGATTGTACGTACCCGCTGCTCCACAACAGCTGTGCGGGTCCGCGTGGTCGATCAAATTCAATTCGGGAATCGCGGACAAAAGTCGACGCGGGGCGTCCGCAATCCCTTGTGCGTGAACGAGGTGGCAGGGGTCGTCGTAGCAGACCCGGGCTGGCACCGCGCCAGTAGGCGGCCGCAGCCCCACTTCGTCGAGCCATTCACAGACATCCCGGGCCTGGTTCGCCAAGGCTTCACCCCGACCGGGCAGCCATTGATCGGTTTCCCGCAGTGCGGCCCCGCACCCGGCAGAATTACTCACCACCGCATCCACGGGGCCGTACTCCGTCGATCCGAAGGCCTCGATATTTTTTTCTGCGAGTCTGCGTGCCGTGGCGACATCTCCCGAGTGGGCGTGCAGGGCCCCGCAGCAGCCCTGGTTCTGAGGAACGATCACGTCGTAGCCGTTGCGCGTGAGTACGCGCACGGTGGCGCGATTGACATCGCCGAAGAGTTCCGCCATGACGCAACCCTCAAGCAGAGCAACCCGACCTCGGCGCTCGCCCTCGGCCGGAGTGAAGGCGGGCAGACGACGGCGTTCGGAGGCCGCAGGGATTCGCGGCAACAGCGACCTCGCGTGGCCGATAAAGGGGAGGAGCATGCCCGCGAGACGGTCCAGTCCAAGCCGCTGGACCCGGCCGAGAATGGAGACCACCGCGTGCAAGCGTCGGGGGTAGGCAAGGATTTTTCCAAGTGCAAAGTCCTCCACTCGATGGCCCCAGCCTCGCCGCAAACCCGAAACGGCAACCGCCTCTCGGCCCTTCTCGAGCATGGCCCCGTATTCCACGCCCGCAGGACATTCGCTCTCGCACGCCCGACAGCCCAGGCACAGGCCGAGTTCCTCGGCCACGAGATCGCCCATCTCGATTTTTCCTTCTGCGACGCCTCGAATCAGGTAGATACGCCCGCGTGGCGAACTGTTTTCGCGTCCCGTAATGCGATAAGTCGGGCAGGCGCTCAAGCAAAGGCCGCAGTGCACGCAATCGAGGCTCTTATCGAGAAGGCTCGGGTCGAGCTGAAAGCGGGTTGTTGCATCGGACACGTCAGATCCGTCCCGCGAAGCGGCCGGGATTGAGAATCCCATCCGGATCGAATCGTTGTTTGATGGAGCGCATCACGCTCAACCCCGGAGCTCCGGAAAAAACGTCGCGATGCGTGCCGGTGTCCGGAGGAAGCGCTTCGATTACGAGTTCGGCGGCAGCGGCGGCGCGGATTTCATCGAGCAGACCGAGAGTCCCTTCGAGCCACGACCCCGGGTTCTCCCGGGCGTCGCCGGGGCCAAAGTTCGCATGGACGACGCCGGGCTCCGGATAAGCGAGCACCCGCGCGCCTCCGGCCCGCAGGCGTGCGCAGACCATCGCCAATGCTCCCGGCACCATGTGAATGCGCGCCTTCAGGCCTTCCGGGCTGCGTCGACCCTGCAGTGCGCGCACCGCGTCGACGCTCGCGTCGCCACGCCCAGACCCCCCTCGGCCCGCGCTCAGCCACGCCGCATCGGCTTCGGTGGCGGGTTCCTCGCCCGCAAACTCGGCCACCAACCGCCAGCGATCCGATGCCTCGCATCCCGCCTCTCGCGGCCCTGCGCCCTCGCCTGGGTCTTGGCCCACGCCTGCGCCTTCGTCCATGCCCACGTCCCCGTCCACGTCCACGCCCACGCCTTCGCCCACCAGGGCAACAGCGCGAGCCGAGCTCCGGCGGGTTGCAGCAATCGCCAATGCGAAAGCGTCCTGGGCTTCGAGCATTTCGACCTCGACGACTCGCGTGGACGCGGGAAGGGGTTTGAGCCGCAGCCAAGCTTTCTCGATCACCGCCAGCGTGCCCAAAGAACCGACATAGAGTTTGGCCAGGTCGTAACCCGTCACATTTTTCACAACCCGGGCACCGCATCGGGTGCGTACGCCCGACGCCATCGCCGTGTCGATCCCGAGCACGGCATCCCGAACCGAGCCGAATCCGCGCTGGCGCGGGCCGCACGCTGCAGTCGCGAGAACGCCCCCCACCGTACCGCCTCGGTCCGGTGGATCCAGTGGAAGCAGCCAGCCCTCGGCTTCCACCGCGCACGCAAGGTCCGCCAAGGGGGTGCCGGCCAAAACCTGAATCACGCCATCGGCGGGATCGAATTCGATGATCCCATTCAATCTTCGACACGAAAGGGCGATGGAGACGCCGCGCACGGGATTGCCGAGTTCCATCCGGGTCCCCGCACCCATCACGAGTGCCGGTTCCCTGCGGCTGGAAAACACCTCCAGACAGGCCGCCAACTCTTCGCCATCCTTGGGCTCCACCCGGGCCCTAAGTCGGGTTCCCCCGACGCGCTCCGCGGTTTCCAGCGGATAGACGCGATCGCCCGCTACATCCTCGAGCCGCGCGAGGGTTCCGCGACCCGGATCTTCGCTCATTCCAAAGGCACCGCGTCGTAGCCCCGGGCGTTGGGGTTCGACTCGGTGCAGGCCCGGGTCGTGGGAATCACCTTGCCAGGATTGCACATACCATCGGGGTTGAAGGCATCACGCAATCGCCGCATCGCGTCCAGGTCTTCGGGGTCAAAGAGCATCCCCATGTAATCACGCTTCTCGGTGCCCACACCGTGCTCCCCGGTCAAAACGCCTCCAACCCGGACGCACAGCTCAAGCATTTCCCGGCCCGCCGCAAGCACCCGAGTCAGTTCGTCAGCGTCCCGGCGGTCGAAGGAAATATTCGGGTGTAGATTTCCATCGCCCGCATGAAAAACATTGGAGAGTTTGAGGCGGTAACGATCTCCGATCGCGCAGATCTCTGCGAGAACCTCGGGCAAGCTCGCCCGAGGGACCACGGCGTCGTGGACGTAGAGATCCGGCGCAAGGCGCCCCATGGCCCCGAAGGCGCCCTTCCGAGCGCGCCAGAAAAGCGCGCGCTCTTTGGCATCCCGTGCGATCCGGAGGTCGCGTACACCCTCGCCCTGGGCCAGATCACGGATTCGCGCCAATTGAGTTTCCATCTCGCACGCAGCGCCATCAATTTCAATGATCAAGACCGCCCCAGCATCGGTGGGCAAGCCCGCCGCGTAGACGCTCGCTTCCACGGCGCGAATAGTCCGCTGATCGACAACCTCGAGGGCCGCCGGCACCATGCCGCTTCGAATGATTCGCCCGACAAGTCGGCAGGCCGCGGGCACATCGTCGAAAATCGCCAGGATCGTCTCGACCGCTTCGGGAACAGCGACCAGCCGAACCGTCACTTCGGTCACGATCCCCAGGGTTCCCTCGCTCCCGACTGCGGCCCCCACCAGGTCGTAGCCCGCCGCAAAACCCGTTCGCGAGCCGAACCGAACCGTCGACCCGTCGGGCAGAACCATCTCCACCGCCAAAACGTGATTGGTGGTCGTCCCGTATTTGAGCGTGTGAGGCCCCCCCGAGTTTTCGGCCACGTTGCCCCCAATGGTGCACGCCTGCTGGCTCGAAGGGTCCGGGGCATAGAGCAATCCCAGGTGGCCCACCGCCTGGGAGAGATGGGCGTTGACCACCCCCGGTTGCACCACCGCAATCCGATTTTCGGCATCGACTTCGAGAATATCCTGCATCCGCGAGCAACAAATCACCACGGCTCCGCACAGGGGGATCGCTCCACCCGAGAGTCCGGTCCCCGCACCCCGGGGCACGAACGGACGGCCAAATTCCAGACAGATCTTCACCACGGCGGCCACCTCTTCGGTGGTTTTCGGCAAAACCACAACACTGGGGCGATGGGCGTCGAGGGTCAGCCCATCGCACCCGTAGGTGAAGAGTTCTTCGGGTCGCGAGAGACAGTTGTCCTTTCCCACCACGCCGGTCAAACGCTCGATGAAGATCGGGGTGGCGGCCGAGGAATTTGCGGCGTTTTCACTCACTCGCAGAGCCTAGCCCCAATACGCTTTGCCCGGGCTGCCCCCCGGACTTTCGGCGGCGGCTCCAGAGTTCGGCGGCCCCGCCCCGTCACGCCCATTGGGGTTTCGGGAAAAAGTAAATCTCCGCCTAGGCGAGACCGAGGCGCTCAAGGTCGTTTTCGTCGAGACCCAGGTAGTGGCCGATTTCATGGCGCACCGTAATTTGGACCTGTTCGATCAACTCTTCGCGGTCTCGGCAAATCTTCTCGAGATTGCCCTTGAAGAGCAGAATGCGATCGAGATCGGGAACCTGCTCGGTCGCCGCCGCTTGGGTTCGCGGAACACCAACGAAGAGGCCGAGAAGTTGCGGCGAGAGGCGTTCCCCCACCACCAGGTCGAAGGCCGGAAACTCCTCGATGAGAATCGGAACATTGGCGACGTATTCCCGAATCGAACGCGGGAGATTGTCCACAGCCTCGCCGATCACCCCTTCGAAGAACTCGGCACTGACTGAAACCGGCAGCGGAAATTGCAGGGGATCGAGAGCGTTTGCGCGCTCAAAGGCGAGCCCTGCCGCTTGGCTTGCGGCCTCGACGACCTCCGCCGAGGACTCCTCGCCGCTCGCCAGCGCGATGCGCTCCAACACCAGTCCAAGGCTGTAAACGATGTGGGGGGAATCGGGCTCCGAAGCCGCGGCCCGTTCGAGGACTCGGCGGGCCTCGGGGTACGCACCCATTTCGAAAAGCACATGCCCCTCGAAAGCACTGTACGTGGGCTGTTCACCCCCCGACTTGATCGCTCGCCGGATCAGGAAGACCGCGCCCTCGAGATCGTCCCGGTAGAAAAGGGATTTGGCTTTCAAATAGCAGAGCTCGGCCTGAAAGGGCCGGTCCAAGCGCGGGAGTTCGGGCAGGCCAGCAAGCAAATCGTCGCACGCTTCGAGGGCGGATTCGAACTCCCCGACTTCTTCGACGAGCATCTCGATCCGGTTGAGATGCGCGGTTCCGAATTTCGGATCGGCGGCGATCGCCCGTTCGAACTCATGGAGGGACTCCTCCACACGGCCTTCATCCCAGAGGATTTCTCCCCGACCGTTATGCGCCTCGGCACCCTC
>LWDU01036317.1_pt1 | contig 12130 bp, 6 predicted proteins | sample 727161 | NCBI WGS metagenome assembly LWDU01 (sample SAMN04566230, study PRJNA314399) | hydrothermal vent metagenome | isolation source: deep sea hydrothermal plume seawater | place: Mexico: Gulf of California, Guaymas Basin | collected 2004-07-11 | reverse complement strand
GCAGCCCGCTGGACGCCGGCACAATCCGGACCAGGATCAACGCTCTGGGCGGCGGAGCCACGACAGCTGCTGCGTCAGCTCAAGGTTCTCAGGTTTTGCAGTCCGTGCTGGCCAGTGATCCGGTAAACAACGAAGTGAAAACGGCTGACACAATCCCACTGAGCAATTCGTTCATTGCTCCAAAACCTACCGAGGCAGACCTGTTCGCCGACGCAGGCACGAACGAGCAGTCTGCAACAACCAGCCAGTCGGACGACAGTGTGTCAGACTTCGCTTCCGAATTCTCGGCCGAGGACTTCCGGCAGTGGATTGACGCCTTCTGAGAACTGGTCTCACCTGGCTGAATGCAGGTCGATGCTGTGTCATTCATGGTTCTGGTGTGTATGAACAGAAGGGCGCAGAGAAACCATGATTAGTGAACTCTGTTCTCTCCGCTGCCTCCTGTTCATCACGTCTTTCGCGGCCACGAATACGGCGTAAAACGCCGCCTGCAAGCTACGGCTTCGGTTTGATGAACAGCACCTCACCACGCTCGATCCAGCCCTTTCTCAAATCCACCCGGAACCATCCTTCGCTGTTCTTCTTATGAAAGCGAACAGGGGATCGCTTGCCGAAATCCTTGAGGTCGTACTGCGCCCAGGTCTTGCCCATGTCGAGCGAAATAATGAACCCCGTGTGGTAGGGCGAAGCGGGCGCGTAATGCGCTGACAGAATCACGCCGTCTTCGATAATCATGTTCGCGGATTCGTATTGTGGATTGAACAACATTGTGTGCTTTTTCGGATTGGCCAGGTCCGCCGGGTCGCAGCGGAAAAGGCCACGATCGTGAGGCATTGTGCCGTTTGTTCCGTTGGCGTCGGCGGCCCAGTACAGCTGGCCATCAACAAAGTTGATGCCACCTGATTTGTAGCGCGAGTTGGAATTGGACGACACCACGACTTCCCAGTCCCACGCATCACTGGCCGCGTCATAAGTGCCGCGCAACCAATGGCATTCGTGCACGGAGCCGCGGTCGTGATCGCCCGTGCATGCGTAAAAGGCGTTCTCTGCCGGGTTGTAGGCCACCGAGTGAATGTGTCGGCACACAATCGGATTGTCCGGGTTGCCCAACAGGTCCGCGTCGCCGGCCCCCTTCTGCTGGAACTGTGGATTTGGCCCAAACGAGTAGGCGATTTTCACCGTCTGCCCCTGGTCGGTCGAGTAATAAATGTTATTCGGAACCGCGCCGCCGAGGACGTTGCAGTAATTGCCCCAAACCAGCATTTCCGATCCGTTGACCTCCCATGTGTGAATGCCGTCGAGCGGATGAAAATACCAGCCCGGGCGATCCGGGTTAAGTGGCGTGTGCGGCAGGTAGTCGCTGCCGTCGGTATCTTTGACGATGATCTGCCGGTGCGTCTTAAGATTGTCCGTACTCAGGTACAGTTTCGTACGCGTGGCGAAGACGATGTTTCCGCTTTTCAGTATGCAACTGAAGGTGATGTTATCCGCATTCGGAAACGCGGCGCTGTGTGGCCAGGATTTTCCGTTGTCCTCAGACAGAAAAACTTTCCCGTCGCCAAAACCGAAGGCTTTGTTCAGGCGTTGTGAATCGATGTAAGGCCCCTCCGGCGCGAGGCGATACAGGAAATGATCGTTGGAGCCAACGTCTTCGGGCGCCGCGTTCAATCGTTCCATACCTGGCAGAAGCAACCCGCCAACAACGGCCATCGCGATTCTGAGAAATCGGCTTCGTTGCACTCGAGGCAGCGGAATCGTCTTGTTCATGTTTTTCACTCCGGACCGTAAACCACCAGCTCTGCTGGTGAGCATTCATGAGGGTTTGCAGTTTTCGATACAAGCACGCAGCACAAGCAAGTGTGTATTTCCATCGCAAAAGACCCACTCGCTTGCGCGTCAAGCTTGTCCTGCATCTCAGATAGATGTTCGTGGATCCTCCCTGTGGAGAGTAGTCACTCACGATCATTTCGTGTTCTTCGGGTGCAGACACGGATTGTGGTTTTCGATCAGTCGCTGGAAAAGGGGGTCAAGAAAGCTAACTGCGTGGCCGTGGCTGGACTGAGCTTGCGAAGGAAGCCCCGGGGTTTCACTCAAACCCCGTTTTCCTCGTCGGCCACACTCTCTCTGAACGGACAGCAATCCCGTCTTCAGATCGCATCGATCCACTGGCGGAATCCCTCCCCGGCGAACTCCGATACAGAGTCTGATTGAGCGACGTTGACGCGATTGGTCGGATCAGGGTCTTCGTCGCTACCAACATTCGCAAATAGAATTCGCGGCGCAAAGTCGGGAACCGGCGCCGGGCCGCGCGTCCGGATTGTGCTGGTCGCTTCGGCGGTATTGCGGTTTCCCTGTTCGGCGAACTCGGACTGCAGTACCTGAGAGCCCTGGGCTGCCACAGAACTGGTGGCGGAGCCGCTGCCAAGCTCGTTAACGTTGGCTCGAATCTGAATAGCGCTCAGGGTACTGGTGCCTTTAGACTGATCAATCTGCACATTGGTGCCGGACAGCTTCACCAGATGAATCAGAAACGAATCGTTGGCGTCAAAGTCCCCGTCACCGTCGACGTCTGCGCGCGTGTTGAGCTGTGTGACGGCGGACCGGATCGTGGCAGCGGTGAGTGGGCTGCTGCCTTTGGACTGGTCGATCTGCGCGTTCGTGCCGGAGAGTTTTACCAGTTGAATAAGAAAGGAATCGTTGGCGTCGAAATCGTTGTCACCATCAACATCTCCTGCCGCGTCGTTGTCCACGATTGTTCCGGTGGCCTGTGCAGTCCCCAGAGTTGCGCCATTGGGATTGGTCAGCCGTACAGTGAAGGACTCCGTCTGTTCGTGCGAGGCGTCGTCGATCGTCACGATTGCGATCGTCTTCTGTGTTTGCCCCGGACTGAAGGTTAAGGTCTGATTCAGCTGAGCAGTATAGTCAGCAGTGCCGGCCGTTCCGTTTGCTGTTGAGTAATTAACGGTCACAGCATTGCCTGAGGTTTCGCTGAGCGTCACCGTGAACATCGATGTGCCGCCTTCCACAACGCTGGCTGCATTAGAGATCGCAATCTCAGGAGTCGCAGCAACGTTATAAGTGATCGACAGGGCTGGTCGATTCGCTGCCGCTGTATGTTCCATGCTGGCAAAACGCCGTGCCGAACGCGATGTCGTTTCGGCGCCCAGCAGCGCCCAGCCAAAGTTGTTGGCCGGAGCTGCAATCCACGCGTTCACATCGTCGATCAGACCCTGTGTCGTCCACGTATAATTGCCAGTACCCTGCACCTGTTTCGAAGCACTTACCGTTCCGTCAAAGTCGCCACCCTGTTTCGTCCACGTGGTGCCGGGGAAAAAGCGATGCTGCCAGGTCGCGCCGTTTGCTGTTGGTGCTCCTCCACGACCGCCGCCGCCCTGAGTGCCCTGCGACGTGCCTTCGCCCCAGTTGCTGCTGACCTTGTGCAGCGCAAACGAATGGCTTCCGGATCCCTGCGTCACCCGCAATCGCAGACCGACGCCCGTTATTGTCGCTCCGTTGGGAATGCCGGCATTCGCCACGTCGAACTGCAGCAGAGCCCGTCTGACGTTTCCATTATTGGTGCGCCCCGAGAACAGCCCGTCATCCGCACCGGCACTGTTGGTGTTTTCCGAGAAGATGCTGTTGTCCCGGTCCGGTGTCAAGATGATCGTGACCGGGGCCAACAGGGCTCGGGGCTCCAGCAGTTCCAGGCGACTGACGATGCCAGCAGGACGTCGACGGGCAGTGTGAGAAGAACGCCGCCGAGAACGATTCAGAATGGTGCGAAAAATGGACCTCGGCATTTGCGGAACTCCCTTGCTGGGGTGCGTCGACACGGCCCGGAAGTGAAAAACACTGCTGCGCGAATCAATACTCTGACAACATGTAATAATACGGTGCGGCTGTCTGGCAATTCGAGCAAATTAATTGCAGATCACCGTGTTCGGCAGAAAATGCACGTTCACGACGCAGCCCTTTGTGAACTGAATCACATGTTGTCCACGATTAGCGGTTGCTGCGACCAGTGGGCCAAATCCACTCCAGACGAACCTGACGCCGCGTCGATAAAGTCAGAGATATCGGAAAAGTTGACGTAGATTGCCACGTCCGCCGATGTCAGTGATCTGCCGTTCACGAGATTGGTGACTGGTTCTCATGAAACGACGCGAAAAATGCGACGGATACAAACGGATGGGGGTCATTGCCGCGTTCGTGTGTGTTTTCGTTTTGCCATTGGACGCCACGGCACAGTCGTCGTCAGGTGTGGTCCGCCCAGGGACGAATACTGAACAGCAAGCGAGCGCTGCTCAATCGCGCCAGCACCAGGACGTCGCCGCGCCCGACCAGTACTCAGCTCCACTCGGTTCCGGCCACCAAAAGGCCGGCAGTTCGGTCTACACAGCTCAACACCACAACGCCGCCGCCCGCCTGATGTCAAACTTCATCCGTCAGGATGACACCATGCCTCCATTTCCACGCGAGGGGCAGGACGCCGACACGCGCATGACGTCCGGCGCGAGCAACCACACGATTCCGGCGACCACTGCTGACGCGGAACAGGCCATTCGAGATCAGCAGAATCAGCAACAAGTCGCTGCCGGCAAAGCGGCGTTTAATACGCACTGCACGCAATGTCACGAAGCGGCCCGATCGCTTGAGAAGCAAAAATCGTTGGCCGAATGGAAAGCGACCGTCCGCAGGATGGCTCGAAAACCGGAGTCCGGCATTCCGTCAACGGACGGCGATGCCATTGCGTGGTATCTGGCTCACCGCAACGGTACGCCGGCATCGCCAAATTCGGACGCTGGTGGCTTGCCTGCGACATCAAGTATTGGCGACGCGTGGGCAAACAATCAGCAGGCTTCCGCGTGGAGTTTCTTTGGCACAGTGGCGCCAACGTGGCAAACAGCGATTTCCGCTGATGGAGACGACGTTTCCGAGAATCCTGGATTTCATGCAGACGTCTGGCTTGGTGTCGAATGGCAACCGAATAAATTCATGAGTGGTCGCGTACAGGCGTGCACGACGTGTCACAGCCAGGGCAACGATCAGAATCGTCTTGAACTGGCAGAGGGTTTCCTGAGTTTCAATGTCACGGAAGCGCTGGAACAGAATGCGGACGTGGTTCAGATCAATCTGGATGCAGGACGAATTCTTGTGCCGTTCGGCGCGTTTTCGAGTCAAAGTCATCCGGGAGCTTTTCGGACGGTCACGCGCCCCCTGATGTTCAACATGGGGCACAACGTCCAGCGACAGATCATCGGTCCACCAATTCTGCCAATGCCCTATGCTGACGAAGGTGTCAATGTGCGAATGACGACACCGGTGTACTGCGATCTGGATCTGACGTGGAACACCTACGCCGTCAACGGACTGCAGGGCGACGATGGTGGGATCAATTTCTTTCAAAGCCGCGACTACGTTGACAACAATCAGGAACCAGCCATCGGCACTCGGCTGGCCCTTGGTAATTCGGCGATCAAACTTGGCGCGTCATTTATGGTGGGGCAACACAACAGAATCGGTGACCTTGCCCCTGCCGATAGTCCTGTCCTGCAATACTCAATTTTCGGAGCGGACCTGTCCGCGCGCTGTGGGGACTTCCGATTTCAGGCTGAGTACGCGCTGCGGACGACTGACTCACTGATCTTCGCGCCAACCGCCACCGGCGTCGAAGAACAGCTCGACGGCATTTATGTGGAAGCCGGTGTCCGAGTCTGCGACGATCCCAACATCGAGGTCGTCGTGCGCTACGACACGCTGAACCGCCACGCGGCGCAGCCACCGGGAGGCGTCCTGACAACCGGTCGATTTCATGTGGGAAGAATTACGTCCGGCTTCAGCATGAATCTTCCCGGCGGCAGTGTATTGCGGCTGAATCACGAGTACTGGATGATGCCAGCCGGGCTTGACGACGAACAGGTCCTCGCTGCTCGCTGGGTGGCGTCATTTTGAACTGGCGCGCCTGCGGGCAACCTGGCTTCAGGGCATGCGGATTCCGATTTCATGATGAGCCGCATCGTCACGACACGACATTCACTCCCGGCCCTTAATTGCCCTTCTTCGACTTCGTTGGTTAAGCGTTTAAACCCGTGGCTGCGTGAAATCGCCAGGAACATGCGGACCTGGAAACTCAGTGGCTTCAGCGTCGATCAGTCGGTAGTTCTGAAACCCCCACGACTTCGAAGACTTATCACTACCAGGTCAGAAGAAAACCCATGACCAGGGAATGACGAAACGGATCGCGTCCCGTTAGAATCGTTCCCCGTGATGGAGCACACTAAGGAGTGGGAACAGAGAAGCTGGTCAACCTGGCGCCTTGCTTCGCCATACGATCGAGACGAGGATTCCTGAACGGACTATCCTTATGAAAACAGCCGACTTCTCCATAGCCCATGTCATCCGCGAAGATGTGAATAATGTTGTAGCCATCAGTTTGAGCCGAAGTATCCTGAAGCAGGAATCCTACTCCCAGGAACAAGCTGCTCAGAATTCGCAGGATGGAAAATAAATGGTTCATCGGAGCCGGTTCAGATATCGCAACTTCAAGGTGCAGGCTGTCGGGTGAACCCGTCACGGTTGCGCGAACGATTCTAATGTGGAATGTAAATAATGACAAAACCAGGCATGATCTTTTGTGGGTTACTTTGGGCTGCGGTATCCGTTTCGGCAGCCGATCGTCCGAACATCCTGTTTATCATCACCGAACAGAATTATGCGGATGTAATGAGCGGTGTCATGGGTGAGCGCTATGTCAAAACGCCGAATCTGGATGCGCTGGCAAAACGAGGGATGCGTTTTGATTGCGCCTATGCGTCGAACCCGATTTGTGTGCCCTCCCGAAACTCAATTTTCAGCGGTTATTACCCGTTTGAAACCGGCCTGCAATCCAATGCTAAAAAGCCGCTGCCGACGCAGATGGTTTGCATGGGAAAGCACTTCAAAGATGCTGGGTATGACACCGGCTATTTTGGTAAATGGCATTTGAATATCAAAACGCGCGACACGGCACGTCATGGTTTTGATCAAACCGGCGTGCTGAAAGGAAATGGCGCCGATCATGCGATCCCCGCACCGGCAATCGCCTTTCTCAATCAGAAACGGGACAAACCGTTCTTGCTCGTGACTTCTTTCACCAGTCCGCATGACATCTGTCAACTGGTGCGAGGCCAGAAGATTCCCGGTGGACCGATTGGGGATTTTCCTGAGCCGGAAGATTGTCCACCTGTGCCTGTCAACTTCGCGCCACCGATCGATGAAACGGACAGCATGGCTTTGATGCGCAAAAGTTATCAAGCGACAGAGATGACACCGATCGCCGATTTCGATGCCGACAAATGGCGCCAAATGCGCTGGGGATATTATCGTCTGATTGAACGAGCCGATCGCGAGATCGGAAAAGTGCTGACGGCTTTAAAGGAATCCGGACAACAGCAGGACACGTTGGTCATATTCACTGCCGATCACGGCGACTGCACGGGTGCACATCAGTTCGCTCAGAAGACAGTGTTTTATGAGGAATCTGCACGCATTCCTTTGATTGTTTCGTATCCGGGACATATTGACACGGGCGTCACACGTAAACTTGTGAACGTGGGCATCGACACATTGCCCACGATGATGGACTTCGCGGGAATCAAGATTCCCGGCCAATTCAAAGGTCTTTCCTTGAAGCCTGTTTGCGAGAATGCAAGTGTGGCGAAGTGGCGCGAGTACATTGTCGTTTCGAATCACATGGTGCAAGGCGCCCTGCCCAAAGGTGAAACAGAGGTGCCCCGATGCCGGGGGCGAATGCTGCGAACAGACAGTCATAAATATTCGGTTTATGATCTTGGCAAACATCGTGAATCACTGGTGGATATGCAAAACGATCCGGATGAAATGCAGAATCTGTCACGTGATCCGTCGTACAGTAAAGTGCTGCAAAGGCATCAGAGTTTACTGCGACAATACGCTGCGGACACCGGCGACTACGAAGCTGTGGAGATCCTGCTGGGAGTGCGGTGAGAACGCATTGGGACGGAGTCCGATAAGACACGACAAAATACACAGGAAAGTACTTCGACGATCGACGGTTCACAATGAACAGTACAACCTCGTCACTTCAGGCTGGTAGAGGAAATCGAATTGCCTTTCGGCCAGTGGCTGCTGAAGCCAATCAGAAATGATACCGTAGTGCGGGCTGCCGGCCTGCAACGATATACAACCACAATACGAAAACTTAAAATACAACACGACGAGCGGCAAACAATGAGAACCTTGTTGGCAATTTTATTGGTGTTGGTTTGCAGGCTGGCAACCGGCACTACGGCGGTCGCAGACGATCGTCCCAACGTGTTACTCATCCTGGTCGACGATCTCAAGCCGGCGTTGGGTTGCTACGGCGATTCCGCTGCTAAGACGCCTAATCTTGACGCGCTCGCCGCGCGCGGCATGCGTTTTGACTTGGCCTATTGCAATCAGGCTGTCTGCGCGCCCTCACGATTTACGCTGATGCTGGGATCGCACTCGACATCGACCGGGCTTTACGGCCTGGGCAGCCAGCTTCGCGAGATCGTTCCCAACGCTGTGACAATGCCGCAGCACTTTGCGAAGCACGGGTACCGCACCGAATCGTTGGGCAAGATCTTTCACATCGGCCACGGGAACAACGGCGACTCACGATCGTTTAGCGTTCCGCATTTCGCCGACAAGGTGATCGAATACCTCGATCCCGCCAGCACGGATGGTGGGAAACTGACTCGCGAAGAGGCCTTGTTCACCAACAAGGAACTGGGGCGGATCAAGTCCCTTCCGCGCGGCGCCGCCTTTGAATCGCCAACGGCAATGGACACGGATTACGCCGACGGCCGGGTGGCGGCGGAAACCGTTCGCCGGTTAGAAGCGGCCAGGGCGCGGCGCGAAAAGGATGGCACGCCCTTCTTTATTGCCTCTGGCTTTGTACGGCCGCACATGCCCTTCAGCGCGCCAAAGAAATACTGGGACCTGCATGACCCGGCGAAGCTGCCGATGCCGGAGTTTGAGGATTTCCCGAAGGGCTCTCCCACGGCGGCGCACAAACATGGCGGTGAGATCACGGCTTACAAGCCCGTGCCTGTCACTGGCAGAATCAGTGAGCAACTCAAGCGTGACCTGATTCACGGCTACTATGCCAGCGCCAGTTATGTCGATGCTCAGATCGGGAAAGTGATTCAGGCGCTGGATCGCCTGGAGCTCGCCGACAACACGATCATTGTGCTCTGGGGCGATCACGGTTTTCACCTGGGCGACCTTGGCATATGGACCAAGCACACCAACTACGAGCAGGCCAATCGCATTCCCATCTTCATCATCGCGCCGGGCGTCACCACGCCGGGATCCTCCTCGATGCAACTGACCGAAAGCGTGGACATCTATCCGACGCTGGCCGAACTGGCCGGTCTGCCTAAGCCCACGGGACCGCAGTCGATGGACGGCGTCAGTCTCGTGCCAACGCTGCGGGACCCTGCCGTGCGAGTGCGCGATCACGCGTATCATGCCTATCCCAAGGCCAAACTGGGCCGGGCCATTCGCACAGAGCGTTACCGACTGGTGGAGTGGCGGAATCCGGGCGAGCCCGTCGCGACAGCTCAATACGAACTCTACGACTACCAATCTGATCCGCACGAAACTCGGAATCACGCGGCGGACAATCCCGATATCGTAAAGCGACTGGCCGCGACGTTGGCGACGTATCCGGAACCAAAGTCCAAATCGCGCAAGCGACGGAATCAAAAGGCGGCGATCAAGGCGGTTTCACCGACGATCGCAAACCAGGCGCTCAGAATTGTGGCGGAGGTGAATGTAAGAACCCTGGAGCCCCAGGGTGTTGTCCTTGCCCAGGGAGGAGATCAGCACGGCTACGCCCTGCATTTTGTCGATGGACGCGCGGCGTTTGATGTCCGAGTGCGTGGCAAGGTGACACGCATTCTCGCCAAACAGCCGGGCAGGCGCGCGATTCGTCTGGAGGCGTCGCTCGATCGCGAAAGGATGTCGCTCACGGTCAATGGAGAATCAGTCGGTGCGGTTTCCTCTCCCGGATTAATACCGGTTCAGCCGCAGGATGAGTTCTCCGTCGGTCGCGATACTCAAAGCGCGGCGGGGAATTACGTCGCGCCAAATCCCTTCAACGGAACGGTCATTTCGACACGTGTCGACACGGGAGGCAAACCGCCCGCAATCGCCGAGCCGATGCAGCGGAAGGAGATTCGGGCCGGCTTAAAATCGCATGACCGCGCGCTGTTCCTGCAGAACGACTGGATTCGCGATCCTTATATCGTTCTCGGTCCCGACGCCTATTATTACCTGACCGGCACTACGCCCTTGCCGGACGATCCCCGCGAGAAGAGCGACCCGCACAACACCGGCCTTGGCAGGGAATCCATCGTCGGCTGGAAGGCCCACGTGTGGCGCAGTCAGGACCTGATTTCGTGGGAGGATCTGGGAACGCCGTTCTCATTGAAAGACGGCGTCTGGTTTCAGGAGAAGGCGGATGCGTTCGATGATGTCGTCGTCAAACAATGGCGGCTGTGGGCGCCGGAGTTGCATTGGCTCGGCGACAAGTGGGCGCTGATTCACACCAGCCCCTCGCCGGTCAAGGGCGCGAATTTCTCGCTGACGAACGGCATGGCTGTCCGGGGACCGTGGTCCAATCCGATCGGGGCGAAAATCCAGCGCCGCCATGATCCGTCCCTGTTCAAGGATGACGACGGTACCTGGTGGATGATTTGGGGGGCAACATCGATTGCCAGGTTGAAATCCGACTTCAGCGATTTTTCCGGCAAACCTGTTGAGATCGGCCCATCGGGTGACATGGCAAAAATGGGCCACGAAGGCTGCCTGATTCAGAAGATTCACGGCAGGTATGTGCTCTTCGGCACTGGTTGGTCGACCGGCCTGGGTCGCCGGGGCAGCTACAATCTTTATTATGCGACGGCCGAAAAAATCACGGGCCCCTACAGCGAGCGGAAATTTGCCGGACGTTTTTTAGGCCACGGCACACCCTTCAAGGATAAGACTGCTTTTTGCAACGCCAACGTCACGCCGGTCAGTCGCAATGGAATTCGAACGGCCGACCTCGGCGCGACTGCGCAAACGATCAATCAACGCGGCACGACGCTCGTGCCGCTGGACGTGCGGTTGCTCGACAACGGCGAACTCCACATCCGCGCCATCGATCCAGATTACGCAACGCCGGGCCCCGATGAAGCACAGGACTTTGGCATGACGAAAGTTCGTCCAGGACAATAACAACAACCCACGGCAGGAACAGACATGGTCGTTATTCAGCTGCCTGAGTACATTGTTCCCGGCCTGTCATGCCACGCCTGGTTGCCGTGCTCTCAGTCACGACATTCTGCACTTTTCATCGCGAGTTCTCGCCCGGTTTGCATGCACCTCTTGTGGTCAAAACAATTGAACGAAACTCATGGTACGACAACACCATCATCACCGTCCCATCGACTTTCGACATCGCAGGTAGATGGGGTTATTTGGCTTTTCCCGACTTCACGTCTATGGAGTCAGCACGCCACACAAAGACATCCGCACACCTATCTGTGAGTGAGTCAAACGGGCTGCCCTCTCTGTAGCCGGGCATCAAGAATCACAGGTACGTCGCGTGGCCTTCGAAAAACTCATTCATCAGTTTCGGGTCGAAGAAATAGGTCACGATGGCGACTTCGAGTGAGTCGACCAGTTCGCAGCTCGCACCTGTTTCCGGGCAGGGCGCTGCTGCGGACAATACGCTGGCAACGGCCAGTTGATCGGATTCGACGATGGCGGGTAAGAGGTTTTCGTAGAAGTCTCGCACATACTCTTCAGCACGACGCCAGTTCTCGGCAGCATCTTTGGATTCTGTACGCTCCCACAGGCGTCTTGCTTTTCGCTCAATTGTGGCGTGGCAAAGGGGTTTTGCGGCACAGAGTCGACCGTCGTTTAAGAACTCGGCTCTCAGCCACTGAGCGATGTGTCCGAATGCACTGGCGTCAGCCTTGATTTCAGGGTCAGTCAGTCGCCTGTGGCTGTGAGTGGCGGCGAAAGAGGGAGCCAGCGTGAGGGGACCACGGGAGCCGATTCGCGGATTGTAGATGGCGGCGTTGGGTACCAGTCGCTG
>LWDU01000338.1_pt1 | contig 12135 bp, 15 predicted proteins | sample 727161 | NCBI WGS metagenome assembly LWDU01 (sample SAMN04566230, study PRJNA314399) | hydrothermal vent metagenome | isolation source: deep sea hydrothermal plume seawater | place: Mexico: Gulf of California, Guaymas Basin | collected 2004-07-11 | reverse complement strand
TCCTTTTCCACCTATCAATTACTCCATATCTAGATTTTAAAGGTATATGGGGTCTTCTAACATCATACTCCCTGTCCATATCAAAAACATTCTTTCTATAAGGAACAGTAGAATTTTTAAAGTCTGCTCTTGTTAACGCAGGACCAAAAAAGGCTGTTGCGGATACTATTATATCCCTAAATATTTCTTTTGCTCTTGTATCTCCTCCTCCTACATACTTTTTAAGATTAGCAATAGTAGTTTTCTCATTAATTTCTATACGCTGTATAGCAGCATCAAGATAAGGACGCATATCCTTTCTTAAAACCTTTAAAACATTCTTTTCTATAAATCTAGATAAGTCTCTTACACTCATTAGCTAATATGCCTATAATGCTCCAAGATACGCTTTATGTGTGGAGGGAATTCTGAATGGAGTGTCTGACTCTTTGTTATATTTTTAATTTCTGAGCCAGGCATTGATTTAGCGGGAGTCGCTTCTTTCTTTAAATAATAAGTAATTAAATCATACACTGCTAACTTCAAATCCCCTGGAACAGAGGAATATCCACCTTTATACACCAACTTAACTGATCTAGTACCTGAAGGGAAAGACATTCTCGTACGAGTAATCTCTTGACTTTCAGCATCTAATTCATAATTCCTGTCAACAGTCCAGTATTCACCAGCTGCTTGACAAGTTGCTTGAGTTGTATATGAGGTGTTGCTACATTCACCAGTCCATCTTTCAGCTGTAAAAGCCCAAGTGTTTCCACTTGTATGTCCTGTTGTTGCAGCGAAGGTTACAGCGACGTCTCCTTCTAAAATTTGACTAGAGCCTGTCATTGCTACGCTAGTTGCTTTCCAATTAGAACCACCATCCCTAGACCACTTAAACGTGTTAGGAGTTCCTGTACTATCAATTTCTACTTTATAACTTCGTCCAACTTCACCTGACGACGTATTTGCGTTGTAACCAGTGATTGTTAAGTCATTTAAGCCTGAACCCGTGAAGGTATCGTTATTAATACAAGCTGTTTCTGTAGTTTTTGTTGAAAGTGAACATTGTGCACTACCAGAGCTCAATAGATAGTAATTGTTACTATCTGCGAGGTTTAATTCGACGGTTGATTTATCCGTCTTTGAGCTATCACGCTCAAATAATTGTAAAACTTCCGAAATAGGAAGCTCTACTGGAAAGAGAGAAGTTTCACCTTTAACAATGTCAAAGTATTCTGTCTTTGCCGTACTATAGTAGTCTATAAAACTACGACCACAATAGGTTTTTATAAGTGTACTAACCTGGGACTTTAAGTTGTTTATAGTCGCATCACGTGTGCTACTACTTATTCCTGCATATGTTTTATAATCACTTACTGTAACTAAATCTGCCATTCCTTATTCCCAAATACTTGTAAAAACCAGCGGGTTGCCCCGCCAGTTTTAATACTAACTTATGCTATTAGCTAGCTGCTGTTAAGATTAAAGCCATTGAAGCTTTACCTGCTGCTCCAGCCTCTTTAGCTATAAAGCCAAAGCGACGAGTAGCAACAATTGCTCTTTGTTGAGCAACTACGTCAGTAGCCATCTCAATTGTTAAGCCTCTATGATTACCGATTAGGTAATTATTTGGGTTAACTAGAATACCAACCGCTTTAGCTGCAGCTGCCGCTTCAAAAGCGTCAGATACGATTAGCGGGATACCCCATAGTTTACCAAGCTCACCAGTTAAGATTGTAGCGTTATCACCGTACTTATCGACAGTAGTAACATCAGTATCAGTTACTAAACTGTAGTATTGTGCCTGACTTAGGAAACAAACTAGGTCTGCAGGGTTCATACCCCACTGTCCCATGTTTGTACGAGCTGTGTGAAGCTCTGCTTTTACAAACAAGTCAGTTGTACTACCAGTAGTTACGTTGTTACCAGAGTGACCACCAGCTAACTCTTCTAATTCAGTAAATGGTGCTGTTTGACCAGTACCTAGAATTGAAGCGTCAGATGTGCGTGCCATTCTACGAACGATTGCGTCACGAACGATACCTGCGATAGGTATAATTGAGTCTTCATCTTCTTCGTAACCAATGTATTCACGAGTAGCTAGCTTATGAGCGGTCAGTGTGACCTCTGTTAAGCCGTGCGCTGCTGTAGCACCTGAAGAAGCATCGTTAAATGCTGTACCAACTGCGTCACCATCATTTAGGTTACCAGTTGTTACCCAAGTAGCATCCATTCCAGTATCTGGATTGAATGGGAAGTTCATCACGCGTGCATTCATTGCCATTTGCTGGAATACAGGTTCAACAACTACACGATTTTGAATACCTTGGAATATGTTTGAGTTCCAAGTAGTTTCCCAATCGGCATCTGCCCAACGAGTTGCTTTCTCAATTAGCTTCTTACCGTAGTTTAATTGATCAACGCTCTTACCAGTAATTTTTGAGGTAATATACGCAGCGTTAAGTTCGTCTTCTGTAGGCTCATTTGCGCCTGCTTCAGAAAAACTCATCTTTGACTTAGCTAGTGAAGCTAACTCATCTTTGTTATTTTTAAGTTCAGTTGACATTTCTTCTATTGCTTTCGCATAGTTGTCATCACTGTCTTTAATTTTTTGCTCTAAAGCCTCAACGACTTTTTCAGCTTGGGTTTTCCCAACTTTTAAACTATCTAGTTCAGCTACAGCCTTAAGGGAAGTTTCCTTCTCAGCGACTTCTGCCTTATAAGCGTCTACAGCTTTTTGAGCTGTTTGCTCCATAGTCTCTTGTATTTCTTCTTGTGTCATGTTAATGTCCTTAAGAATATTATCCTGAGAAGTTTTCTTCTCAATTATGTTAATATCTACTTCTTCTTTTACAACTTCATCAGTAACAACAGTAACTGTTGCTTCAACTTTTGAAGGTGCATAAGATTCTTTATAAGCTTTATAGGCTTCTTCTGAATCAAATGCTTTTGCTAAAGAAAAGGTAGAATTCTGATTTGCAGGTACAGAAACTACACTTATTTCATATAAAGATAAATCTTTAATGAAAAAGGTATCTTCTTCCCTGTCGTAGTCTGCATCTTTAATGCTAAAGCCTACACTGAACGTCTTTAAAACGCCATCTTTAATTAGGTTGTACACCTCACCTGCAGCTTTGCTTATTTCAGCAACGATTTCCAAGCCCTTATCAGTCACACTGTGACTAACAGTCGTACCCACTGGACGTGAGTAATCATGGAAAGCAAGAACAATAGGATTCTTTAAATAATCATCCATAGCTCCCTTTTCCCAAGCTTCTTTAACGATAACGTCGCCCGCTCGGTCTTTGGATACAGTATTCGCATAACCTTTAATTGTTAAAGGAGAGTTGTCATCAGACTGCTCTTTTTCAACAATATCAAATAATGAGTTAATTTGAAACTTTTTATTCATCGTCTCCTTCGTCCTCTTCCTCTTCATCCTGAGTCGGTCGCCCGCCCTCTGAAGGGTTGCCTGCACTACCTGCCACATTGGCTGGTATGCGTATATCGTCATGACCCTCTATCTTTTCTAATCTTAGGGCCTCTCTAGCTTCGTTAGGAGTAATTACTCCCCCGTTGACTAAAGTGCTGTAGTATTTTGCTTTTTCATCTAACTCTGGCTGTAAAGGCGAGAGGTCTTCTAGTACTGCTGCAAGGTCATAACCAAAATATCGTTCTAATCCACTAATTACTTTTCTAACTAAAGGTAGAACGGTTTCTTGATACATCAGTCTGTGATTAGGTCTAATATTTGCATTGTTTCCACCTTTCAATAATATGGATGGAATACCTAAAACTCTAAGGACTGTATCCTCTAAGTTTTTCACAGACTCTTCAAAATCTAACTCTCTGAAATTAACATCAGACATACTATCTATCTCTAAGCCACCATCTAAAACTAACGGTCTACGACCACCACTTTTAGGATTGTATCTTTGTGACCAAGAGTTAATTAGCCTTTCTTTAACCTTAGTACTAAGAGTATTTGGACTCTTTAATACAAGGCCGGGTACCGCTCCATTTTTGAAGAAAGTACCTTGAAAATCCCTCATGTTGTACAGCAAGTTCATCGTATCCCTTGCTGCTACTAATCGAGATGTACCTCGATAGATAGATTTTGATGAGTTATCTTGGATGTGAATAATTTCGTCAGGCTTATACTTAATGTCGCTGTATTCATATCCTTTAATAAATGTTTTCTTATCTGGATGTATTACTACATTGCTCGCAGGTAAGTGGTATAAATGCACACCATCATAATACATAAAACAGTTACCCTCTAATAGCATATCTAGAAAGATTTGTCGCCTAAAAGCGTCCGCATTTTGGAACGGATTAGGCTGTCTATTTAGTAAGGTAGCTAACTTTTTATGTCTAATAGTCGCTATACCCGGAAATGCTTCTTTGTCACCAACATCCACACCTATCTGTGCTGCAGCGTCAACTATCATGTTCACACCTCGATTAACTACTTCCAGTTTTTCAAATGCCTTTTCATAAGGTATCGAAAACTGAGCTGCGGCTTGTACGCCTTCTCCATCAGCAATTCGAGGTTGTGCAGGGTTTAACTTACGTAAACCCAATCTATCTAACATTCCCATACTCTTTTTCTCTTCTTTTGTTAACCCAGCGTTGTTGCTTGGGGCCAGTAATTAAAGAAGGCTTCTTCCCGTATATCGAGTGAAGTTTTAAGTGATGCGTATGACAGAGAGTAACCGTATCATCATAAATTTCTTTGTGATGCGAGTCGATAAACTCATCTCTAATACCCATCATATCTTCAGCCGTCAATATAACGAGGTTCTTTTCCTTAATCCACTTGTTAAGAAGTTCTGTTACACTAAAGAAGTGGTGAAAGTCCAAGTCCTCGACTCCGCCACAGATGTAACATTCTTCGTCTTTTATGTATGCACTCTTTGCGCGGTCTCTAATGTATTTTATTTTATCGCGTTTAAGTTCACTCATAAAGTAATTTTCTTACATTTTTTCTGTATTTGGATTATTATATCAAACTTATAGCTAAAAGTCAAGAGGAATTTTTCGCGGGTGGTAAGATTGTTTTGCTGTATCCGAAAAATTCGTCTACTAAACTATAATCAAAAAGTTATTTCGGAAGCTACGAAAGTATAGAGCGCATAGCGTAGAGCATCCGACATATGAGAAGCCATGTTATGTACAGGTTTCTCTGTTATCAAGTTAACATTAGGATTCCACTGGTACTGGTCCAATGCTATAAGTGTATCTTTACACCTTTGGTCAACGATTAACCTATTGTTATCTATAATAGTAGCGACTGATGCGATACCATCTAGTACACTCTTAGTAGCATTTATAGTTGAAATATCGTATTCCTGCGCCAAATCGAATCTCATCTGCTGAGCTGCAGAGTCAATATAAATGGCATCAATATCCCACTTATCTATTAGTGCTTGTATTACTACTGCATGTTGCTCAGTGGTCTTCTCTGCTTCCATGTAATCTTCTAATAAGTAGTATTTCTTCGCATCCCAATCATACCCAATTACACAAAATGCAGTAGGGTCACGGTAACCTACGTCAAGCCCAGCAAATATTTCAAATTTAGAAGTATCTAATTCTTCCAAATTAGCAATACATTCTTCGGAATTGAAGTCCCACACTTGACCTTCAAAAGTATTAAATTCTGCTAGATACTCTTGACTAAATTCAGCTTTAGACATAGCTGATTTAGCATCCTCTATATCTTTTGCACTAAAGCGAGGATTTTCATGATAAGAAGCTCTGATAGAAATCCAATTATCGTATTCCTCGCTAAAACCTCTTTGGTAGAATTCTGAGAACCAGTTATTCCGTCCACGAGGAGTAGATATAAAAATACATTTACTTTGGGGCTTATCTAGAGTAGGACGAAGTGCAATATTGAAAGCGTCTTTACCGCTATCTCCTAATGCCGCTTCATCAAATATAATAAGGTCATAACTCCTACCAACGGTACTATCGACTTGATTAACTGATCCCATTCTGATAGTACTTCCATTAGTTAATTCTATTATCTTATCTTTTGCGTTATCCCTCGCTACCTCTAAATCAAAGTGTTTAATTAAATTCCTTTGTAAATCAAAAGATATTTGCGAAAGTGCATAATTTGGACTCATTATTAAAACATTAACATTAGGTACTAATGCTACTAACTGTCCAATAATGTTGGATATATATGTTTTACCTTGTCGACGAGACAATGCACACACAACAAACCTATAGTCTGGTGAGTTAATTGCATTTATTAATGCGATTTGAGATTTTATAGGTTTAACACCTAGTAAGTCTAAATAGTGAATAATAGGTAATTTTATAAACCTTTCATCCTTAGTATAATTTCTTACTCTATCGGTGATTATATTATCTCTACTAATTTCTAACATTTATTTTCCTGTGTTAAAAAGTAAAAGCCTTACATGAAGCAAGGCTTTTAGTGTTAATGCCTAACTTATTTAGTCACTAGTGAATAGTTTGTATACTATTACCGCTGACAATAGACCTACAAGGCCTGCTTCACCTAAACTATGGATGATACCGGTAATTGTACCAATAACGTCTCCACTAAGGAAAGGGACAGTGCTACCAAAGACTACTTGCAAAACAATTGTTAAGGCAACTAGTGCTATTCCGGCGTGAGTACCTGATTTTATCCAGCCGACAACTTTATCCATCATAAATATCTCCTATTTCAACTTTTTGTCATATTGACAATATAAAATTATACCATAATTGGGATAAAAGTCAAGTAGTATATTTCTTAGGTAGTCGGTTCCTTACTGTTCAAGGTTTTGTTTCTTTTCTATGATTGGAAACTACTTTTCCCAGTCTTAAGCCAGCTATTTTCTCGTTAGGCACATACCTCCATATGTAACCTCGCTCTTCGTCTTTATGCCCAAAAACGGTCATCATTAAACCTATTTTAATAACCATAGCTTTCTTGCCGTCAAGCTGCACAATGTCTCCTTCTTTAAAAGGGCCAAAGTACTTAAAGCTCATTCCAGCGGCTGCTTTCGTAGCAAAGTCTTTTATCCATAAAGCGATAATTATGCCAACCATCATTGCTATGAATGGTGTTAGTATATCTCCTATTGTCATTCCAAAATCACTTGGGTTCATGAGAATGTCTCCATTAATTGTGGGCCGAACTGAACCATGACAAAACTAAGGGCTGCTATGGCTATTATGCCCAATAACATCCATTTCATTTTGAAGTCATCCACTACCATCTTAAATCCAATGATTTCATTTCCTAAGATGCGCAATGACAGTTCTAATTTGCCCTCGTCTTCTTTATTTTCCATTATTTATTTACCTATGTAATGTTGGTTGTTTTTCTCTATAATCTCTAAGTGCTGCTTTAATTGAATCTTCGGCCAGAACCGAACAGTGTATCTTAACTGGTGGGAGACTAAGTGCTTCTACAATGTCTGTATTTTTAATTTCTTGAACTTCCTTAGTAGTTTTACCTTTAACCCATTCTGTTAGTAAGGAGCTAGAAGCTATCGCAGAACCGCAACCATAAGTTTTAAACTTTGCGTCCGTAATGACATCATCTTCTACTCTAATTTGTAGCTTCATAACGTCCCCACAAGAAGGAGCACCTACCATACCAGTCCCGACATCCGGGTCATTTACATCCATCTTACCTACATTACGGGGGTTTTCATAATGGTCTAAAATTTTTTCACTATATGCCATACTTCTCCTTAATTAACTATGAATGATTCGCCACACCCACAGTTCGCCTTAGTATGAGGGTTAGAAAATTCAAATCCCTCATTAAGACCTTCTTGCTGTTCGTAGCTTATTTGTGTACCTGACAAGTACTGTAAGCTTTTAGCGTCAACGATAAGATTTACTCCTCTATCTTCAAATACTGCATCACTCTCGTCTATCGAGTCTGCGTATTCTAGGGTATACTTAAACCCCATACATCCTGCGGACCTCACCCCCACACGAATCCCTTTTCCCGAACCTCTGTTACGAAGTCGGTCTTGAATTACGTGTGCAGCTCGTTTTGTTAATGTCATACTAGTTCCTTTAAAGTTCCCTATGGAACCCATTCCATCTTTTTATAAAAAGAATATATCCTACCATAGCATGGTCAGAAAAATTATCAACTTGACCTTGCTTTAAACCTAACCACATACCATTCATTCTATCTAAAAATCTTTTATACCAGTTAGACGTGCCTGTAGTATTTATCTTACCAATACTATTTATATAGTGTAGTTTGCCATGATGTTTATAATTCATTAGTTTAAGAGGGACACGAGTTACTATATCATTATTATTTTGCCACCTTATATGGTCTACTTTAAGGGACTTTACATACTTGGGCCAACCAACTCGTGGTGAACCATAAGTATATAGTTGAACTGGGTCTGCTAGTGCAGGGTCATCCATACAACGGCCCGCCATAATAGTAGCCATTGCCGCTCCTAAAGAGTGCCCGCAAAACCACAACTTTTTTAATGTTTGAGTGTCTTTTCTAATTTCAGGCCACAATTCATCAACTTCAGTTTTAAATCCTCTGTGTACTCTTGAAACTGTTTCAGCCACTACTGGAAACGCTTTCAAATCTGCTTTTAAGTCATTAAATTCTGTAGGTTGCGTCCCACGACACGCTATTACAATATCTGTTTCATTCTCAAATCTAAAGGCTTGCGCTCCATCTAAGTTATAAAACTCTACATCTGTAAAACCATGTTCTTTTACTACCTCTCTAACAGTAGCTTCCTCACCATAGGCATCTGCTGCTAGATTTGCAAAAAGTAAACTTCTTTGTTTTAAGTTCATTTCTGATATAGTCATTACTTCTCCTCTAATACTTCGAGGCGCTTTTCTAGCTCCCCTATTTTCGTAGCTATTTTAGGGTTTACCTTTTTCCAGGCATCAGGGTCTTGGTTTAGCCAAGTCCAGCCTAAGTAATCCCTACAATAGTCTACTGTTTTATCAAACTGAGAGTACGCCCAAAGACCTACTCTAGTATCCTTTATATAAAACAAGAAAGCTGCACCTAATAACGCTCCAGCTATACTTGTGTAAATCCATAATGTATCTTCAAACATCTACTCTCCTTTCTTTTAAATCCTTTATAATTCCTTGTCTCATTTCCTCTGAATAATCGTACCAATCTATAACTTCCCGCTCATGTCTTTTACACCCTATACAGTACTCATATACATTATAAAAACATATTCCCACACACGGACTCGAGTCTATTAGAAAGGAATCTTTATCATACACATAATCGTGATTGGACATTTATTTTTTAATCTTCTTTTCAGTGTATAGTACATGTTTACCTACCACGGGGTCAAACTTTGTTAATCTTAAACCTTCTGGGTGTAATCTTTTGTTCTTTGTAGTTGTATAATAGTGTGATGATTTAGTTGACTGCATTCTTATAATAGTTCTCATAGTTAATTCTGTGTTACTGTAATGTCACATCCTGAAGATGTTTGACAATTATTTGTTAGCGTATATGTTTGGTTAGAATTGCTATTTTGTGTTAAAGATAAGTCTGTAGTATAAGAGCCTGTCAAATCTATAGTTGCTGTATGCACTCCATCCCCTTTTTGTACCATTGACTGTTCCCCATTATCCGTTCTAACTATAAAATGCAGTGTCTTGTTTCCATTACCCTTTTGTTTAAAGAAAATATCATTGTTATCTCCATTATAAGTATAAATTCTAGCATAGTGGTCTGCATTACCTGTACCAGTTTCTTGTGAACCCTTTAAATCTGTATTACCCGAATGAATATCTAAATCTATTGTATGTCCTCCATATTCACCTGTAGTACTAGCCTCGCAAGTTGTATCATCAAAATCAAGAAATGTTTTACCTTGACAGAGATTTATAGTGTTATTACTACTGGATATATGAAATCCTATCTTATTATCGTCTGAACCTAGAGTATTATACTGTTCAAACTTTAGAGTGTTACTTGAACCATCTAAATCGCCGCCCCAACCAGCACCAGAGCCCCAGTAAGAAACCCAACTTATTGTGTTATTCTCCCCTATTTGGTCAAAGTCAAGATTATTACTATCATGAGATACAGAAATACGAACTTCATTGTTATCCCCGTCTTGCAGTATATCTAAAGTGAAATTATTACTTGTACCAACTTGAGTAATATATATCTCATTACCTGCGTATACATTAAAACATAGTAAGAGAAAACTAATTTTGAATAATATTGATTTCACTCTCAGTTCCTCCTAGTTCAAAATCAATTAGTTCAAAATCTCCTTGTACTATATTCATTATGTAACTATTCTCTTTTTCAAGTCTAAACTCGATAACACTTCCACTTGCGGATTCCCTGTGCCAATACCATTCGGGATCTTCGTCTAGTATTGTTATTCCCGTTTCTGCATCTTTACCTAAAGTTATATCGCCACTTGTCTTCTTCTTATCAAACTGACTTCTCATTTGCAAAGCCAACTGTAAATTCAATTGGTCTAAAACATTACCTAAGAAGTTCTGTGCTAGAAAATCAATATCCAGTGAGTTAGCTAGTTCATCTTCTTCCTCTGCTAGTAAGTCTATATCTAGTTCGTCAAACTTTAAGAAATCTATATCTAGTGCAGTAGCAACCTTATTTAACTCCTGTGTACGTTCTGCCTCTGCAATCGCTCTTGGTTTAGATATAATCAATAAATTATTAATTAAATTTTCATCTAAATCTAAAATGACTGGTTTTAAAGGCGCACTTGCACTTGTAGATACAGTTGTAGCCTGGAACGCTTGATTCATAATAACCATACCTGCGTCAGACTCAACTGAAATTTCCCCCACAAAGCAATTACCATTTGTATCACAAGACGGTAAGAGAATAATAGTAGAACCACCAATCTCATCTACTGTCATTGTAAAGTCTGTACCACGAACACCAATTACAGCACTAGGAGTAGTAATCTTCACGTTCTGTTTGCTATTCTTAGCTATCTGACCGGAAGCATACCTTATAGTTCCTAAACTCGCTTTTAAAGAGAGGGAGCCCTCTTGTGAAGCGGGGTCGTACACAAAGTCATCAATTACTAAACGACTATGCTCTGTTACGTCAACTCTGGTATCATCAATGAAGTCTATCCGTACTTTACCTTTTGCTGTTGCAATAACATCCAACATTTCCACACCAAGGTCTTTCTCTATCTTATATATTTCAAAACCTTCATCTCGTTCTATCGCACCACTACCACTAAAATTTGTTACTAGTCCTATATTAGCTATAACCGAAGTACTAAGTATTAATAAACTAATCCCTCTGAATAATGTCCACATTTGCACTTGCACCATTTACTGTTAAAGTTAATATATCACCACTACCGCCAGTTTGTAAAATAACGTAATCTGCACTTGCACCATCATGATGTAGTGAAATTGTACTTGCATTATCCTGGTCAATATCAGCTGTAAAACTTGCACCAGCAGCATCTATGTGAACTGTACCTGTACTCGTTTGTTCAATACTGACATTCGCACTTGCACCGTTAACATCTAAATTGATTGTACCAGTACTTGTTTGATCAATATCATATGTACCACCAGCACCAGCTAGTCCAGATGAAGTTTGCCCAAGTATTGTTCCGTCTGTGTTGAATACTGCATGTCCAGTTTGATTAAGATTAATTGTCTTAACAGCAGAGGCTGTACTTCCAGTAGAAGTTATTGTTGCTGAGCCACCAGCAGTCTGGTTAATATCAATATTCTGTGAAGTACCAGTTGTTGTTACTGTTGCTATGTTGTCATAAGAACCAGATTGAACAACATCAACATCAGCTGTAATACCAGTTTGGGTCATAATTAAAGTATGACCGTTAACATCTCCATTGTCATCAATGTTAATTAAATAGTTATTTGAATCACCATCAATTGTTAATCTTAATATTGCACTTGTACCATCAATTGTAGCTGCAACAACAGTGCTATCCGTACCTGAAGCACCAACAATATCAATATCAGCATTATCACCTGACTTTGAAGAAGTAAGACCTACATCTATATCAATATCTTGTGAGTTACCTGTAAAGGTAATTACAGCATTAACACTATCACATCCTGAAGTAGCATCAGCAGAATCACAATTGAAATCAATGTTGTTACTATTACCTGTTGTACTCCACA
>LWDU01042461.1_pt1 | contig 12137 bp, 9 predicted proteins | sample 727161 | NCBI WGS metagenome assembly LWDU01 (sample SAMN04566230, study PRJNA314399) | hydrothermal vent metagenome | isolation source: deep sea hydrothermal plume seawater | place: Mexico: Gulf of California, Guaymas Basin | collected 2004-07-11 | reverse complement strand
CCAATTCTGAAATGGCAACTCTTCCCTTGCTTTGTAAGATTGACAAGATGCTTAAATCTTTACTGTCCATACGAATATCCACTGTCTTTATCCTTTATTTGAATGTATTCAATAATAATATATATATTATTAGAGTAATCACCTAATTATATAACAATATAGGGAGAATTTTGACGATTTACACTTTAGCAACCCTGATATTATTCGCCGCAACAATCAACGAACATTAACTAATCATGACGTACAACACACGCACATTTGACCACTGGATAAGAACACGCTTTGTCGAGCTTAATTCTGCGCTTGAAAAGCTCTATATGGCGCAAGACGATCGCGCCAACGTCGAAGCTATTGGCGAGGAGCTAAAACAACAGCTCGAAAACGAAGGCAGAGAAATAATAAGCACACTGTTGTCTGAGGGAAATACTGATGAGGGCTTTGATCACGCATTTGATTTATTGGGAAGAACCATCAAGAGAAACTGTTTCTCCATTGACAGAGGCTTCGGGGCTAGCAATGAATATAGGTGCCTCCATTGGCGTCACTCCACGCTTTGCTACAGCGCACTTAACCACTCACAATAAAGCACTCAACGGCACTTACAAGCGCTTTACCAATTTGCCTGCAGAGCAATTATTTATTGATTACAACACCAAAGGAATTCTGGCTTACAAACGAGCGGCTGACGCTTTGCTAAAAACTCAATCACTGGGAATTTCTCACCCTATAACTCATGACTTATTGGTTGTTGCTAAACAAGCCCTGCAGGATGTTATAGACTCGAATGCGATATTGTTTGAAAAACTAGATGCTGATGATTTTTTCTACTGTGTAAGGCCTTACTACAAGCCTTATCGAGTTGGTCTGCAAGTTTATCGTGGCGCTAACGCAGGGGATTTTGCCGGCATCAATGTTATCGATATATTACTTGGACTGTGCTTTGCAAATGAGCCCTACTACTCACAAATGCTGGTCGACAAATTCCTCTACATGATGCCAGAAGATCAGAGTATTTTGCGTGATTGCATGCGCAGAACGAGCATTATGGATGACTTCTTAGAAGCGCAATTAGATACGGAAGAAAAATGGTATCAAACGAACTTAGCGATGTTCTTAGAAGTTTGTCAAATGCATGGAGAAACTGCCATTCAACATCATAACCAACTTGTAGAAAAATACATCGCCAAACCTGCGGAATCATTAAACGCTTCACACCTTGACAAAGTCACCGCAAGCGGACCCCCGTTGGCGATCTTGCTCAGCGGTCTTGAAAAATTAAGAGACAGGCGCGCTGCAGTTAAACGCTGTGACCTTCGAACACGCTTTGATGACATTCAAACACTAAAGGAAAGCTTGCATCAAACTGAGCAAAGGATGGCGCATGTATAAAAATGACTTCGCACTATCCAGGGGCGTCTACTTACTCAGCCATTCCGTCGGAAGACCTTTAAAAACAGCCCAACAATCATTTTCTAAGAATTTTTTCTCGCCTTGGGAGCAATCCAACAAGGAGCCTTGGGGGATCTGGCTTGGGATTATTGATCAATTCACCAGTGGATTGGCCAAGTTATTTAACGCTAAACAATCGGAGTTTTGCCCGCAAGTTAATTTGTCTAGCGGCCTAACTAAAATCATCATGTCGTTGAATAAACTACAAGCACAAAACTGTGTGGTTTTACTTAGCGAAAACGATTTTCCTAGTATCGGATTTGCCTTGCAAAACGCATTACCAAAAAGCTGTGAATTGAGATTTATCCCAAAACACTTAGACATGAGCTGCGCCAATGTGTGGGATGAATACTTAGTAAATGATGTCGACTTAGTGTTGATTAGTCATGCATATTCAAATAGTGGTCAACTGGCGCCACTTAATGACATCATTCCTACGGCTAAATCAAGGGGGGTGTTAACCCTAATTGATATTGCGCAATCTGGCGGCGTGGTACCATTGGATTTAAGCACCCTTAAGCCAGACTTTATGATTGGCTCCAGCATCAAATGGCTATGTGGTGGCCCGGGAGCTGCTTATTTATGGATTAATGCAGATCACATAGAGGCATGCCAACCCAAAGACGTGGGTTGGTTTAGTCACGACAATCCTTTTGAGTTTGACATACACGATTTTCGCTTTCACGACTCCGCCCTAAAATTCTGGGGAGGTACACCTTCCATTACTCCATTTGCCATTGCAGGACACAGTATAAGCTACTTTGCAAAAATTGGATCTCAGGCAATCAGAGAGCATAATCAGAAATTTACAACCCTTATTGCTAACGTATTTCCCGATAAGATTGTTTCACCAATAGAGCATCATCGCCGGAGTGGCACTATTGTTCTAAATTTTGGAGAGAAGCAGAGTAAGCTGCTCGACTCACTCCAGAAAAACAACATCACCGTCGATCGCAGAAGTCTAGGACTGCGTATCTCACCTCATATTTATAACGATATAAGCGACATTAATCAGCTGCTATCAGCTATTAAAGCAAATATTTAGCTACCACCTGTTTGATGATATTTTATCCCCTCAACACAGCCGCTAAAACACCTCAATAATAGACTGCTAAATGCACTAATTAGCACCTAAACAATAGGATATAGGGGATAATCTACGAAGTTTTATGGATTAGGTAAGTTTTATCTCAAACACACCCTCCCTCGGGTGTGTTTGATATAAAGCTTATTGCGTTAAACCATAAGGCATTTTATTTATTTATTTATTGGAGACTCAATATGGACATGAACATCGTTCAAAAAAGCTTTACATTTGGCAACAGCACAATTACATTCGAAACAGGCAGAATCGCACGTCAAGCACACGGTGCAGTACTTGCTAGCATGGATGACACACAGGTATTAGTAAGTGTTGTTGGCGCCAAAGAAGCCAAATCAGGACAAAGCTTTTTCCCACTATCTGTAGATTACATCGAAAAAACTTACGCAGCAGGAAAAATCCCAGGTGGTTTCTTAAAGCGTGAAGGCCGCCCAAGTGAGAAAGAAACACTAACTTCTCGCCTGATTGACCGCCCTATTCGCCCACTATTCCCTAATGGCTACATGAACGAAGTTCAGGTTATGATTCAGGTGATTTCTGCAAACAAGAATGTTGACCCAGATGTTTTAGCAATGCTTGGCACATCAGCTGCATTGGCTATTTCTGGTGTGCCGTTCAGCGGCCCAATTGGTGCTGCTCGCGTTGGTTACACTGACGGCAACTACATCATCAACCCAACTTACTCAGACCTTGCTACTTCGGATCTTGACATGGTTGTTGCTGGCACAAAAGACGCTGTATTAATGGTTGAATCTGAAGCCAGTGAGCTTTCTGAAGAAATTATGCTTGGCGCAGTTATGTTTGCACACGAGCAATTCCAAGTGGTTATCGACAGTGTTGCTGAATTTGCAGCAGAAGTCGGTGTTTCGCCACGTGAATGGGTTGCCCCTGCGACGAACGAAGCGCTACTTTCAGCGATTCAATCTCAATTTGGTGAGCAAATTTCCAAGGCCTACACAACCGTTGACAAGATGGAGCGTCAAGCCATGATGGCTGAAGTGAAAGTAGCCGCTGTTGCTGCACTTAGCACTGATGCAGAAGACGCACCTAGTGCAGATGACGTTAAAGACTACATTAAGAAAATTGAAAAATCAACAGTTCGTGAACGCATCCTAGCTGGTAAGCCGCGTATTGATGGTCGCGACGGTGATACTGTTCGTGAACTTGCAATTGAAACTGGCGTACTTAACAACACGCACGGTTCTGCATTATTCACTCGTGGCGAAACGCAGGCTTTGGTTGTAACAACATTAGGCTCCAAGCGTGATGCACAACTTATTGAAAAACTTGAAACAAACGATCGTATTGAAGATCACTTCATGCTTCATTACAACTTCCCTCCTTACTGTGTTGGTGAGACAGGTCGTGTAATGGGCGTTAAACGTCGCGAAGTTGGCCATGGCCGTCTTGCTCGTCGCGGTATTGCTGCTTGCTTACCAAGCATCGAAGAGTACCCATACACAATTCGTGTGGTTTCTGAAATTACTGAATCAAACGGCTCTAGCTCTATGGCCAGTGTTTGTGGTTCGTCACTTGCGTTAATGGATGCAGGTGTGCCGATTAAGGCACCGGTTGCTGGTATTGCGATGGGTCTTGTTAAAGACGAAAGCCGCTTTACTGTTCTTACAGACATCTTGGGCGATGAAGATCACCTTGGCGACATGGACTTTAAAGTTGCTGGCACTGCACGAGGTATTAATGCCCTACAAATGGACATTAAAATCCAAGGTATCACTGAAGACATCATGGAAATTGCTCTAAAGCAAGCCAAAGTTGCAAGACTTGATATTCTTGGTCAAATGAACCAAGTAATTTCTGAGCCAAGCACTGCTTCAAAGAATGCGCCTAAGACGAAAGTAATCAAGATTCCAACGGACAAGATTCGTGATCTAATCGGTAAAGGTGGTGAGACAATTCGTGGCATTATTTCTCAGTCTGGCGCTAGCATCGATGTTGACGATGACGGCAACGTAAATGTATTCGCTAACGACGACGAAAGTTTCGAGAAAGCCGTGCAAATGGTGAAGGACGTTACTGCGGTTCCTGAAATAAACAAGACTTACTTAGGTAAAGTTGCTAAGATCGTTGAATTTGGTGCGTTTGTTACAATCATGCCAAATCAAGACGGCTTGTTGCATGTTTCTGAAATTGCTCATGAGCGCGTTGAGAATGTTGAAGACTACCTTAAAGAAGGTCAAGAAATCGAGGTTAAAGTCCTTGGTCTCGACCGCGGTAGAATCAAGCTTTCACGTAAAGCACTGATCGACAAGTAAGACAAATAAAAGCCACCGCAAGGTGGCTTTTTTTATCTCAATAACTCGAGCCCTTTACATAACTCATTATGCCCGAAGAAAAACTAATAGCACTGGAAGAAAAAATAGCCCATCTACAACATATGCTTGATGAGCTTAATATGATTGTCTTTCGTCAAAGTGAGACGATTGGTAAACTGCACAAACACGTGCAAGAATTAAATGAGAAAGTGGCCAATTCAGACAGCACTCAAGCCGGTCAAGACATTATAAGTGATGACAGGCCGCCGCACTATTAGAGATCTTTAGAGCCTCTCTATCACCCGTTTATTTTTTTGATAGCGCAGAATCGTCTATTGAAACCCCCTGCCAACCTTTACGCATAAAATTTCGAATATTGAGATGTGACGTGCCATCTGCAAGTGAATCAAGCACACTTTGGTAATGCTCACCAAAACACCTAAGAACCTCATAATCATTAAGCTCGTGCATTGAGCCAAAGCAAAATACCTTAGCAGAGCCTTGATTTTCGTCCTCTTGATTGGCTAAATCACCATTGGTAAAAGCGGTTGGCAGAAATGCGTACTCACTGTCAATTAAGTCAGTAAAGTCTGAAAATTTCATTTCCCCGCCCGACTTAAGTTGCTCTAAATATTGCTCTGTAGTCATTCTATCCTCTTAGCTGTACATTGGATTTGGCTTGTTTGCATCGATGCCCAGTTGTTGAACAGCATCAGCCAATATTTTACCCTTTAGAGTGCCTTCATCAACCAGGGCTTTTAATGCAGCAAAAGCAATGTAATTGGCATTCACCTCGAAGAAAATCCTTAATTCACTCCTGGAATCTGAGCGACCAAAACCATCGGTTCCTAACACCTCATAACGTGCTGGCACATATTTTCGAATTTGTTCGGCATAATTACGGATATAGTCCGTTGCCGCAATGACAGGTCCTTTTGTCCCTTTTAAACACTGAGTAACGTAAGGCACCTGTTGATCGCCGTCAATATTAAAGCGATTGTCTCGATCCACTTTTTGCGCCTCACGCGTTAATTCATTAAAGCTGGGAACACTCCATATGGAGGATTTAATGCCCCAATTTTTATCTAGAATTTCAGCGGCTTTTTCCACCTCTCGCAAAATCGCTCCACTACCCAATAACTGCACCTCATTTTTACCCTTACCCACAATCTTTAGTGGGTACATACCTTTGATAATGCCCTCTTCAACACCTTTAGGCATTGCGGGGTGAGTGTAAGCCTCATTCATCAAAGTAATATAGTAAAAGATGTTTTCCATCTTTTCGTACATACGGCTCATGCCGTCACACAGAATAACCGCCAATTCGTACGCATAAGTTGGATCGTAAGAGATGCAATTCGGAATGGTGTTGGCAATAATCAGTGAATCACCATCTTGGTGTTGCAACCCTTCACCAGCAAGTGTTGTTCGCCCTGCGGTGCCTCCCAATAAAAAGCCTTTTGCTTGCATGTCGCCAGCAGCCCACGCCAAATCACCCACTCGTTGAAAGCCGAATTTAGAGTAATAAATATAAAATGGAATCATGGTGACGTTATGGGACGCATACGAGGTGGCAGCAGCAATCCAGTCTGAAATCGCGCCTGCTTCATTAATACCTTCCTGCAATACTTGACCTTTAATGTCTTCCTTGTACCACATCACCGTTTCAGAGTCTTCAGGCTCGTACAATTGCCCAGAAGAGGAGTAAATACCCATTTGCCTAAACAAGCCTTCCATGCCAAAAGTTCTCGCCTCATCTGGCACAATTGGTACAACTCTTGGCCCTAATTCTTTATCACGTACCAACAAAGTCAAGAAACGTACAAATGCTTTGGTGCTTGAGAGCTCTTTCTCGCCTGACGACTTAAGCAAAGCTTCAAAGACACCAACATTTGGCGTTTTGATTTTTTCTAATTCAAAACTTCTAATTGGCAGGTATCCGCCCAAAGCTTTGCGCCTCTCTTTGAGGTAGGTAATTTCTTCGCTGTCCTCAGCAGGTTTATAAAAATTTAGCTGCTTTGCGTCTTCTTCGGTAACAGGAATATCAAACCTTTCAGCAAAGCGCGTCAGCGCCTCAACACCAAGCTTCTTTTGAGAGTGCGTGGTATTCTTGCCTTCACCAGCCTCACCCATGCCGTAACCTTTAACAGTTTTAGCTAAAATAACTGTGGGTTGGCCGACATGCTCTTTTGCTCTTTTATAGGCTTGGTACATTTTGTTAGGATCGTGACCGCCACGCGTCAGTGCGAAAATTTGATCATCACTCAAGTGTGCGACCAACTCTAATAATTCTGGGTGCGCACCAAAAAAATGCTTACGCACATAAGCGCCGTCTTTGGCTTTATAGGCCTGATACTCACCATCCACAACCTCTTCCATTCGTTGTTTTAGCAAGCCAGAAGTGTCATTGGCTAGCAGTGCGTCCCAACCCCTACCCCAGATTACTTTGATAACATTCCAGCCGGCACCACGAAACATTGCTTCTAGCTCTTGAATAATCTTACCGTTGCCTCGAACCGGGCCATCTAGGCGCTGAAGATTGCAATTAATAACGAAAATAAGGTTGTCTAATTTCTCTCTACCGGCTAACGAAATGGCACCCAAAGATTCCGGTTCGTCGGTTTCACCGTCGCCAATGTAAGTCCAAACCGTGCGCTTGTCAGTTTTAATAATTTGACGATGATGAAGGTACTTCATAAAGCGCGCTTGGTAAATCGCCATGATTGGGCCAAGACCCATCGACACCGTCGGGAATTGCCAAAAATCAGGCATTAACCACGGGTGCGGGTAAGAAGATAGCCCAGGGTGATTTGCCTCTTGACGAAAGTTGAGCATTTGCTCTTCAGTAATTCGACCTTCTAAAAAAGCACGTGCATAAATACCAGGGGCGATATGACCTTGGAAAAAAATTAAATCGGCACCTTGATCGGCATCGTTGCCACGATAGAAATGATTAAAGCCCACTTCGTATAGTGTTGCACTTGATGCAAATGAAGCAATGTGTCCGCCCAATTCGGCGGAAATCTGGTTTGCCTTGACCACCATAATCATCGCATTCCAACGAATAATCGACTTGATTCGGTGCTCAATCTCGTGCTTAACCACCAGTTCGGTTTCTTTCTCGACAGAAATAGAGTTGAGATAGGCAGTATTCACACCCTCGGGTAAATCCATACCCTCGCTGTGTGCCATGTCCATTAATTGGTTAAGGATAAACTTGGCTCTATCCTCGCCCTCAAAGCGCGCAACCGAGCGGAAAGCCTCTAGCCATTCAGTGGTTTCTTGGGGGTCAATATCTTTATCAAACATATAATTCAGTTCAATTAAACCGCGATTAAAATTCAAGTGTTAAAGGTGGGTATTATGCCAAATAAATGGCACGAGTGTTTACTTTAGATAAACCCTTAGGAAAATCAAACTGAGTGCAAATGCACCAAGACCCATCAAAGCCTGCACAATATCATTCGCAGGGAATAACAGCGTTGAAAAATAAGCACCGCAGAACAATGCTAGGAGTGGCATTAAGTACAATTGAAAGGCTCTAAAAAATAACTCAGAAGCTGCAATTTCTAAAGTAATCACATCACCCATCTGAGCGTCTTTTTGCAAAGGTTTTTTAAATTGTGAGAAGCCCGCAAAAAATCCCGAAAGCACGCCCGTACCACAAGCGCTTTTTGACTCGCACGTTTGGCAACCCGATTGCCTCTGAGCCTTCAGTATCATCCAGTCTTGTTTTATCTCAATAATTTCAAAGTCTTCTTTCATTCTGTCAAACCATTTTCTACTTGTAGTGGCTAAAAAATATATCAAAAAAGGATATAATTTCGTATCCCATTTTATCAAGAAATCACATGAAAATCTCACCCTTAATCTTCAAGGCTTACGATATACGCGGAATTGTTGAAGATGAGCTGACGCCGGAGGTGGTTAAAGCCATTGGTTTAGCGATTGGTAGTGAGTCAATTAACAAAGGCGAGCGCGGTGTGGTAGTGGGTAGAGATGGGCGCCTCAGCGGCATGATGCTAATGGATTCACTGAAGGCTGGACTGATTGAGAGCGGTTGCCACGTTATTGACGTGGGCATGGTGCCAACGCCATTGGTGTATTTTTCTACCTATACCAAAGGGGCCACTTCTGGGGTAATGATTACTGGCTCGCACAATCCGCCAGAATATAACGGCTTTAAAATCATGATTGCCGGCGAAACCCTTTCATCAAATCGCATACAAGACTTATACAACAGGATTATTAATCAAGATTACGCATCGGGTGCTGGTTCGTCAATGTCTGTTAATATTGACGAAGACTACATCAACACCATCACATCTGACATCAAGCTCGACAAAGAGCTTAACATAGTTGTTGATTGCGGCAATGGCGTGGCTGGTAATATTGCACCAAAACTGTTCGAGGCGCTTGGCGTCAAAGTTAGCAAGCTGTTCTGCATGGTCGATGGACGATTTCCGAATCACCACCCCGACCCCTCAAAACTCGAAAATTTACAAGACCTTATCAAAGAAGTGCTAGAAACCGGCGCTGACATGGGCTTTGCATTTGACGGTGATGGCGATAGACTGGGTCTCATTGACAACAAGGGCAATGTTATTTGGGCGGACAGGCAAATGATTCTCTACGCTAGAGATGTCCTAAGTCGTAACGCTGGAGCGAAAATTGTCTTTGACGTTAAATGCTCTTCACTATTACCTAAAGACATTACTGAGCACGGCGGTGAGCCGATTATGTCACGCACCGGACACAGCTTCATTAAAGCAAAACTAAAAGAAACTGGTGCCGCTCTTGGTGGTGAAATGTCAGGTCATATATTCTTTAAAGAGCGTTGGTACGGTTTTGATGACGCACTCTACACCGGCGCAAGATTGTTAGAAATACTCTCAAAAACGGATAAAACTTGTACGGAGGTTTTTGCCGATTTGCCTGACAGTATCAACACTCCCGAGATTAACATTCAATTTGAAATACAGGGGCAACAATTTGAGGCGATGGAAAAGTTGGCAAAAACAGCCGACTTCCCAGGCGCTAAAATTACCACGATTGATGGGGTTCGAGTGGACTATGATAATGGCTGGGGCCTGGTTCGTCCATCCAATACCACGCCTTGCTTGGTGTTGCGCTTTGAAGCAAACGACCAGAAAATGATTAACAACATTCAGAAAACGTTTAAATCTTGGCTGGAAAACAATAACATCTCTACTGACAACTTCTAGCTCTAAAATTTAAAAAATCAAGTAGTGTCAATATTTGTTTATAATTTCCAAACAAATAGAAGTCATTAAACAATATATTACAACTGATGCAACAATACTCACTCCTTAGTCTAAAGACTTTTATTGCCATTGTAGAGACAGGGAGTTTCAACAAGACAGCAAAACTGCTGGGCGTCAGTGCCGCAGCCGTGAGCCGACGTATCTCATTACTTGAAAACGCACTCGCTACACACTTAATCAATCGCACCACAAGGCGGCTGAGCTTGACAGAGGCTGGTCAGAGTTACTACGATGACGTGAAAGACGTTGTTAACGCACTAAATGATTCAGAATCAAAGTTGAAAGATAAAAAATTAACCATTAAGGGCTCTATACGCATTGCCACACCAATGAGCTTTGGCATTATACGATTAGCGCGCATATTGCCGAAATTTCTTAAGGATCATCCAGAAATTGATATTGACTTACGACTGGAAGATCAGCCGGCCAATCTTTTTCCTGAAAGGATTGATCTTGCAATACGCCTTGGTGAATTGAGGGACTCGTCACTCATTGGCGTACATCTTGGCGAGGTGGAAAGAATTGTGTGTGCCTCACCTGACTACCTAAAGCACAACGGCGAACCATCAAAGATGCCCGACTTAAAAAATCATAATTGCCTACAGTACAGCTTGGGAGTGAAAGGTAAATGGGGATTAAGCGCTACCACAACAGCGCCAAGTCAACTCTACACTAACAGTGGCGCTGCGCTGCGTGAAGCAGCAATTGTGGGGTTGGGAATTATTACAGTACCAGCTTTTATTGTTGAAGATGCCATAAAAAATGGAGAACTAAAAAGGATACTACCTAATCATAAGCTGCAGACATTACCTTTACACATCGTTCGGCAATCTAAGCAATTCACACCAGTCAAGGTAGGTGCAATTATAGATTTTTTAAAAAAAGAGCTGACTCCTTTTCTGACTAGATAGGATTACCAAGCCTACAATTTTATGTTTTTATCAAAAAAACTAGATATAAACGTAAGTAATATAGCCAAGCAATAACAGGATTAATAGCATTTTTATTTCCGCACACATGAAGCATTCCTATCGTTAATTATTTAAAAACTTCAAAAAATAGACAAATGAATTAGAAGGTCAATAAGACCACATTGATCTATTTTGGAATGCAATTATAATTATTAAAAATCCCGTTACAATATATTTTTATGTAACCTTGTGTTACTGTTTTTTTGTTTATATATAAATATTCTGTATCACGATGGGGTAAAGTTAGTGCACCAAGACTTAAAGATGTTGCGGCCCAATGTCAGTTAACTAGGCACAAACTCCAAAACTGTGGCATTAATACAATATCTTGGCTGGCCATCCGGCCCATCATCAAAGACGTGTCCCAAGTGAATATCCGAACTAACAGAGCGAATTTCAGTGCGCACCATGCCAAAGCTGTAGTCTGGTTTTTCGTATACTTCATTGTCCACAGGCTTGGTAAACGACAACCAGCCAGATGTTGAATTAAACCTATCCTTGGTGTCAAACAACGTGCGTCCTGAAAGCTTGTCAATAAAAACACCATCGGGGGTATTCTTAAAGATTTCATATTGCTGGCAATAAGGTCGATCGGTGCCTTCATTAAAGGCAACATGAAACGCCTCTGACCCCTTGCCTAGCTTAAATTCTCCCAATGCCTTGTAAAACAAATTTGCTGACATATAACCCTGACTCGCCCACACTTCAACCCCATCTTCAATAAAGAAAATGGTGGGTGTTGCCCAAGTTTCTGTTGTTAATTCAAAGCCTTGCAGGCTTGATGCCGGGGCTGTTCTTAAAGGAATAGTGCCCTTATAGTTATTGCTTACTTCCCTTTCAAACTGCAGGCAATACAAACAACTGCCCTTAACTTCAGCTTCTACAATAATGATCTCTTGCCCACCCAAAGGAGTGAGTATTGCAAAATCATTTTCTTCTAATTTTTTCTGCTCGAAAGCGACGCCAGTTGAATACTCAGGGCAATAGCCATAAGGATTCTTTAATAAGAAATCTTGATGATAGTCTTCCGCAGGCCAGAACGTATCGAGCGGTTTCA
>LWDU01000412.1_pt1 | contig 12137 bp, 6 predicted proteins | sample 727161 | NCBI WGS metagenome assembly LWDU01 (sample SAMN04566230, study PRJNA314399) | hydrothermal vent metagenome | isolation source: deep sea hydrothermal plume seawater | place: Mexico: Gulf of California, Guaymas Basin | collected 2004-07-11 | reverse complement strand
TAAAAACAAGGTTCTGAACACCGTACGATCCATCGTTTACGCTGAAGAGCTTTTGGCCGTCATTTTCAGATCCACCAGTAGAAGTGGGCCCATCAAATGTTATAGCTGTACCACTTATATGAGCTTGCTTCATAAAACCAACATCATAAGGAGCACTTTGCCACATAATAGTACAATCTCCCGCATCATCTGGATCATTATGTGCTTGTATCCAATCACATCCATACCAACTGGCAGTATGGGTCACTGCTGCACCTACTGAAGCGATAGTTGTTCCACTATAAGTACAAACTCTACCCGTACCTATGTGATTACCCTGATTATACCATATTACAAATTTACCAGCGGTACCGGGAAGGAAGGTAATTGCATTAGTTAGTCTATTATACTCTGTTTCGATGTCAGATGATTCAAATACAGTTGCAGCTCCCCAAGATATAGTACCAGCTCCGTAATTACATGTTCCTACTTTAAGGGTTCCATAATTACTATTTTGTTTATCTCTATACATGAGTACAAACTTACCTGCAGCATTTGGATCCATCGCGAATGCTGGGTACTCACCCTTACCATCAGCGGCTGATACCCAAGGTGCAGAAAAAGTACCATATGTTAAAGTTGTGCCGGATATAGTTCCAATCATAGCTCCAAATTCATAGTTATTATTTCCCAAAGTATGGTCATAACAAATGACGAATTTACCCGCTGTATTTGTATCAAATTCAAGCCCACCACCAGAACTACCAGAATTCCTGCTAGTGTAATTGGATTGATGTACAACTGGAGATCCCCAAGTTATAGTTGTACCTGTTCCAGCACTTGCTACTGTTCCAACTATTCCTGTACCATATCGGGCATTATTTTCATCTACAAACTGAACAACAAATACTCCCGGTTGAGCAGGATCAAATGCAATATAATTTGATCTTGTTCCTGAAGCTCCTGTACCATAAGTCGGTGATTCGGCTCCGAATGTAATAACGCTGTCTGAGGATATTGTTCCAACCCTAGCTACTGCTTTACCAGAGGAAGTCGAACTCGTCCTTGAAGTATAAACAACTTTATTTTTATTATTTGGATCAATTGCTGATTTGCAATTTTGGTCGTATTGACTATTTGCATCTTCAAAAACTTTTAAAGTATCTTCATCTTGAATGGTCAAAGCAGTTGAGGCCGGAACTTCTGCAGTTCCGAGGACACTAGAAACGGTGCCATCTGAATTTATTATAACACCTTTCCCACCGGCTATGGCCCCTGAGGCTACAGCTGTAAGACCTGAACCTTCTGAAAGAATCAGAGATGAAGCTCGTGATGGCTGTCTACCTATCATTGACATATTATGTTATCTCCAAAATACTCATTATTACATCTATAGAAGATGCGGTATCAGATTTAACTCTCATAGCATCACCAGCTTCCATTACAAGTTTTTGTTCTCCTCCAACAACAACTAATGTACCACCAGTTGGAATAGGAGCTGATGTTACGAGAGAAGCCAGCTGGGCGCCGCCATCCCATAATGATACATCAGCCAAAATGGGACCGGCTGTAACATTTGCTAGAGTCATTCCAATTACCGTAACTTCTGTCGATACGGGAACAGTATAACTACCTACAGTAGTGAAGCTGGTACCAATTTGATGTTCCTTTTTTCTTTTAAACGAATTTGCCATTTTTAATCCTTTATTATCCTAATGCTATTGCCATTGAAACGGCAACTGCTGTCGCTTCTTCACCTGATGCCCCGGCATTAAGTTCGGTTGCAGTTTTTGTAACTAGTGTCCCACCCAGTTTTAATCCGTTTGTACCATCGTGTTGAGCAATATCTACATCCGTTGCACCATCTAGGAATGTCACTGCACCATTAGAAGTAGTTGTATGTACACCAAAATTAGCGATATTTCTTGCTTGTGACATAAGTTGTTGTATCTATATTTATATTTCTTTTAAACGAAATTATCCTAATGCTATTGCCATTGAAACGGCAACTGCTGTTGCTTCCTCATTTGATGCCCCGGCATTAAGTTCGGTTGCAGTTTTTGTAACTAGTGTTCCACCCAGTTTTAATCCGTTTGTACCATCATGAGAAGCTATATCAATATCATTTGTACTATTTACAAAAATAACATTACCAGCTGCATCACTTGTAACAGTCTTACTTACTTCTGCTGTTCCTAATGTAGTAATATCATTATAATTAAGTTCTGTAGCAGTAGAAGTAACTAATGTTCCACCAAGTTCTAATCCATTTACACCATCATGACTTGCTATATCTATATTACATGCCCCATCCACAAAAGTAACATTACCAGCTGCATCACTTGTAACAGTCTTACTTACTTCTGCTGTTCCTAATGTAGTAATATCATTATAATTAATTTCATCGGCTGTTGCAGAAATTGCAGTACCATTAAGATTTATAGCATCAAGATAAGATACACCATCTATATAAATGTCTTTCCACTTTTGTCCAGATGAACCTAAATCATAAGTATCATCGATATCGGGTATAATATGTGAATTTATATCTGCACTAAAAGTTACTGTATCAGTTGCGGCATCTCCAAGTTGTAAATTTCCATCTGCTGAAATAGCTCCGTTTGCATGGAGATTTCCATGAACATTAAAATTTCCACCGATAGTTCCACTTCCAGCTACTCCAATACCTCCTGCAGTAACAATCGAACCAGTAATATTACTTGTTGAATCTGTAGTATCCAACACTTTGATGAAATTATTCATTCCATCATGAGTCATTGCTACAAGTTCATTACTTTTAGTTCGAAAAGTTCCAAACGTATCCGTTAGTTCAACATTTGCAGTCATTTAAAATTCCTAAGAAGAGTTTTTATTTCTAACATTTCTTCAGTTACTTTTGTTAAATGTTCTATTTGATCTTTCATTATATTTATGTCTCTCCGTTGGTTCTCAAAATATACACGTTCTTGTCTATGTTGTTGTAAAGCATTATGATCTGTACTCAACAAAGCTCTTGATTCCATATCCCTAACAAATCTTGGATCGTCCGTTTGTATTTGTTTTCCCATGTTTTTAATCTAATGCTATTGCTCTTAAGTCTCTTACTCTTGGCATATCATAAGTGGTATTGGCCACAAATGCAACTTTTATTGAAAAGGTTTTGAACGTTTCATATAGTGCATTATCTGAGGTATAATTTGAATTTTCATTTGCTGTTTTATAAACAAATTCTTGAAAATCATTTTTACCCTTAGAGAAGGTTCCCGGACTTGTCTCTTGTTCCATCAATATATAATTTTTTAAATCAAATTTTTCTGGATCTGAAGCTGATTGAGGCTTAAAATAAACATGAATATCAGTACCTTTTGGCTTATAAGCACTTAATACTACTTTCATGTCAGAGGCATCAAATCCATCTTTAAGTGTTACCCTCCGAGAAATATATTTCGAAAGCATTGGGCCTCCACTATTTCTTTCCTCTCCTGTACATTGTACTGCGGCATTAATAGATCCCACAACGGGAGTTAATCCTGAAATGCTAATTGATGGATTTTTTGTATATCCTGTTCCTGTATTAACTACTACAACATTTGAAACATAACCATTTGATATCAATACTTGCATCTTAGTATTACTACATGATGTCTCTAATCCTGTCGCTGCATTTGTCTGTGCATTTGGATTGGCCCAAATTAATATACCATTACCAAAAACTCCTTGATTATTCGCACTCGTTTTAATAGTAACAGTAGCAGTATTTGCGGTAGAATCTCCATCCAAATATGTTATAGAATCTATAACTCCGTAGATACCACTATTATTTGCATTAACATCTGCGGCAGTATTCGCCATTACTGCCTCACCCACAATAAATTGTCCAGGATTTCCAGCATCAACAGTATATGAAGTATTTCCACTAGTTACTGTAGTTGAATTTGAATTTACATTCATTGATACAGAAACATGAACATTTAATGAAGCAACATTTTCTGTTCCTCCACCAGTTAATACAGCAGTGACAAATTGTGGTTCCACATTTTCATATCCTGATCCTCTAGTCATTACTGTTATATTTTCATTTGATAACTCTCCATTATCAACAATATTATGTACAGAAGTCACATTTAATCTATCACAATCTATTGTAGGAGAAACATGAGAATTTGCTGATATCATTTCCGTTCTTACTCTAAATGTACCATTAGAGGTAGCAACAAGTCTCTTTCTGTCTATCAATTTATGATTTTTATTAGGAGTAAATTCCGTCCAAGTTGCAGTAGCTTCTAGAACATCATTCATAGTAAAAGAATTATTAGAAGCAACATATTTCCAAGTTGATTCTGTATCACTAAAATCTAATGTTGAAGTACCAACATTAAAATAATCCATTTCTACGTTTGATGTATTTCCATAAGCACCGTTGCAATGTACAATCATTTTTGCGAAATTGGTGTTTCCACCAGTACCTATTGTAAAATCTGCACGCTTCATCCTAAATGTTAAATATTCATCTAAATTAGTACCCCACCATCCTGAATTTTGTGGTCTATAAAGTGATCCTATAAAACTAGGTTTAGAAATTTTAGTATCATCTGTTCCGATAGCAGTAAAACCTTCTTCCGCCAAATGTAATTTATAATCGGTACTATTTGTTCCTACTACAAGAGAATACTCATTTGGTGCCAAATAAACTGGAGATTCAAATGTAAATGTTGTATAGGTCAAAGCAGATGCTGAATTTGCTATTGCATTAACATTAACAAATTCTGGAGTTAATGTTACTTCACTAAATGGTAATATTTTAGAAGAACTTGGAAATCCATTAACAACCGGTCTTACTTGTACAGTTACAGGTAAATATACATCTTTTGCAGAGAAAAATAAATCAACGCTTCTTATGAATATTCCTTTTGGAAAATTCTGTGGATCTACAAAAAATGTTTGTGCTATAGGATTTAACCAATTCGTTTTTTCTGTTTCTCGAACAGTAGTATCGGTGAAAAGTTTTTCTTCATTTGCTGTTTCTCTACGAATAATTGCCTCTCTTGTAGAAACATATTCTGCTGAATGAGAATCTAGTACACCTTTAGCTGACCATTTTGTTTCAGCTACTGCGACAGTAGCAGCAACATTGTCTAAACTACTATCTGTAATTCTAAGAAGATTATCTCCTGTTCTAAATACACCATCTTCTATGAATACTTCTCCAGCCATTTGGCCATTTTTATCCGTTCTCATAATACCATTAGCTGCACCAAGAGAATATTTTGAAGCGAGAGTAATAGATGCCGTTGCTGCACTTGTACCACCCGTAATAGTATTTCCTGTAGCAAATACGTGAGTTACATCTCCAATGGTATCAGCCATTACTTCTCTTGTACCAATAGTCATTCCATTTGCAGCACCATAAGGACTTGCTGTAGTAGAAGAAACATTACCCGATACATTAGAAATCAAAACTGTAGCTACATTAGCAACTACATCCGTTGTCATTAAAATTGTACTATGATTATTCGCAGTATCAACAAGTGTTTCACCTACTTTAAATGTACCATCTATACTTCCTAGAAGTAGTGATGTTGCAGGACGTGTACTTGCTCCAACATCAGTTGAACCAAAAAATGCGTATACATTTGTAAGAGGACGTAATCCTTTTGCAAGAAATTGTATTCTTTGTCCATTTATATAAGGTCTAACTGTAGTATCAACAACTCTCTTTCCTACAGTTTTAAGAATAGCATCTGGTGGTGTAGGTTGTATACCTATTCGTGTTTTAGCATCATCTAATTCTGCGGTCATCCTTTTTTCTTCATAAGTCTTTCCGTTAGATTCTGTTCCTAGAATAGGGGATTCAGTTATTTCTATACCTTTCCAATTTGTTTCCCAATCATTGAATTGCGAACCAAAACCTTTTCTTCCTCCACTTAATTTCCAATTATCATGTTGTCCTTCTAGATTTGTCACAATCTCAGGTCTAGCATTTTGAGAAAACCAAACATCTGATGATGGATATGTTTTTAAGTTTCCTACAAAGGTAACAATATTAAATGGATTTGTTACAACTGTATTACTTGACATGGGTTGTTGTATAAAATCTACATCAGTATAAGGAAGAGTAATTAAATCTCCAGTTTTTGTCACGTTATTACTATATGACACATCATACGTAAATTTATGATTATCATAATAATATCCCGGTCGCATTTCTTTAGACGCATATTCTACTGAAATATTATAATCATCATTTAAAACATCTCCAACAGAATGGCCGCTAAATGAATCTATTAATATTCCATTTTTAAATGCAATTCCCTGACTGGTAGAAAAACTCCTTGCTGCAGTTTCTTTTTCTAATAAAGATAATGAGGTACAATATTCCAATCTTTCAATTCGTTTTTCTAATTTACCAATATCACGCATAGAAAATGGTTTATTATCAACATATCGTGTAATGACATCAGAAAGATTAAAAGTATATGCTGGAACATTTAATGAATACAATGTCATTGAATCTTCATCATCTGCTGGACTCACAGGATTTAATGAAGGAGTACCTTTTAAAATTTTGAATTTTCGATCTTTAGTTAATGTGATTTTATCTACTCTGGGTAGATAATACTGAACATCAGCAATCAAGGTACCACTTGGTATAGGAGTTGGTATTGCTTCAAGTGCGGCAGTATTTGCTCTAAAATCATTAGATTCATTTTCTCTTCGGGGTCTTAAATCTATACAGTCTCTTAGTTTAAATGTCTCGCCTGATGAAGGACTAGTAAATTCGGGTATTGTCGTATAATCAAATGGTTTCGCACTTGCGACATCTTTTTGATTCCATACTCCGGCTGTAGGATAAGAATCGACCGAATGATATCCCACTGCTCCGTCCCATTCTAAGTAATCAACTACACACACCATTTGTCCTGAAGGGCCAGGATAACCAGCTTTCAATTTAATTCTTGCATGGTCATAAAATCCATCTCTTTGTCCTGTATCAAATTCGTACATATGAGTAATATCATGTGCGGACAAAGTCATCATTGAATTTGTTACTGGAATAGATTCTACTCCAGAATCAACAACTTTTACTAAATTAAATGCATCCGAAACAATAAGTTCATCCGTAGCAGTTTGTGTTAAATTAGGAGCTGTGAAATAAAATTGTCCACTATTTAAATCTGTTGTGGGAAGTCCTGCGGCATAAGCACCTAAATGAGAACCGTTACCTGAGACTAAAGATTTTGTTCTTGGACCCGGCTCTTTTCTTGTTGTTGAACTTGAAGCACAATATACAATATCTGCAGTAAATGCGGAAGAAGTATTACAATGTATTTCTACTGTATGTTTATCTACAGCAACGGCAACTGGTCTAATAGAAGCATTAGCTGTGTTTAGGGCACCAAGGTCTAACCATTCACCATCAATTAAATTTCTTGCTATTGCGCTATCATTATTAGGAATAGAAGTACCTGAAGATACCGCATTAACAAATGTTTGTGCGGTAGTTGCTGTTCCTCCATCAGCTTCCTTAACAACTACAATATATCCTTCTCGTGCTTGTTTATGAGTTAATGTTCCAGATTTTGGAAGAAATTCATAATTAGGATTTGATAAAGTTATTGTAAATTTACCTGCGGCATCAGAAGTGAGATTTGTTTGGACTAGTTTAAACATATAGTCTACCGTATTTGCTGTTATCACCGTTGCTTTAACGGGACTTTGAGGCAAAGAGTAAACTAAAGAATTTATATTTGAATCATTTAATAAACATTTTCCAGTATCAACTCCACCAACTTTTCCTGTGGATGCAATATCTGCATAAGAATTTATAACAGCACCGGCACCTGGAAGAGTTATTGAATATTCCGCAACTGTTATTGATTGAGTATCTGAAATATCAAATGATACATCATAAGTACTATTCGCAATAGTCGCTTGAGAAAGTGCTGTATTAACAGTAGCCCAATGTCCTGTAGAATTAGAAACATATGTATCTATTGATCTAAGATCACTAGTATTATCAATACCATTAACAGTATTAACAGTAATAGTTGACCCTACATAAGTAGTATTTACATAAGAAGTACTTGCAGTTTCTAATCGAACCATAGATATATCGGTACAAGCTCCTGCAACCGTACTCGCAACAGAATTAGAAGTATCAATATCATAAAGATACGTTCTATAATTTGAATGATTTGAATCGGGAGCTGCTGTATTTCCAGTAGAAGAATCCCATTTTAAACTACGGACTCTTGCGGTACCAGTTTGGGTTGCTAGATATGTTGTATTACTTGTTACATTAATATTTGTAGATTTTACATTATGTAAATGAAGTATTTCATGTGTGCCCACATCAAAAAATTTATTCATATTATCAACTACAACATAATTTCCTACTTCAACTCCTATACCATAACCAGAATCTATATCTGTATCACGTCCTTTGTCAATATCAAGAAATTCAGTAGAAACACTCTCATATTCATAACCATCTATTTGTGCTTTACCTGAACTAACTCCTGCTTGAATTTCGGATTCATTATAAATTTTTAATCCGGATGTTCCAGCATCAAGTGTAGAAGTAACTGTTAATCTTGAATTATTTGCTATTGTACTAACTTCAGCAGTTGTGACATTAGAACCCAGATAAATTTTATCACCTATACTCAACTCTGTAGTAAACCGTGTATTATTTCCATATACACTTGTTCCAGCAAGTCCTGCATTTGCAGTTTCTCCTGATAATCCTCTATTTGGTTCCAATTTCAGGTCAAAAGGCGTTATAGTAAAGTCACCTGATTTTTGATGTGCTTTTTTAGTAAGGGTTTTTTCAATTGCGGTATAGATAGGATATTCAATTGCCTGATGTTTAATTCCATCAACAATTTTTAATAATTGTATAAAATTTGGATCAGCAACAGCTGCGATTGGATCAGCAAGGTTAATTTCTTTTTTAACCAAAGATAATGCAATATCAAGTCGAGTTGCACCAGGTGCAGCATAATTAAAAGATCCATCTGCAGGATCTAATAATGACATATCATCATCACTTGTTTTAACTGTTTCTGCTATTTCTAATCCAATTCTTCCAGAAGGTGTAGTATTAGCAGTATCTAGAATTAGAGTATTTGCAACACAAAGAACAAAATTACCATCAAGGAAGAAAACACCATTATCAATACTAACAACAGAGCCGTTTGCAACAGCGTTAGACATAGCGGAAGGACCCTCTAAACTAACAGTTGTTGCATAGACTTCTGATTCAGCTGGAGCTACAACTTCATCTTGTACTATTTCGCCGTCAACAAAAGTATCACCACCCAAATAGTGAAACATTAAAATAGGTTGTAACAGATTAGTAGGTGCCTGAGACGCTACAATCCTTCCTCTTGCATTAGAGGTTTCACCTATAACAGTTTTTCCTATAAAGGACGCGGCATTTATATTAGTGCCGAGATATTGCATCTCTAGTTGAAGCGAATGTACATCCGTATCTAATGTTATGTCTCCACCTAGAACTTTACTACCATTTTTAAAACTGTGAGCGCCAACCCGTTCTATTTGCTTTTGTAAAGCAGTTTGTAATTGGGTTAGCTCCCTCGCTTGGATTCCATAACCTGGCTTAAAAAGTATGCGATAATATCCTTTGGTTTCATCATAATCATCATAATACGGCGTAACATTAAAATTAGTAGATAATGGCATTTAAGTATTCCTAAATTAATAATATTTTAATTAAATTGTCACAAATTCATTAAAATTCAATTATCAGTTTCACATCTTCGATTTGGTCATCAGCTCTTGTTACTGGTGAACGGTTTTCAATATAGAGAACATCTCCGGAAAACCTTTCCAAATCTCCACCTACTACAGCTGAAGTATTAGCTTGAGCTCCACTTGGTGCTGTAATTGTTTCATTTGCACGGAATGATCCTGTAATACTGTCATATCCTGCGGTAGTACTTGATCCCATAGTAACATCTACTAATCTAATAGTAGTATTACCCTTAAAATCAATTACTCTACCTTGTGCTCCCGAAAGTGCACCGGTAACTACCTCATCTTCTGCAAACGCAGTACTATTCCAAGTTTGTATAGTAAATGTTACTGCTTGGTCTATAATTGTTGCGGTAGAAATATCACCATTGGCATAATTTGGTTGTGCCAAAAGTCCGATCTTACGGAAATCGTTATTAGTAGTGAAGTTACCAGATTCTCCATATTCTAAACGGCTATTAACCATTACGAAAAATCCGCCAAGTTCTTCAACTGCATCATCACCGTGACCACCTCTTGGCCCGATAATAGGATCAATTGCTCCACCGGCTCCACCATTTGATGAAAGAGTGGCTACTGCGTTTCCATAATTATTTCCTCCTGCTACAACAACTACATCTCCAATAACTCCGGATACAGTATTAGTAGTTCTAACATTAGCACCGTGTCCATCACCCGTAATAGTAACAGCGGGACCGACAGAATATCCATCTGCGTCTGCTGGAACTACAGCACCGGCAAGTGCGGGTGTCCAAGTCACTACTTGAGTAGCGGCATCATATGCAGTAATTCTTCCTCCAAGACCCGTAGATCCACTTCCTCCGTCTGATGTGAAAAAGATATCACTATCAACAAGGTCATCAGTTGCTAAACCAGATCCCACAATTTTAGCGGTGGTAGTGGTTTCTACATATCCTGATTGTACTGCTCCCGTTTCGAAATTTCAACAGCTCCATTACCTGAAGTATTAGCAGCAATCTCAACATCATACTGTTGTGAAGAATCTGTAGTATTTGCGGCTGCAAGGTTAGCTTTACGTACACGCTGAGTTGGCATATAACTTGGTGTTACAAATTTCAAAGCTCGTGAAGCTGAAACTTGATACATAAATTTCCATTTATACGCATCACCTGTAGTAATAAAGGATGTTCCTGTTCCCGAAGGTTCGGTAGTGGAAGTTCCTCCTGAGTTATTATTTGCAAGACATTTATATACATTATAATCCGCCGTTATTGTATAAAATGTTTGGTCAAATAATGTATTATTTGCATGTGTATATGCAAAATAATTCTGTCCTGAAGTCCAGTTATATCTTGGGACAACATGACTAACATCGGCCGATCCTATCCTCTTAGCCGCGATCATATCGCGCCAGTGATTATAGACAGTATTAGATACTGAATCGGTAGGTGTTGGGGGTTGGGTATCATCTGCCCATGGGGTTACTTTACCAATAAAAAGATACATATTGGTTGTCAGTAACCCAGTAGGATCCGCAACAGCATCACCAGAGGTAGCTGAGACTTCATCAAATGCCTCTACAAACTGTTTTGCATTATGAATCCTAAATTTATTGGTTACTATAGCAGGCATTTTATTGCTCCTTCTGAATTATAATGTTAATATTTAAAATGTCCAATCTTATTATATTTATACAACTAATAATATTAGTCCATCATTTATTGAGAATGTAAACCGGAAACTATAGCTGTCGTTTCCGTCTCGGTAGCCATTTTCCAGAAAGGTACGATATCAGTTCCGTCCAAACTGGCTCTATGTACATTTAAGGTTGTGTCATCTGTAATTGTTTTTATTCTATATTCAGCAGCTTGTGTTAATAATATTCTAGTACCGTCTTCCCAAATTAAGTTTTCTTGATACCAAACAGTTTCACTAGCTACAACTCTATTTCCTACACCTCCGGGATTTGGAGTATTAATTTCTAATTCTATTTCTTCTTCAGCGATTGAGGACTCACCAACTAGATAATAAGATCCAGGAACATCTGTTTTAGTTTCTTGATCCCAACCAGTACCAACATGGTAATTTCCGTAATGACCTTGTGTATCTTCCGTTGCAATAAACCATCTAATTTCAGATAGCTGAATATTGTCTAATTGTCCTAAAGTTGCATCATCGCTATATTCTATCAGGCCGGCAAGAGTAACATCTTCATGTTCTATTCTCTCATTAGATTCCATGACTATACCCTCATCATCTTCTACAATTACACTTTCGGCGTGGGTTTGAATTAAATCATTTGTAACAAGTTGAGATGTGAATAAAGTATTTGTTCCAGTTATGGTTGTGCTGCCTCCGACCATCTCAATTTGACCAGTCATTCCGTTAAATGTAGTAAAGGCAGAATGGGCTGACTTCAT
>LWDU01043247.1_pt1 | contig 12138 bp, 12 predicted proteins | sample 727161 | NCBI WGS metagenome assembly LWDU01 (sample SAMN04566230, study PRJNA314399) | hydrothermal vent metagenome | isolation source: deep sea hydrothermal plume seawater | place: Mexico: Gulf of California, Guaymas Basin | collected 2004-07-11 | reverse complement strand
TTTACCTTCTTCGCATAGACCTTCAAAAGAAACAATCAAACGTTGGAGTTTGCCGTCAATTTGGAGCCCTAATATTGATTTGTCTCTGAGGCTGGAGGATTTTTCAAGATACCCCCATATTCCGCCTTTGTCTTGAATAACTCCCTGGCTGCCTTGTAAATCCCTCAATCCGTCAACGCACATATCCGCTGCATGGGCTTGAGTTTGAATTGAGAATAGACTTAAGGTAAGAAAAACTATGGAAATATAATAGACACTGGAACGTTTAATTTTACGTTGGCCTCTCATAACTTCAGGGCTCCTTTAATGTGGTGCAATGGAGACTTTGTGTATAAAAAATATTTGATATTCCGAGGCATTAAACAGGAACAAAAATTTAATGTCAAACGTTACTTTTTGTCGCTCGAGCGCCCAAATGGGGGTCCATGCGAGAGGAGGGGGATGATCAACGCGCTAGGATTACTTGATTAAGGAAGTGAAAGATTCCAAGTTCAGTAGTTTTTTAAATACAGGGTCCGAGACAATTAGTTTTTTTACATCCGGATTCATTTTTAAAACAATTGCAAGATTTCTGACACCATCCCCCAAGTCCCCCTTCATTACATAAGCTCTGGCTAATAATAGCCTGTGGGCGACAATATGTTTGTGGTTGCGGTGGATAACAAATAATCTTTCCAGAATAGTGATTGTCCTGTTGTATTTTTTTTTGTTGTAGTTAGTGTTGGCCGTGTTGAGTAACGCTGTAAGGTTGGAGGGATCCATTCTCAAAATCATGGAATAAATTCCCAGTGCCCGTTCGTACATTCCGAATTGAGAAAAAACTTCCCCTTTTCTATTCAGTGCTTCGATGGGATCGATGAATAGCACATTAGGGTTGAGGGGTTGTTGGTCAGTTGAATTTTTGTCTTCAGGGAGTTCATCAAGTGAGATTTTAGCAATGCCATTAGGATCACCTAGTTTTTTAGCTTTTTCATAAAGCTCTCTGGCCTTAATCAATTGACCACGCAGGACGGCAATGTCTGCCCACTCCTGATACCCTCGGCTCTTGAGTTTTTTATCATCCTTTGCAATTTCAATAAAATGCTCGACAGATTTTTCGGCCATTTCTAATCGCAAGAATATACTGTGAATTCCAACAAGAATTTCTTGGACTCTAAGGTCGTTGGGGCTTATTCGGGCCGCTGTCTCTGCTTCAATGATAGACAATCCAAATTGTTTGGATTGGTAAAGGGATTTGGATCGGTCCAAATGATACTGTCCGGGGATGACTTTCACGGGTAATTTTTCTGTGGCATTCTTATAGATATATTCTTTTAGAAGTTTTGCTGATTTTGCCCTGGGTTTATCTCGATGATTGTCTAGGATTTGATTGATGTAGGTTAACGATAGCTCCTTATTGTTTCGAGTGGCGTAAAGGTAAGCCAGCTGGTAAGCTGCTTCAATATTATCTTTGTCCAGAGATAACGCTTGCTTGAAAGATTTTTCGGCCTCATCATGGTTGTTTAAATAATTTAATATCATTCCTCTTTCATAAAGGTATTTTGCGTTTTTAGGATCGAGTCTGATGCTTTTTGCCAATTCCTTATCAGCTTCTTTTGCTTTGCCTTTAGCCATCAAGGTCAGCGCAAATTCATAATGTGTCAAGGGGTCATTAATATGTTGTTGAGCAGCTATAATACAGGCATTTTCCGATATTAATCCGTTGCCAAGCTTGCGGTGAATCTGACAGAAGGCGAAATGGAGGGCGGGATGCTGGCGCTCCATTTTAAACCCCGTCAATAAAAAATTCAGAGCCTGCTTCGGTTCACCTTTTTCATTTAAAATAAGTGCTTTTAAAATTTGTGGCGTAGCTTCTTTAGGCTGCTTGGTAATTTTTTCATCAAGAATTACAAGGGCTTCACCAAAATGTTGTTGTGATACGAAATCCCGGATCTTCTGATAGTCAGGATCATTTCTTTCATCGGAGATGCCAAGACTCCAGTGAGCGATATTGGGTGAAGGGTAGGTCGCAGTTGCCGGAGTTGGTAAAACGGCTGCGATGAATAAAAGAGTTAATAAAGATAATTTATTTAATGAGGTCATTTTTTAGGTTTTTGTGTGAATGAGGGTGGTTATTTCAATTAACTCGTACGGCCCGTGTTGCTTTTCTTGATCGCGATCTCTTATTGCTGTTGAAAATCACATTTGTGTTGAAAACGACTCCAAGTGCATTGTAGCGACCATTTTCATCACTTGACCATATTGATCCACTTCCTTTTTTCGCAAATACAGGATCTATATGAATTTTCATTTCTCTTCCAAGCTGGGAACTGTTTAATTTTTCTCGTTCGTAGAGGGTTTTTAGTTCTTCTGTCGTAGGTAACTTCCAGTCGCTGTAGAAGGCAAACTCTTCATCGTTTAGTTTCTTTATGTAATCATGGACCTCATACCAGTTAAGCCAGTGCCCGAAGTGAAGGTATGAATCTTTTTTCATCCACATCAGCTCGGTTTTGGTGTCGGTGATCGTACCATCGCCGTTATCTAAAAAGCGTTTGTCTTCGGATACGATTGGAATTGCATAAACGCTGGAACTCTGGGTTCCCAGTAGTAGAAATAGCCCTAGTATTGAGAGGACAGATATATAGCTTGGTTTTTTTGATGGATACAAGAGGTGTTTCATTAGATACTCATTTTTTCTTTTAGTAATTTGTTGACCATGCTCGGGTTGGCTTTTCCTTTGCTGGCTTGCATAACTTGGCCTACCAGATAGCCAATAACTTTTTCTTTTCCGCCTTTAAACTCTTCCACTTGACTTGGGTTGGATTCAATTATTTGGTCTACGATTTTTTCTATAGCAGAACTATCGGTGATTTGTTTTAGTCCTTTTTTCTCAATAATACTGTCCGGCAATTGTTGTGTTTGATACATTTCCTCAAGAACAACTTTTGCGATTTTACCGCTTATCGTTCCCGAATTAATCAGCTTAAGTAGATCAACTAGCGCAGAGGGAGATACGGGACAATCTGCAATATTTTTCCCATCCTTTTTTAATTCCCGTAATAAGTCTCCCATTAACCAGTTGCTAATAATTTTAGGGTGGGGAAACAAGCTTGCACATTGTTCGAAATAGTCTGCAAGGTGTTTTGATGAAGTTAAAACCCCAACGTCGTATTCAGGAATTCCGTAGCTCTTTATGAAGCGTTCCCGTTTTTGTTCGGGTAGTTCAAGCATGGTATTCTGTAGTTCTGCTACCCAATCTTCATTAATTACAATGGGAACGAGATCTGGATCGGGGAAATAGCGGTAATCGTGCGCCTCCTCTTTGCTGCGCATGGGAAGTGTTTCATTTCTGTCTGAGTCATAAAGACGGGTTTCTTGTTTTACCGTCTCACCCTGATCCAAAATTTTAGTCTGCCTGTCCACTTCATACTCAATGGCTTTTTGAATGAATTTAAAAGAGTTGAGGTTTTTCAATTCTGCTCGGGTTCCAAACTCTTTTTGCCCAAAAGGTCGAATTGAAACGTTTGCATCGCAACGCAGGCTACCCTTTTCCATATTGCAGTCGCTGACTTCGGTGTATTCCAATATGGTTTTTAGTTCGGTCAAATAAGCTCGTGCCTCCTCGGCAGAACGCATATCGGGTTCACTAACTACTTCACAAAGAGGAACACCGGTACGATTAAAGTCCACATAGCTTTTTCCCGGACTGCCCAGATTTATCCCGTGAATCAATTTTCCCGCATCTTCTTCCATATGAATGCGAGTCAAGCCAATCCGTTTTTTAGTGCCGTTAACATTGATATTAATGTATCCCTTTGTTCCCAGAGGAAGTTCGAATTGGGAAATTTGATAGCCCTTGGGAAGGTCGGGATAAAAATAGTTTTTCCTGGCGAAGCGATTCATGGGCTCTATCGTGCAGTGGGTTGCTAGGCAAGCCCGCATCGAGGATTCGAGAAAACGTTTGTTTAAAACTGGAAGGACTCCCGGCATTCCCAAACAAACCGGGCAAGTATTTTCATTCGAGGGAGTACCGAACTCTGTAGAACAGGAACAAAATATTTTTGTTTTAGTTTTGATTTGGACATGAACTTCCAGTCCTATGACTGTCTCATACTTCATATGTGAACCTGTATCCTTGAAGGTGTTTCCTACTATATGGGTTAAGCTGGAGTTTCCTGAGGTTTTTCAATTGATTCTGATTTTAATCACTCGGAGGGGCCCCGTCAAGCTCTGTCATTAATGAGCTGTGAAACCACCATCTACTGGAAGCACCGTGCCCGTAACAAAAGAAGATTCATCGCTGGCTAAAAAGAGGCAGGCATTTGCCACATCTTCCGGTGTCCCAAATCGGCCTATTGGGTAATCCTTGCTCCACTCCTGCATCAGCGCTTCATCGTTCATGAGGTCGGAGGTCATATCTGTTTTTATCAGGCCGGGACAAACTGAGTTGGAACGGATGGAATAACTGCCATATTCAACTGCTATGGACCGGCTGAACTGGTTCAAAGCTCCTTTGGAGATATTGTAAGTCGCTACCTGAGGCACGGCGATGATACCGAGGATGGAGCTAATATGAATGATACTCCCATGTTTTTGCTGCATCATCACCGGAAGCACCTTTTGGGTCAACTGAAAAGCTGCTTTCACATTCACGTTCATCATTTCATCATACTGATCATTAGAAATCTCGTGTAGGGGAGCTCCTTTGAAGATGCCCGCATTGTTGACCAGTATGTCGATGCGATTACATGTATTCAGAGTTTCCTGAACCAACCGATCGAGGTCTTCACGTCTAGTCATATCCCCCTGAACTGTCAGAGCTTTAGAACCCAGCTTTTGGGCCGTTTCCTCTAGTCTCTGTTTTCTTCGACCAAATAAAACGACATTGGCGCCTTCCCGATAAAAGGCCTGGGCGCAGGCTTCGCCTATTCCCGATCCTCCGCCAGTAATGATGGCTGTTTTATTGGCTAGTCTCATTTCATTCTCTAAAGATTAAAGTTTGGAGCTAAGAAGTATGTATAATAAGGCTTAGTATTTTTACCATAGTAATCCAAATTTCACAGTTTTTGCCAGTTGAATCGAAGCGAATGTTATTTATCAGTCAGTAGGGTTCATTCATGAAATATGCATATTATGGCTTTGGGGCTTTTATAGGTTTTGTTTGCGGAATGGGGATCAATCTTATTTTTTATTGGTTGGACCAATCTGGAGTGAAGTTTGCTACTTATCTTATCAATAACTTCGGCTTTTTGGGAGAATACTTTCTTGAGTTGATAAACGCTTTACCTATTATAGGGGCAGCATTAGGAATTGTTTTAATCAAACTCCTTTTTAACCGAGAATTGACTGAAAGAAGCGATGGTCACTAGGCGCGGGGCCAATATCGAATTAATTTTTCTGGCAAGTAATAATTTGCTTTTGTCTGACCGGTTTTTACTTATTTCCTCCCATGAGAGTGGGTGGAAAGGTTGTATTGGTACTTCAACGACTGGCAATTAGTGATAGAATAACCAGGGAAACAATTGTCGTTTAGGGTTGATAAATGAGTAAAAAATTTAATGATAATATTTTAAAGGCCTTAGAAAGCTCTGAGGAGGCAGTGAAGATATGTAAACAGGCTATGATTGACGCCAACGATGAAAGTTGCAGAGCCATGTATTCCGCGATCCAAAAAGATTGTGAAAAGCATGTTGAAATGTTGAAAGGAGAGATAGAACTTCACAAAGTACAAAAGAAGTGGGATGGCTAAATGCGTATTTTGATTGTAGAAGATGAAAAAAAAGTTGCTGCTTTCATAAAGAAAGGTCTTGAAGAGGAAACGTACGCAGTGGATGTTGCGGTCGATGGGGAAGAGGGACTACTCTTCGGCGAGCAGAATCAGTATGACCTAATCATTCTGGACCTCATGCTTCCAAAAATTAACGGGCTGGAAGTTTTATCGATCCTGAGAGAAAAGAAAGTCGAAACGTCCATTCTCCTCCTTACAGCTAAAGATTCTGTTGAAGATAAAGTCGCAGGGCTCAACAAAGGAGCCGACGATTACCTAACCAAGCCATTTGCATTTTCAGAACTTTTGGCCAGAATTCGTGTCCTGTTTAGAAGAGGGAAAGCCGAAGTCCAGACGACATTGGGGATCGCTGACTTGACTCTGGATCTTGTCAGCCACAAGGTGAAACGTGAAAATGAAGAAATCGAACTCACCGGGAAAGAATACAGCCTTCTCGAATATTTCATGCGAAATCAAGGGAAAGTGTTGACCCGAACGATGATCGCCGAACATGTATGGGATTATAACTTTGATACGTTTACCAATGTGATCGATGTTTACGTCAACCATTTGAGAAAAAAAATTGATAAAAATTACTCGCAAAAACTTTTGCATACCCTTCGGGGCGTAGGATACGTAATGAAAGAATAGCCATGGCTTTCAAATCCATTCGGTCCAGATTGACGGCTTGGTACGTCACATTATTGGGCGCCATCCTTGTTATATTCAGCATTTTTCTTGACTACTTTCTTTCCAAAAGACTTTACGAAAGTGTCGACAACTCTTTGGCTGTTTCGGCTACGGTTGTTGCCACCTCTGCGAGAATGAGATATCGTTCTCCCGTGCCCGGACTCGATCAAATTTTTGAGGAGTTTCTAGAAGTGCGGAACCTCAATAAATTTTATCGTATCTATGATGGTTCTGGCAATGTGGGGTCCCGATCCAGCAACATCAATGCTTCTCAGTTCCCATTATCCGAAGTGGCTTATGCTGATGCCCTAAAGGGGAACAACACCTACGAAACATTTCTGGTGGATGGCAAACACCCCATTCGGGTCATCACCATGCCCATCATTATCGAAAAAAAATTGGCCAACCTAGTACAGGTAGGGACTTCCTTGGATGCGGTACAGGGAACTCTAAAAAATCTAAGGATTCTCCTGTTTGCGGCTGTCCCCTCTGTACTTGTTCTGGCAGCGTTGTTTGCACGGTTCATGGCTCGGCGGGCTTTAAAACCGATCTCCAAAATCATTCAAACTGCTCGAAATATTGGCAAAGGTCGTGAGTTGAGTCAGCGCATGCCAGTGCTAAAAATTCAGGACGAGCTTGGCCAGTTGACACTTACCTTTAATGAGATGATGGATCGCCTGGAAAATTCTTTTGTCCAAATGCGCCAATTTAGTAGTGATGCTTCGCATGAGTTGAGAACGCCACTTACAGTTTTGAAAGGCCAGAATGAACTGGTATTGAGCAAACCGCGTGAACTCGAAGAGTATCAGGACGTGATTGTCAGTAATCTTGAAGAGATCAACTATATGTCAAAAGTCCTAGAAGACTTGTTCATTCTTTCCAAATCAGATGAGAATCAGATTCTCTTAAATTGCAAACGGATGGATCTCCGCGACCTGGTTGACGAAGTTTGTAAACACGCTGAAGTGTTAGCCGGCGAAAAAGATATCCGTATTATTATTGCGTGCCTTGAATCTGTGAAAATTAATGGAGATGAAGTACGGCTTCGACAAATGATTTGGAATATTCTTCACAATGGTATCAAATACACCCAGCTCAAAGGAGAGTTGAAAGTTTCTTTACGTGATGAGGGTGAGTTTGCCCTGCTATCGATACAGGATACGGGTATTGGAATACCCAAAAACGACCTGCCATCTATTTTTAATAGGTTTTACCGAGTAGATAAAGCTAGGTCACGAGACGAAGGGGGTAGCGGCCTCGGACTCAGTATCTGCAAGTATATTGCCGAAGCTCACAAAGGTAGGATCGATGTAGAAAGCAAACTTAGCGTTGGTTCCTGCTTCAAAATCCGCATTCCCACTCTGGGTGGTGCCAAATAGAAATAGCAATATAAAGTGATTACATACTGGTCCCACGCCTAGTTGTGGGATTGGATTATTATGTTTTAAATTGGGTGTAGTTTTCAGAGCGTGAATTCCTATTTTCTTTCCAAATCTACTTTGTTTAAAGTTGTCTCCGATCATGAACACAAAATTTAAATCAGGGAAAAACCCTGATTATCAAATTGATCGGAAAAAAATAAAGAGTTTTTATGGGTGACAAAAAGGAAGAAGCGTAGAGTAAGTTGTAGTTCTTGCCCTAATTAAGGTGCGGATCTTTCGGCACTCGATCGTGGAGTTATTGAATCCAGATGAGGGGTCTGTATATCCAAGCTTTATCGCCTGCTGCATCTTCGATTTGAACCCAATTATCTTTTACTTTTAGAACTTTCATGGAAAAAAACTTGTCCATAGGTGCCCAACTTACTTTTGGGAATTTGGTGCCGGGACCCTCCCTAAGATTGGTTTGATCGTTTTTTATAACCGCGCATTTATATTTCTGAGTGGTGAGGGGAGCGTGGACCCAGTATTCATCGCCATCTAAATCTTGCACCTGTTTCCAGTTATTTTTGGTTCTTAAAAGTTTAAAGGGCATGTATTTGAAAACCTCCCAGCGTTTTTCGTAGTTCGTGCCAGGACCTTTTCTTAAATTGGCTCTCTCATTTTTGATGCAAAGAGACACCGCAGGACTTGCTACGGTAAGAACCAGAATGAAAATAATTATTGAGGTTTTCGTTTTTGTCATGGTACTTGTATTGCGTCGATTCGTGTATGGGTCGATGAAATATTTTCTGCTTTTTTCTGTCATACTCAAAAACGAACAATCCGCAGAAAATGGCTCCGCAAGTCATGACTGCCTGAAGCAGGAAACAGGAGGTGCCAGCAGATTGATTGATTTTCTGGTAACCCTTTAGGTGAGGGAAAAATATTTTTTACATTTGCTCGCCTACTCTTAGCATATCAAATAATTTCGGCTTGATCCGATTTTTATTTTTTCTGGTTTTAATATTCCGTTTAGGGGCAAGTTAGGTTTGTTTTATTATAAACAGACATTATTAAATGGTTTCACTTCAATAAAAGGGAAGGGCTCTTGTTACTTATATTGACATTACTACAATTTATTTTAATTTCGGGTGTAATTGTTTACCTGACTGTGAATATAATTTATCTGGTTCGCCTAGACCCTATGTGTTCCGGCGCGAAATGAAGAGCGTGGTATTGGAATTTGTCTGGAATCTCTTTTAAAGCAAGATTACCCTCAGTTTGAAGTGATTGCGGTGAACGACCACTCGACCGATTCGACGGGTGAAGTGATTCGAAATTTGGCAGAAAAAAATTCCCGATTGATCGCGCTGGAAGGAGATGATCTTCCTAATGGATGGTTGGGAAAGCCGTTTGCTCTGTATCAGGCTTTTAAGAAGGCAAAGGGCGATATACTTTTATTTACCGATGCCGATCCTGTTTTTGAACCGCATGCGTTGCGTACCGCTGTTAATACCATGCGGGAACGTAAATTAGATGCGTTAACGTTGATGCCCAAATCAGAGTTTGGTTCGTTTTGGGAGAGGGCGGTGCAGCCGGTGATATTTGGGTTCATTGCTTCTTTAACACGCTTTAAAAATGTAAATGATCCGGACCACAAAAGCGCAATGGGATTCGGGGTGTTTCTCATGTTAAAACGTTCGGTTTACGAAGCTATCGGCGGACACGAGAGTGGTAAGGCAGATGTTCTGGAAGATGTGTTGATCGCTAAGCGGATAAAAAAACATGGATTCAAGCTTCTTGTTGCCGATGCCAAACAACTGATTTCCATCCGCATGTATTTTGGGTTTCGGGAAATCTGGGTAGGCTGGCGGAAGAATATGTTCCTGGCTATGAACAGGTCGGTGACCCGTGCCTTATATTTTTTGTTCGTGGTGCTCACTTTTTTGTTGACCCCTTATCTGATTCTGATCTGGAACGTGATGGCTGGAACCGGTGTGTTGTGGACAGGACTCGCCCTAATCGGAGCACTGATGGTTTCTGCCGCGGCGATTAAAACCTGCGATGAATTGGGATTGGACAGGATAAATGCCTGTCTGTTCCCGATAGGCGCTGTGGTAATGGCAGCCATCATGATGAACTCCATGATCCAGGTGCTGGTTTTTTCCCGTACCGAGTGGCGGGGCAGGGTTTACCCCTCATAAAAGAGTTTTAGTTTCAGCTAATTCAGGGTAATTTGTTATACAAAAAAAAGAATTCTGAAAGAATATCTTCTGGATCAACTTTGTCGCCGCCCATAATACTTTTCTTGCCGCTTCATTAGAAATGTCTTTAGTTGTCATTTGTTCCATTTCCTTAGTTTCTTCGTGTTGGATATACTTAATATATTCGTAGGACCTTATTTTTTGATTAGGTTAGATATTGCAGATACATTTGAAGGGGTAACAACATTGATTGTTTAACGGGCACCGAACTGTTAGTTGGAGGCGCTAGTTCCTTTGGCTTCTTGCCAGTATTGTTCTAGTTCAATGAGGGGAGTATCTTTCAGTTCTTTGCCTTGCTTTGCGACTTGTTGTTCGATGTATTGAAAGCGTTGGATGAATTTGTTATTGGTGGTGCGCAGAGCTTCTTCGGCATCTATTTTTTTGAATTTGGCGATATTGACCAACACGAATAAGATGTCACCCAGTTCTGCTTGAATATTGGTTTCTTTTCCTGAAAGTATGGCTTCCTTGAACTCTGCGACTTCTTCATCGAGTTTGTCGAAGACGGAGGTGATTTCATCCCAGTCGAACCCTTGTTTGGCGGCTTTCTTTTGAAGTTTTTGTGCACGGAGGAGTCCAGGTAAGTGTTTGGGAACTCCATCCAGTGCTGATTTTCTATTTGCGCTGATTTTTTCCTGCTTTTTGATTTCTTCCCATTGCGTTACCACCTCATCGGGGGTTTCAAGTTTTCCTTCTTGAAATACATGCGGATGGCGGCGGACCATTTTTTCGCTGATGCATTGCACCACGTCCTGGATATTGAACTCACCTCGGTTCTCAGAGATTTTTGCGTGAAATAAAATCTGGTAAAGTAGGTCTCCCAGTTCGTCTTTGATTTCTTCTGGGTTATTGCGATCCAGAGCTTCGAGTGTTTCGTAGACTTCCTCAACCAAAAAGGGTTTCAGGCTTTCGCGGGTTTGCACCTTATCCCAGGGGCAGCCGTTTTCGCTCATTAAGGTGTCGACAATTTCGGTTAGTTTTTTGAATGCTGAATCTTTCATGTAGTATTAACCCAAAAATTTTATAATGACGGAGTCAGCGAGGTAAATTCCTTTTTGCGACAGGGCCATTCGATTGTGATTGAGAGTGATCAGTTCGTCGTTGAGTAAGGAGTTGATCACGTTACCGTAAACTTTTTTAAAGGAAATTTGAAATCGGGTTTCAAATTCAGCAATATGGATGCCTTTCAAGCGACGAAGCCCAAGCATAATGGTCTCGCCCATGGCATGCAGAAGGTCGAGCTTTTCTTTTGATTCCACCGCACATCCTTTTTCCTGAATCGCACGGATGTAGCGGGAGGGCAGATTGATATTCTTAGACCGCTCTCCACCTATATAGGATGAGGCACCGGCCCCAAGGCCGAGGTATTCCCCATTATCCCAATAATTGAGGTTGTGCTTGCACTCGAAACCGGGTCGGGCAAAATTTGAAATCTCATATTGCTCATAACCAGCGGATTGCAAAGTTTCAATGGTGGTCGTGAACATTTCCAGTTGGGTGTCTTCCGGAGGAAGCGTAAGGAGGCCATGCTTCTGCAATTTATAAAAAGAGGTTGCGGGTTCAATCGTCAAACCGTAGGCTGAGATATGGTTAGGATTTTTTTCGAGAGCCTGCTGTAAGTGAGACTTCCATTTTTTCGGGGATTGGCCGGGGAGGCCGGACATTAAATCGAGAGAGAGATTGTCAAACCCTGCCAGGCGCGCCCGATTTACTGTGGTGTGGATCTCTTCTTCGTTGTGTACCCGTTCTAAAAGTTTCAATTCATCCGCATCAAAGGATTGCACGCCTATGCTGATGCGGTTGAATCCTGAACCGCGGATTTGTTCTAGCGTCTCTCGTTTAATGGTTGCCGGGTTGGCTTCGATGCTAATTTCACAATATTCGGTGAGGTTGAAAAGATTCTTCACTCTTCTGAGTATTTTATCTAACTGGTCTGGAGGTAAAAGGGTAGGGGTGCCACCTCCAAAAAATACTGTTGGGACTGATTGATCAGTCTGTATTGGTGCGTAATACTCAATCTCCGATAAGAGAGCTGTAACATAAACTTCCGATTCCTCTATATTTTCCGGATGGGAAT
>LWDU01033174.1_pt1 | contig 12140 bp, 17 predicted proteins | sample 727161 | NCBI WGS metagenome assembly LWDU01 (sample SAMN04566230, study PRJNA314399) | hydrothermal vent metagenome | isolation source: deep sea hydrothermal plume seawater | place: Mexico: Gulf of California, Guaymas Basin | collected 2004-07-11 | reverse complement strand
TATCGTGTGGAATAGGTGTAACATCATCAATGCGTCCAATTTTGAATCCTCCTCTTGCGAGTGCTCTTATTGCTGCTTGAGCACCAGGTCCAGGTACTCTAGAGCCTGTGCCCCCTACTGCTCGCACTTTGATATGTAATGCTGTAAAGCCTTTTGCTTTAGCAGCATTCACAACAGCGTTAGATGCTTTCATTGCCGCAAATGGTGACGATTCATATCTGTCAGCATTAACATGACAACCACCAGAACTAATTGCGGCTGTTTCGGCACCGGTAAGATCTGTCAAATGAATAATTGTATTATTGTAACTGCTGTAAATATGGGCAATACCCCATTTCTCTTTTCCTTCTTTCTTAGTTTGAGTTGTTGCCTCCACAACAGTTTCAGCTGCTGCCTTACTAGATTCAGATGTTGCCTCAACAGTTTCCGTTGGAGCTTCAGATGAAGTTTCGGATACTTGCTCCTCTACTTTCTCTTCAGTAACTGCTTCTGTTTCAGACAATGTATACCACAGTTTTGAGGGGTTTAAAAAACATATTCACTCATGTTGTAGTCAAGATTTTTGCAGATGTTGCCATCCTCCATCCTTAATTTTAATTAATTTTCCATTTTTTTTATGAAATACTCCCTTGCCTTTTGTAACATAACCAATTTCATATAATTTCATTCTATGCTTTTTTGCATATTTTTTGATCTTTGGTAAATTGGATGCATTTACAGTTGCCACAATTTCATATTCCTCTCCACCATTCAGGATCAAGTCATTTACATTCAATCTGCTTGAACTGGCAAAGTCAAAAACATCATTTTCCGATGGCATTTTAGTGATAACAAATTTTTTTTTGCTTTGGTTTGACATTTCATTTAGTGTTGTTGATAGTCCATCGCTAGAATCCATGCTTGAGGAGAAATAATTTTTATTTTTTAATCCAAACATCAGCCTGCAGTTTGGTTTAAACACAGCATTTTTTGCTTTTGTGCCAAACTTTCTTGAAGATTTTTTATTTTTTAATAATATAGAGAGACCAGCTGCAGAATATCCAAACGGACCTGAGGTAATTATAACATGATTTGCTTTTGCACCTTTTCTATTCACTATTTTTTCTGAGATGCCAAATAATGAGAAATTTATAACAAGTTCTTTTCCTTCATTTGTATCTCCACCTAGTATTTTTAGTTCAAACTCCCTTGCAGCTCTTTGAAATCCCTTAGCCAAACTTTCTATGTTTGACCTTGAAAGTTTTTTTGGAATAGTTAACGATACGATTCCAAAAATTGGTCTTACACCTTTTGCAGCAAAGTCACTGACACATGATACGATGCTTTTCCTTGCAGCGTCTACCAGTTCCATCTCAGGAGGAATATCGGTGCTTTCAACAAGCGTGTCTACTTTAACGATAATGTGCTTTTTTCCAATTTTAAATGACTCAACATCTTCCGGAACAAAATTTGTATTGCCTAATCTGCTCTGAAAAAGTTCAATTATTTTTCTCTCATTTAATTTGCTCATAGCTTTCTTTGATCAGATCCTTTATCTCTTGATGGATACTTCTAACTTTTTCCAAGCTGCTGGACTCTGCAGACACACGAATGGCATTTTCAGTGTTTGATTTTCTGACCAGCGCCCAACTATCCTCGTCAATTATTGCCTTGAGACCATCAAGAGTTTCCACATTGCCAAATTTTTCCTTCATCTTGTCATGCAGTGCCTTCAGTATGCTGTCATGGTGTTCTGAATTGTATCCCACTTTGTCCCTTATGATCTGATACTTTTCCATAAAGTTCAGTACATCAGCAAACTTGTCTTTCTTAATTATCGATGCAATCAGACCACTAGTCAAAATTCCATCACGGCAGTAGTTAAAGTCAGAAAGAATGAAACCACCGCTGCTTCCCTCGCCACCAACTTGCGATTTTGTTTCAATCATCTTCTCAGTAACGTTTGCTTCACCAACCTTGGAACGGAAAACTGTTCCACCATTTTGTTTTATGTACTTCTCAACAGATATGCTGGTGTCCTGGCTTAGGACAAAATTTTTGCAACCTAATTCAAGTGCCTTGACTACTCCCATTCCTAGCGTAACGTCGGGATTCTTTTTCTCTCCATTAATCACAATAACAAGGCGGTCACCATCTAGGTCAAAGGCAAAACCAATGTCTCTGTTTTCTGTATTTGATACAAGATCCTCCAGCGCATCTGCTGTTGGGTCTGGTCCCCTTGAGCTTTTTTCATCTTCGTTAATTGTAATAACATCACATCCAACTTTCTCTAATAACTGCGACGAGAATCCCCTTGCAGCACCACCTCCGATATCAACTGTAACCTTAGGAATGTCTGGTATCTTTCCTATGATTTTTACTGCATCATCGATATAGTTAGATTCAATTTTATTCTCTTTTCCAATTTCTGATTTGGATGGAGTCTGTTCGTTCATTACTGTTTCAAGTTGTTTTTCGTTTACTCCCTTTCCATCTATGATCATCTTCAGTCCATTCCATTCTATTGGATTGTGCGAAGAAGTGACAATAATTCCTGCACCATATTTACGCGATTCCCTAAATGCTACAGGTGTTGGCGCTATTCCTAAATCATAAACATCTATGCCTGATTGCATCAATCCAGCTTTGACAGTTTCTACTATCATATGTCCTGACGGTCTGGTATCTCTTGCTATGACACATTTTTTTGATTTTGCTAATACAGAAAAGTTCTTTGTAAATTTCAAGATATCAAGTAACGTCAAGTCTTTTCCAAAAACACCTCTGATTCCTGATACTGATATTTTCAATGTTTCCAACTTAGATACGCTTTTTATTAAACTCTGAGAGGCAATGGTTAGTGCCTCGATAGCTCAGCCTGGTAGAGCGAACGCCTCGTAAGCGTTAGGCCGCGAGATCGAATCTCGCTCGAGGCTTTATACAAATCATTAAATATTTTTTTTAAAATAATTTTAAGAGTTTTCAGTTTTATCAGTTAGGGCTTCTATGTCAGTTTCAAGTTCTTCTCCTAGTCCCTTCCACCATTCAGTTTGTTTTGTCATGCTCCCTTCAATTATCCTAAAATGCTCCTTAATAGATCTGCCGATTTGTAATTTTGCCTATTATTTTGTGATGTAACATCTACAAGTTTCTTTTTCTTTTTCGAATATAATTTCTATACAGTATGATTGCCATTGCTCCACCAGCGCACGTCCAAAATATTGGCCACCGTAGTTCTGATTCTGTCATTCCAATGAATGAGTAAATTGTTCCACCAATCAAAACCAATCCGATCATTTCCAGAATTTTTGACAATGTACATAACAAACATCAAAAAGATATATGGCTTTACAACGGCACACTCTCATGGAGAAGACTCTGCTGGTTGTTTTGGGTGTTTTGATAATTGGAATACCAATCGCATTTATCTCACCAACTACTGGAGATCTTAGGGAACAGCCATTCATTCCATTGTTTTATGCGTCAATTGGAGGCATAATTGCAGTTATTATTTACAGCGGGTATAAAGGAAAGAAAGAAAGACAAAAAGCTAATAGAGAACGAAGAAGAAAATTTAAGAAATAATTTTTACATTTCTAAACCAAAAGATTCTGCAACATCAGAAAATTTTCTGTATTGTTCAAGATATTGTCTGCCTTTTGGAGTAATCACAAATACATTCTTTCCATCATATTCGATTTTGTTGACAAGTCCTGCTCCAGTTAGATTACCTACAAATTTTTCTAATCTTGAATGTGAAAGATTAGCCTTTGAAAGCAGTGAGGTAGTTTTGATTCCTTGCTGTCCGCATTGATCTGTAGCGACTAATAGATCGGCTACAATTTGCATACTGGTTCGATATACTACCATTATACCACATGAAGATCACTCGGATATAAGAGTATAACTTGAAAATTAATCAAATACATATAATATTAATTTGATTTCGTAGTGTTGCCCCCAGATCCATTAATTCCATGGTTTGAAAATTTTGTTGGTATTGCCTATCGTTATTTTGAGATACGCATGAACGTAGTTCCACTATTTTCTGATCTCAAAAAAGCACAGAATTTTTGGAGGGAAACAGTTCATTGGTGGAACGATCACTCGATTAAGATTAGATTCGTAGAAACAGGCGACACTTACTGGTTTATCATGGGGGCAGAATCTCGTCAGGCTAAAAATAACAAATATCTTTTCAAAGTTCTTCCAAAATCTCCTCACTATGAACGCTTTAAGAAAGGACATGAAGGCGGCGCGTATCTACGATTAGGCACTCATACAAAAAAATTCAAAAAAGATGTAAAAGACGATGCAAAATGTAACTGTGGTCATATCAAGGAGGATCATGAAGAGGGAGATGATAACGATGCTTGTCTCTACGAAGACTGTGAATGCAAAAAATTTGAAACGTTTCAGATAAACTTGCTAAAAAAGAAAAAAACTGTCACTAACATTAAATTTCTTACAGAGGCTGAAATAAAGGACGATGTACTAGCTTGGAACTGTTTTTCTGTTCATAAATATACCAAAAGGGAATAATAACGGTTAGAAAATCGCATCTATTTTGAAAGGTTTACTCTTTCATGCTCACCAGGATAAAATTCTGCAAGTTTTTTTGAATAACATTTACTACACAAAAATCCATCCATGTCCCATTCTTTCATGGGCAAGTATGCAAAACTAATACTTGCATCGCATAGTGCACATTTTTCATCAGATCCCATATACAACACTGATTTTTGTTTTGTTATAAAAACCATATTTTGTTATATACAAGTTTTTTTTATAAATTATCGGTAGAACGTCTGGCCATTGTAAACCTCCTGCAAGAAGTTTCTTGGCTGGACGTCTGCCATTCTTGAGGATTATTTGATTAAATGCCTGAAAATGTTTTTTTGATATAGTCTATCTCTTCTTGTTCTTGTCTAATTTTTGAATCTATTACTTCTAACATGGATTTACTGTAGACCTGATTTGAAAAAAAGTTGTGAGCAGTATTAGCCTCATCTATCTTTTCTTCAACCTTAGAATCTTCAAGAAATTTTGTTACAACCTTATCACTAGCTTTTAGAATTTTTCTGAATAATCCAACATTTTGAATCATCTTCTCCAATTCGGAAATGTCTTTCTTAAAGTCATCATTTTTTCCTAGAATATTTTTGTGAATTATTCTTGCAGTAACTGCAACAAAAAGATTCTGCGCATATTTCTTGTATCTGTTTTGAGTGTTACTTCTGTCGTATCCTAATTCATTTTTGGCGTATTCACGAATTAAGTGTGGGAATAAAAAGTATCGATAATCACATTCCAGTTCATCATCAAATACAGTTTCATATTTTGCACCTTTGGGGAGATACTTTCCTATACCACCATACACATCATTTGGTTTCTGTTCAAAATATGAGACCATTGATGCAATCGCGGTGTCATCTTTGATTCTACATTTTTCTTTTTTATCTGATAGGTATTTGTTGTAAATCTCATCACCATTGAATTTAGCTTTTACAGAAGATGGAAGATTCAGCCAGGAGCCCTGTTGATGTTCATAGAAATATCCTATCCTTTGCAACATGGAATGTATTGCTATATGATAATCCTCTAGTGAAACATAGTCTTTACCTTTAATGGCATTCTGGGAGTTCCTGTACTTTGTGATATTTCTCTGGTGTTCCTCATCTTTGGTTTTGATAATTGTAACTAGAACTTCCGCATCTAGGTTGTTTGTCTTCTTTTTTCTATCAAGAATGCTCTTAGATGTTTGCGCACCATTGACAATCTGTGCTCCTCCTAGACTAAGCTGATTATTTTTCATCGAGTAATTATCTACAGTTATGGTAATCCCATTATTCCATTCAAAGAATTTGTGAGGATCCTCTTCTAGAGTTTTTGTAATTCCTTTGTTAATTGATCCTTTTCCGCCAAGATGTTTTCTAATATTTGACTCGAAAGCGTAGTGCTCATTCCTTTCTACAAAATCTGCATAGTCAAATGCAGAAACAATACAGCATAATGCATTGTCATGCTCAAGGCATTTTAAAATCCTTAAACTAGACTTTTCTCCTTTGGCTGGTTTCTTGATACGTTCCCACAATGTTTGATAGACCTGTTCCTTTCCCACAACCTTCACTCCATCACTTTCATACTCGTCTACATCATTATCAGTCACGTAAACCAACTCTGTCTTCATGTTTTTCTCATGAAGATGCTTCCAAAGATATTGTAATTCATCTCGTCTGATCTTTGACTGTTCTAACTTTTTGAACCGTTCAACGTCCTTGATGAATTTGTCAATCGCTCCTACAGAGTGAGCTTCACCATACTTTGATTGAAATAATCTAATTCTTTTTTCTGAAGTATCCACCAAATACGCGTCAATTCCACAATCATATGCGCCATCAATTATTGCATTTTCTGCAACATCTTCCAGTACTTCTTCAACGTATAGCAAATGCCATAAAAGATAGAGATGTCCTTTCTCTACTTCGTTTATCTACTGCATATGTTGCAAATCCTTCAAGAGGTGCGCTTGATTGCTGGTATAGAAGAGCACGTCCCTCTTCACTATAATCTAAGAGAGTCGCTTCTTTAGATGTCAATTTTGCTTTTGATCATTTGTTCCCCTTAAGAAAGGGTGGGTAATTATGAAATAACCTTCATGAAAGATCAAAGAGGTGAGGGAGAGATTTGAACTCCCGACACTAGGCTTTGCAGGCCCATGCACTACCGGACTGTACTACCTCACCGTAGTAGAAAAAACACAAAATGAACAATTAACTCTTTAGATTAAAACTTGTTAAATTGCTTAGAAGCTAGTTTAACGTCATCAGCCTTTACGGTTTTCCTGCCAGCATGATTTGCATCTTCAACGGCATTTTTGGCAATTGCCTCGGCTATTTCCTCTACAACTCTTCTAAGCTCAATAGCAGATTCATCACTTACCCGTTGGGCACCAGATTTTTTTAAAATACGATACATTGCTGATAATCCCAATTCTGACGACTTCATGGTTTTTTTTACTAAATGTATGATAAAAGATCATTAGTAAAAAAATTCCAATACAAGCATGATTAAAACAGACTATTTTAGATAGCCAAAGTTATCAGTTACATGACTTGGCTTTACGATGCTCATATCCATCTTTCAGATGTAGAGTATGAACATGACATCCCACTAATTCTTAACAGTATGAGGAAACTTCGTATCAAAGCATGCTGTGTTTCGATGGATTATACTTCCTCAACAAAAACTCTTGAACTTGGAAAACAAAGCGACTTTATTTTACCATTCATTGGTATACATCCAGAAAAAGCACAGGATGACATTGAATCGACATTCAAATTAATCGATGAAAATAATGAAATCATTTCAGGAATTGGCGAGATTGGATTAGATACTACATACACAAACTCTGATGAGGAATTCAAAAAACAGGAAGAAGTTTTCAAAACTCAACTTTCATACGCAGAAAAATTTAGAAAGCCTGTTTCAATTCATTCTAGAAAAACACTTGATGAGATACTAGAAATATTGCCATCATATAATATTCCTACCACATTGTTACATTGGTTTGATGGAAGCAAAAAACAACTGCAGAAAACAATGGATTTGAATTGTTATGTATCATTTGGTCCAGTAATGGTTTATTCAAAGGATAAACAGGTATTGCTTTCTAAAACAAACAAAGATAAAATTTTAGTAGAAACTGATGGACCTGTTAGATTTTCTAGATGTTTTGAAAACAAAACTGCCCAAATTGACTTTATTCCCAGTATAATTTTTTGTGCATCAAAGATTTTGCACATGAATTATGATGAATTGTGTGATGTAATAGAACAAAACTCTCGACGTTTTCTCATTCTATAGATATAAAAAACAGTCCAAATGCCTTGATTTAGTGAATAGGATAAAACGATTTTCAATGGAGGTCTTAAAAGACCATAAAAGTAAGTTTGGAGTTAATTTTGCTGAAAATAAGCAGGCTCTCAACAGTATATCTACAATTACATCTAAAATGTTAAAAAATGAATTGGCTGGATATATTACAAAATTTATCAAAAATGAACTTAGAAACGAAACAGAAAAAACAGAACTCGTTGAAAATGAAGAAGATTCTTCAGTAGATACAGAATCATCTAAGGATGAATCAAAGAGCGAAGTTGTAGCAGAGGAATCATCTAAGGATGAATCAAAGAGCAAAGTTATGGACTCTTCTACAGCAGAATTATAAGATTAATTTTGAACTAATCTCACAGGTTAACGTATTGATCACTGTGAAATTAATTGGCGGTGCCAAAAAATCATTTTCCACCGATAAGATTGTTTTGGAAAAAAAGACAGATACCATAAATGATCTAGTTAGCCATCTTATCAAAATTAAACCTAAAAATACATTGGAATTTGATACAAAAAATTTGATTATAGCAGTAAATGGTGTGGATTCTTCAGCCCTGGATGGTTATGATACAAAATTAAATGATGATGATGAAATCAGCATTGTTCCAATTATACATGGCGGTTCCACAACTCGAATTCAGTTTTCAATAACGCATTCAGATATAGAGATATTTGACGTGCTTAATGATAAGAAATTTCATAAAGAATTTTTGGACGAATTAAGGAGTAAATACAAACAGTTAATCATTCAGACCATAAATCCACAGTTTCTTCTTAATGCACGTCATGCCAAAAAAATACTTACACTATCTCTTCACGCAAAAAAAAATAAGATGCTACTCTCAAAAAAAATTGAAACTGATATTTTACTTAGATTTGCTGCTACGACACAAATATCTGACGCAATCAAGGTTGCAGGGAGAAAACTGAACATGGATTTTTTAATCATAGCTGTTGGCAAGAAATCTTCATTAAGCAAACTTCATTCTGAGCTTAAACCATTTCTTAGAGCAAAACCACTTTCAAAGAATAATCACACATTTCTTAAAAAACAATTTAAAGTGTCAAAAATGCACCTATCTGCAGTTTCGTCAAAGGATTCATTGGAAAATATCATTGTTGAGAAGGCTGCAGTGTTAATCTGACATACGTTTTGATTTATCTAAACTAAACAATTCACTATCTTTTAAAATTGAAATTCCGGTCTTATCCCCAAGAATCTCTATTAGCACTATCAAGTCAGGCTTATTCAATGAAACTTTATTTGGAAATATTTTTGCAACTTCGGTAATTATTTCGTTTGTGGATATACTTGTATTTCTTTTCTCAACGGTAATTCTATAGGAATCATTTTTTTGAATTGAATCTTTTAATTTTATAACATTTTGTTTAATTTTATCTATATTCGTTTCAGTGATACTTTGAATGGGAATTATTCTTAAGCAATATCGAATTAACCATGGCTCTTCAACTATCTTGTTCTTGACCCAATCTATAATTTTTGACGGTTCAATTATGGTGTCAACCATCAAAATACCTCTCATGCCAACATTCAAAATTTCTGGTTCTTGATCACCTAGTTCATCAAGTATTTTCTTTATCTCATTTTTTGTTTCTGATTCAAGGCTTCTGGCGCAGGTAATAATTAAATTCAATTTAATTCATTGATCTCTTCTTCTGAAATACTTCCCTTTCTAAGAACTTTCACGTTACCGTCATCGATTTCAACAATCGTTGATTCACCTTGACTTGAAATTATTCCTCCATCTACCAACAAGTCATAACCGCTTAGATTCTTACTGCATTCCTTTGGATCATTAAATGAAGCAGTACCAGAAACATTGGCACTTGTTCCTACCAACAATTTACATTCTTTCAGAAGTGCCAAAACACATTGATTGTTAGGCACTCTAACAGCGATTTTTTCATCAAGTTCTAATGATTTTTGAATTTCTTTATCTTTCACTTTTAATATCAGGGTAATTGGACCAGGCCAAAACTTTTCTGCAATTTTTTCTTCAAGCGTATTAAACTCTGCAATTTTTTCTAATTCATTTTTTGAATATCCAATTACAGGAAATGGTTTCTCTTTTTTTCTTTTTTTGATTTCATATAATGATAATACTGCTTCATGATTGTATGGATTGCATCCTAAGCCATATACCGTATCTGTAGGAAAAACTACAATTCCCCCATCATTAATTGCTTTGACTGCTAATTGTATACCTGTATCATCGCATGATATTTTCAAATTATTTTCATTTTTTAATAGTTGGTTCTAACTAAATAGTTAATCCAAAATCATCAGAGAATTCTCTAAAAGTTTTGTATGCTACAAGAAACTCTCTCCCTGATGGACTAATTTTATAACGGCAAGATCTTTTTGAATTTACTTGTTCCAAGAGACCTTGCGAAATTAAAGTATTCAAAATTGTAGAAAGTCGTCCATGTGAAATGTTTGCCTTTCTAATAATATGTGTAATAGTGGTACCTTCATGTTCGTCAATTTCATTCGTGGTTGTATCTAATATCTCACCAATTATTTTGATCTGTGTTCTATGTTCAGGCATATTCTCATCACTATTAGATACTATATTTCATTTAGCTATGTTTTTCAATATACCATAAAGATAAAATATTTTGACTACCTAATGCATTCCCATGATTAGGATTAAACACTTACAAATTTTCATCAAATGAAATTTTTCGTAACGGAATTTTCGAGACTGGAATACCAACTGCCGTTAATCCACTAATTTTAACTATAATTGAAACTATGTACAAAACAGTTTCAGGAAACACAAACGAGTACCATGCAATAAATTCACCCAATCCCAAAAGACCAAGACCGACACCTACAAAAAGAGTTGTTTTTTTCTTTCCCTGAATGTACGATATCATAGTTTCGATAGAACCATACACTAACAAAATAAATGAAACTGCTCGAAGTATATTTTCAACATAATTGAATGATATTAAAAATAATGGTATGGCTCCTATCGATCTGAGATATCTTGATTTGGGAAAGAATGTTCTGATAGTGTGAGAAAATGCAATAAACCAATATCCAATTGTTTGGGATGCAACACCCAAAGTTGAAATTCCTAGATTAATGTCCCCAGTTTTGAAAATAAAATCATCAAGTGTAAATCCTGTTGCCAGTATTCCAAAACCAACTCCAATTGCAAAAAAAGCTATTGATAGTCTAAATAATGTGGGGCTAGCAGTGTTCTTGAATCCAATATATGAAATAGTGCCAATAACAAGACCTACTAACAGTCCTACAAAATTCAGAATTATTTCAAAAAAGAATTCCAATTACGCTGACTCAGTTACTGTTTTAAATAAGGTTTCAGAACAAATCTTCTAACTTTTTGATTCAGTGTTATCCTAACATCAATCCCATTCATCCAATGTACCAGATGTTTGACCCTCAGTACTACCAGCATAATCTCCAAGAATATCAGAATATGTTGAATTAGAATGTGCAACAAATTTGACATATTCTCCATAACTTATCTCCAAATTACATTTTGTACAGGTAACTAGAGAAAAGTCTGGAGTTAATTCAGCATTATCCTTACACTTTGGGCATTTTATCTTCATATATCATATTTATTCTGTTATCTATTATTACTATTGATCTGAAAAAAATAAAAGGAGTGACAAACTAGCCACAATATGACTCGTATTTGTACCAAATGTAAAAACGAAATTCCGGATAATGAGGAATTAGAGCCAGTTCCATCTTCTTATCCTTGCTGTGCCAAATGTTGGGCTGAATGGAAGGAAAACCGTGTTATGGTAATAAATGAAATGAGGTTAGATATGTCACTAAAGGATCATAGAAAGCTATTAAAAAAACACGAAAAGGTGTTCGTTGGAGTGTTAACTCCAGAGGGAGATGTTGCTGATTATACAAATGAAGAAAATAGAAATCCAGAAGAGCAGTCTACCTAAAAACCAATTACGTTTTTAGCATTTTCTGGAATAAGTAAAACCAGTTTCCTTTTTGAATCTTGATCTAAACTCTTAATCACATTTTGGATTGAAATTGATATGATCTCTTGATTTGATTGCCCCAAGCTGAGAAATATCTCAAGAATACCATCTAAATTAAATGCAATTATCTTCTGGGGTGAATTAATTATATGTTTGATATAATTTGAAAACATATCATGTCTATTTTCTTCAGAAATTGCGCAAAGCACTTCAAGCCATGTCTTGAATAACTTTGAAAAATTTGGAAATGGGATAGTTGGTCC